>Ga0194117_10005340_pt1 | contig 11750 bp, 11 predicted proteins | sample TA2MahsurfametaG_FD_160579 | JGI IMG/M metagenome (GOLD analysis project Ga0194117, IMG submission 160579) | Freshwater microbial communities from Lake Tanganyika, Tanzania - TA2015009 Mahale N1 surface | ecosystem: Environmental > Aquatic > Freshwater > Lake | place: Tanzania: Lake Tanganyika...
CCCCATCAGGGGCAAGTAGTCCTTTGCGTAGTTTATATTGGTTCGTTGACGGTAGTTCTTGGTGGAATCCTCCGCATGCTGCTCGTAGTCTATGGCATTGTGGTACGGCGGGGATGTGATTGCGAGGGAAACTTTCCCTTTCAGATCGGGGGCGGCGGTGGCGGCGTTCTCGCTGCTCTGGAGAAGGACTCGGAATCGCGACAAATCCCCGGCCCGGGAACCGGGATCAAGGTGGCTGGCCTTAGTCATGTACCTGACTGTTCCATTCCGGTTGTACTTGACATTCATCCGTCAGCGGGGGCCGGGAGGCATAACGCTAGCCGACCGTCCCCGGGATTTCCGGGAGGTCGTCGTGGCAACGAACCAGGCAGGGGCGGCTCAAGGCGACGATGGTAGTCACGTCTCGGAGGCGTCGCTCTCGGAAAACACCGCGAGCCAGAGTCTGGAAGCCTCGTTTCGCCCGGCTTTTTCCGCCAGCCGGGCAAAAAGTTCCCCCAGTGCCCCCTCCACGGAACGTGCACCGCGGACCGCGGCACGGAGTACCTCGAGATCCGTGATCGATGCGTCCGGCCTGAAACCGGGGTCGGTCGAGGGGTCTTCCGAGGACTTTTCAGGGTTCACCCTATCGACGGTCCTTTTCTCCCGGCTAGATTCCATGCTTGCCCTTGCCGCAGCCAAATGGACGGTCGGTATCATGCGTAAACAGATCCTTGCCGGGGCCGTTGCGATGGTCTCTGCGGCGGCGCTCGTCTACGTCGCGAGTGTCCGACGGGCGGATCCTGGTGTCGACGGGGTGCGGGCCCGGCTCGACGCCTGCATCGCGGCGGACGCCGTCTACGGTTACCGGGAAGACTGTGTGCAGTCGGTGTGGGACAACGCGGTGCGCGACGGGTACCTGCCCACATTCGTTGGGGTCATGGAGATGTTCGTCGCAGCACACCCGAAGTTCGAAATTCCCTGCCACGACCAAGCACACACGGCGGGTATCCGCGCCTACGAAACCTCAGGGGACGGGTTAAAGTTGGTACTAGAAGGTATCAGCGGGACCTCCGTCTGCGACAACGGATTCCTCCACGGCGTAATGGGGGAGTTGGGACGCACGAGAGATCCCGACAGGGTCGCTGAAATAATGACGGTTTGCGAACAGGTCCCGTCCCCCGTCCAGGCCGACTGCATACACGCAGTAGGTCACGCGGTATGGCCGGCAGTACGCGACGCCGGCGCCGCCGCCGAGCTCTGTTCGACATACAGGGAACCGATCCGGGTACACCCCTGCATGTCAGGGGTTATGATGAGCGTTCTCTCCCCGCAGCACGACCCGGCGGAAACACCAATGTACACCGATATCGACGCGGCGATGACGGCCTACCCCGCACTATGCCGGGAAAGCGGTGAAACGCTAGGGGAACAGTGGTTTCTCGAGTGCTTCCTACCTCTGGGCGAAGCCGTGGTTAACCATACCGCGTTGACGCTCGACATTGTCAGGCAAACGCAGCGAATCGACCCGCAGCACATCGAGAGACTCGCACGCAACTCCCTTGAGTACTGCGTTTTGCTGACCGAGCCCTCGCTGCGGGCCTGCAGGAGAGGCGTATATCGGGCGGCTGTCCGTCGAGTATCTCTCGGCCCCGGGGAAGTCGACCGTATTCACGCACTCCTCTGTGACACTCGCGCTGCGCAGTCCAACGATCCCGGCACCTGCAGGAAAGTGCTGATCGAGAGTCCTTTGCCGGCTGACTGGTTCACCGGGTGACGCTGAACACATAGATTTGGGGAAGACTCAGGACACCGGGCGTCTCTGCTCGGCGTAATTGCGCAGTTCGGGTGGCACTTTCCAGCCATGCCTGCTGCAGGCCGCTAGCATCTCCGCGGGGGTCCCGACGGAAGTTACCGCCTCGTCGGATATGCGTACTAGACGTACACGGCCACCATCCCCCAGTATTACGTTGTACACCGGTGCAACGTACACCTCGGCTTGCGAGTCCGCGACGGCGGCCACAGCGTCACGGAACACCTGACACGAACCAAAGCCGTACATTCCGACTGAGGCGTCGGGGCCGATGCGCCGTTTCTCCGCGGTAGCCGTCACCTCGCCGGCGGAAGTCGCGGCGGCAAAGGCCCACTGTTCGCCACTTAACGGCGCCGTCAGCAACCAGTTTCCTTCCGCGCGGACGAGCGCTGCGGCAGTTTCGTCGCACCAGCGCACGAACGTGTCCACGCACCATACGATGCACGGCCTGTCCTCCTCCCCGTGCCCGATGCCACCGAGGGCGTCGACGGCCTGGCCTCTCGCACGTCCGTCCGACGGCACGATCCTCGCAGGAAACGGGTATCTGCGCAGGATATCCGTCAGAAGCGGCGAATCCGCGTCCGCAGGGCGCACTATTAAACGCAAGTCGACTCCCGTCTTCAGGAGGGGGGCGAGCGAATCGAGGGCACGTTCAAGCATACTGCGACCCCCCAGGACCAGCGACCATTTGGGAACATCGACCCCTGCGCGGCCGAACCGCTCGGAACGGCCGGCCATGGTGAGCAGTACAACGGGGCGCATCAGAAGGATTCCCCGAACAGTTGCAGCCCTCGGAGAAGGTGCGTCGTCTGCAACGCCGGGTCGCCGTGCAGTGCGGCAAGAGACAGCAACAGCAGACTCACACCGAGATTGAAATCCTCGACGCCTAAACCGTGGTCCGTCATTAGTTGTCCGACGATCCAAGTACCCGCTTGCCAGTCGGGTCGGTCTTGGCTCGACAACGAGTCCTGCGTGAAGGAGAAGTCTGTGCCGCTGTATCGTGCGCGAACCTGGCCTAGACTGGTCTGGTCGTATTTGCCGACTATGCTGTGCCCGAGTTTCAGGTAGTCGTAGACCGGGTCGCCGTGGATGGCGGCAGGTCCGGCGAAACTCCCGCGAGGATCTATCATGATGACCGAACGCCCCTGTGGCAGACGGAAGAGGTTCCCGAAATGAAAATCACCGTGTATGATAGTTTGGGGCCGTGGCTCCGCCAGCATCGAGTGGTCGTATCTACTTTCCAGTGCATCCCGTACCGCCAGCAGACCCGGCAGCGGTTTGCCGTCGACGCGGGGGCCGTCCCAGAGGGCGGCGGGCAGCGTCACGTCCTTTGCCGGTTCCAGTAGTTGGAGACGTTCGAGGGTCTTATCGACGTACATTGTGCGCTGCGCCACGCCTGCGTCGTGTGCGTCCTGTCGTGGATGTGCGTGCAGGAGACGAATCGTGTCGGCGGCCTCATTAAGGACGACCTCCCAGAACCCCCATCCCTGTGCTCCGAAAACCCACAACTCGGCCAGGTTGGGGCCCGGGATGAGCGTCATCTCATATCCTTGTTCGTCTTCGAGTACGTTCACCAGGGCTGGCGCGAAAGCCGTAAGGTCGGCAGGAAGGCTACGGTACCAGTTTATTTCATCCCGTATCTTTCCCCTGTCCGGATGTTTTTTGGTGACGGTTTGCTTTGAGTAATCTGTGACGATCACCGTCCCAGTCCGGAAGTAGGTGCGTCCATTCACGCACCATACCGTGTAGTGCCGCCGGATTGCGTCAGTAAGGTCACAAGAGCGGCCCTCGGGGGTGGATCGTACCTGGCGGGCCGGTGCAGATGCACCGGAAGACAGCAGAAAATGATGTAAACCGGGGGCGGCGGCGTGCACGACCTGTCCGAGAGGGGGTTGCGGATGGGCGGCTGCCTAGGGTTGCGCAAAACGCAAAGCGCAGCATTGACATAGTAGATGATAGTCGTACCGTGGTCAGTATGCGCCCTGTCACCCGAATGTTCGCAGCGAAGAGATCGCCGACAGGTACCGAACAGGGAACTGTCCCGGTAAAAACAGCCATGCGGGCAGGCATAACGGAACTCTTGCTACCAGGATGCCTGCTGCTGGTGTACGTATGGTACCTGATGCGTACGGGGCTTCCCGGGAAAGTTCTCCACGAGGCCGGGGATTCGGCGGGCGACATGCTGCAAGTTTCCCGCGCGCTAGAGAGACGCTGGTACACGACCGGTCACCACAGTGACGTGGGAGTGCATCACCCTGGACCATTCGGTCTGTGGCTCAAGACCGTTGCGTCGGCGCTGTACGATGCGGGGATCGGCGGGTCGGTGTACGCTATGGTTATGAGCATGTTCCTGGGATTAAGGCTGACGGCCGTGGCGATAACCGGGTACTTGTTTACGAGAATAACCGGGTCGAAACTATCCGGCTGGGCGGCGGCACTGGGTGCGGCCACGGCGGTGGGCATGATGGAAGGCTACTTCAGCAAACTGGACATGAACGGTTCCGCTATCCACTTTTTGAGCCCGTGGGCCGTTCTCATCCTGCTGGCCGGCGCGTTGGCCTTTGCCTGCGGTCGCTGCGGACCGAACTTTCTCATCGCATCTTCCGGCATAGCCGCGCACCTGCACACGCCATCTTTTCCACTGGGGATAACTGCTCTGCTGCTGGGAGCCGGGGCTCTGATCATAAGACGCGGCGACAGGCGACCGCGTCGATCGGGAATCGCGTTGATGGTCATTTTCGCCGTACCGTTTGGCGTAAGAGTCTTCGCCGAGCCAGGTTTTCCCTTAAACTACATCGAGGCGGCAAGATACCGGCGGGAAATTGCCGGGACGGCGAACGGTAGCACGGGACTGGATAAACTCGTCGCATACAGCGGATTACCTCTATGGGCGCTATCAGCCGCCCTGCTGCTACCTGTCCTGCTAGCCGTACCGTTTCTCAGGCGGAACCCCTTCGCCTCACTCGCCCTGATCGCGGGCACTTTCTGGGCGGCGGTCACCGTGATGGCATCGCCCGCACAGGAAATAGTCGGTACCGAACTTGTCTGGATTTCCGGGGTGATAATCTTTGCCTGGTCGGCGGCAGGCGCCGGAATCGTCACGCTGGCGACGCGGCTTCTTGAAAAGGTGCCCGCGGGCGGGCGCCTACAAGGCGTGGCGCGGGGCGTGAGCGGCTGGGTGATCGGCGCGGCACTATTAACCTTAACAGTCCTTACGGTTAACGGGATACTGCCGGAAAATCTGTCTACGGGCGGGGGTGTGGACGGACAACACGTCTCCGCTATGGCGGACTTCGTGGTCGAACGATCCGGCGGGGAGCCGTTCGCATTCATTCTCACGGAACCAACATGGCTATCTTCCTCTAGCGGTGTGCTACTGGAACTAGAGAGACGAAACGAGATCTTTTGCGTAATCACAAACCTGCCACGATCAGTAATGGGTACCTTCGTGGACGAGGGTGCCTATTGTGAGGAAGGCGTAACACTCCCGGCGTTCGTCGTAACCTGGGACACCGGGGGCGGGGAGTGGTTTGTCAACTCCGACCAGGTTTTCGCAGGCGACAGTACAACCCCGCCGCCCGTAGAGGCCGCGCTGCTCTGCTGGAGAGGTGCGAACGGGGCGGTATGCCCGACACTGATCTCCGGCGAGGTGGAGACCATAATGATTCACAAACAGGATCCCTCGACGGCCTACGGAAACGTACACCCGCTCAGACTCCTCTTTTTCTCGTGCACGGTGGATGACCGCTCTATGTGCAGACAGTTGGTCGAGCGACAGTGATCTAGCATACTACCTCAGTACTACCGTTTCCGGAAAATACGCTTAGTGGTAAATTCGGTTTCCCGCGGCACGATTAGTACAATGCGCAGGCAAACAAATCTCAGAAGAATCTGGGTACTGGCACTCGTCGTCTCGCTCGTGGCCCCTCCTGCGCGGGCATATGCTAACAGCGGGCAGACTGACCCGGTCTCCAAGTGCAATCCGAACCCAGAGTCCTTAGTGGTAAAAACGGATACAATAAGCCTTTGGTGCGGAATGGTGAGCCCGCGTGCCGTCAAACTACCGGCCGGCGTGGATGCGGGCTCCGTAAAACTGACCGACGACAACGGACGCGTAATACCCATGACCGGCGAGCAGGCCCGTAAAGACGCGGAAGCCCTGCTTGTATTCCCGCCGAAACTCGGAAAAGGCACATACTCTTTATCCTACCCCGGGGGAGTGGAGACGATCGTAGTCGGTAAACCGCAGACACCAACAGAAGTCAACGAACCGAAATCGGATCCGAAACTCAACCCTTGGCTGCTAGGCCTGCCTCCGCTGGTACTGGCCGCGGCCCTGTATATGACCAAACGCCGGCGGCTGGGGGCACTGGCCCTGGTGGTCGCCCTGGGCGTCCCTTTGGTCGGGAATCTGCTCCCGGAGATCGACCTGAACTCCGCGACCGACCCGTGCCCGCCCGCTGGTTACTACGTGAGCGAGGACATTTACGAATGCATGACCACATACATGCAGACTCTGGTGTTACAGGAAGGCGTTGCGGCTGCAATGTCTCGTCTGGAACTCCTGAGCGAGCGCGACGAAGGTGACTGGGACTTGCGTTGTCACGGACTATCTCACGACATCGGCGCGTACGGGTGGAAGACGGAATTGGACCCCGAAACCCTGGTAGACAGCGGAACCCTGTCGTGCAACTTCGGCTACTTCCACGGGATACTCGAAACCATGGGAACCTATGTGACCGACGAGAAGTTTTCGGAGACGGCCCTGCTGGTATGCGATCGTCTTGTTGAGCGTTTCTCTGTGAGTCCTGACGGGATAGGAGCCAGGGACTGCGCGCACGGCGTGGGACATGCCGTCATGTGGAGGCACAACGGCAACCTCACGAGGGCGGCGCCCGTGTGCGAAACCCTGAAAAACCTTGTGTGGGTGGAGGAATGCCGCGCGGGGGCAGTTATGAGTTGGGTTTTCGCTAGGGATGCCGCCGTAGACAACGGTCGTCCCCAGGACGCCCCGGAACCAGCGGTCTCAACAACACTGGAATTATGTGCGCCCCCCTACGGCGCGCCGACGAAAGGCTGCGTGGAGGGTGCGCTCTCAGATGCGCGACCCGAAGAATACCGAAAATCCCTGGAATGGTGCGGGACGACACCCGGCTTTGTGGAAACATGCTACGTAGCCTTAGGTAGACTATTAGTGTCGTGGGAATCGTGGGACGCTGCCCATTGCGAGGCCGCCTGCCCGGACGGTTATACGGGCTTCGCGGACGAAGTCGGCAACATGTGCGAAATCGTCGTCGCGGGCCCGGGAAACGGCAGCATCAAGGAGCGCAATCAGTGCATGATAGCGGCATCCTGGTCGTACCAATCCCTGCGCATGGACTACGCTGAAAGCGCTCAAATGTGCACAAAAGTTGAGACATACCTGCAAAACGCCTGCAAAGCCGGGATACTGCAGTACCTCAGGGACAGACAGTATCGGGGCGATAATGTTGGTGTGAATATACCTAAACATATTCTAGAGCAGATCTCCACTGAGGATGTCGAGAATCTACTAACACCCACTGAAGGATGAACTCGTGAACCCCGGTGACACCCCCGTCAAACGACCCCTCGTACTGGTAATACCTGTACGAAACGAGTCGGCGAACGTTCCCGATCTTCTCCGCATGGTCGCTAACATACCGCACGTACATGTAGTATTCGTGGACCACGATTCGAGCGACGACACCAACGCCCTGCTGGTCGCCGGTGGTGCAATCGTGGTCAAATGCGACAGCGGTGGAGGGTTCGGTCGGGCCGTCAGAACAGGAGTAAAGGCGGCGGCGCAAATGCTACGAGACATGCCCGACGGAAGCGGGGAAGGTTACATCGGGTGGCTCCCGGGAAACCTGAAAAGCAGCCCGGTGGACGCCGCAAAACTAGCGGACAAACTGGACGCATCCCACGCCTACGATTCGGCGTACGTGAAGGCTAAACGCGTGGGGCGGCCTTTCCTTGAATGGGGGCCCTCCGCTTTCGCCGGGATTATCTTAAGCGTTTGGGGTATGGGGCCTTACTGGGAGGTTGGCGGGACACCGACAATCGTCCCCGCGACGCGCGCAGACGTCCTCTTGCGCGGACCCGACGGACTGGAGTTCGAAACGTACGTGATCACGGCAATGCGGCGCGAGGGGCTCCGCATGGTGCGTCTCTCCGCGGCCTTCGGTAAACGTGTACACGGGGCATCCCACTGGAATCGGGGGCTCGGTTCACAGATCAATCTGCTCAGACGTCTGATGCGCGAGATTTCGCGAACCCGGGCAGAGTCTAAACTCTAGGCAGAGACAGCACCTGTGGCGTCGCGCGGGCCGCCGACCGGGCATCGTCGGTAGTCTGCCTGCGATTCTCCGCGCCAACACGATCGGCAGGCGCTCGAAGGTTACGCGGTGGCGAGGCTGGCTCTATCGTACGCGCACCAAGTCTTCAACAACTCGGAAAGCAGCCAGTCGCGTTCGCTGTCCGACAGGGTTTTCAGTTCTTCTTTCTTGCTCTCAGCCGCCTTATAACCCTTATCTCGTGCTGCGATGTCGTCTGAGTGCTCATATGTCAGATCCATTCGCAGCAGAGATTCGAGAACGCTTGTTAGGGGGTCTTTCGCCGGCATGTTCACGTGAGCCCGGTGCTACTTCTCTACGGTGTCAGTACCGGAGATCGGTGTCGACTTCTTGGTGATGGCTTTCGACGGCGCTGCGGGGGTAGAGTTGTTCCTCACCCAGTTCGAAGCCAATTCAGCCACGTCGACACCGACGACATCTTTAAGAATCTGCAAGCCCTGCGCAACGTTACCGGCGACCTGACGCGGCAGCGCCGAGGTGCCGTCGGCGGCGATGACGGTCATCGTGTCGATGTTCGACAGCGGCTCGGACGCCTGGCGTACCAGCTCGGGGAGTTTCTCGACGAGCATGCTCAGCACGGCCGCATCGTTGTACGATGCGAACGCGTCGGCCTTGCGTTGCAGCGTCTCAGCTTCCGCGGAACCCGTAGCCAAGGTTGCCGCGGCGCGGGCGTCTCCTTCAAGACGGGTCGCTTCGGCGAGTGCGGCACGTTTGGCGCGCTCGCCTTCGCCGACGAGACGCGACTCTTCGCTCGCAGCCTGCGCGGTTGCGATGCGGGCCTGGCGGTCGGCGTCGGCCTTGGCCACCGTCGCAGTGCGCGACGCCTCGGCCTCCTGTTCGACGCGGTAGCGGGCTGCGTCGGCGGGTTTACGGACCTCGGTGTCTAGTTCGCGTTCCTTCAACGCTGCGGCCCTGACGGCGACCTTTTCCTTCTCCGTGAGGACCCGTTGCTCCTGCTCAGCGGCCGAAAGCGGGCCGGCGGCGAGCGCCTGGGCGCGGGCGGCGTCGGTTTCCGCCTGGAACGTCGCCTGCTTGAGGGACAGGTCGCGGTTGGCGGCGGCGATGCTTTCCTCGGCGAGGAGTCGTTCACGTTCGGCGGCCTGCCGGGCGCGGGCCTCGGCGATCGCCGCTTCCTGCTGGACGCGTGCCTGCTCTGGTCGGCCCAGATCGTCGAGGTAGCTGCCTTCGGTGCGGACGTCCTGGATCTGGAACGTGTCGAGCGTCAGTCCCTGCCCGGTGAGGCTCGTCTCGGACTCTTCGGCGACCTTCGCGGCGAACGCGGCACGGTCGCGGATGATCTCCTCGACGGTAAGACCGCCGACGATCGAGCGGAGTGAACCGGCGAGCACTTCCTGGGTGAAGAGTTCGATTTCTGCCTGCTGGGTGAGGAAGCGTTGCGCGGCGGCCCGGATCAGGTCCTCGTTCCCGCCGACTTTCACGACCGCAACACCCTCAAGATCGACTTTCACGCCTTGTGCGGAGACGGCGCCGCCGATCTTGACCGAGATGCGTCGCGACGAGAGGTCCATCACGTGGAGCTGCTGGACGAACGGCAAAACGAACACCGAGGCACCCATCACGACCTTCTGTCCGGAGAGATCCTGCGACAGCGCTCCGTCCTGTCCGCGGACACGTTTACCTTTCCGCCCGGTGATGATGAACGCTTCGTTCGGACCGGCGACGCGGATGCGGCGGATGACGGCGCCGACAACGAATACGGCAAGGGTGAAAAGTCCGATGATGGCGATGAGGATGGGGGACGTAAATAAGCTGAGCATAGCCTTCTAATGTGCCCCGGAAGGCGCCGATGTCAAGTATGCGCTAGGCTAGAGTGACGACTACCGATGTCGGCGAGAGCACCGAGACGACCTTGACCGTGCTTCCTGCCGGTATCGCCTGATCGGCGCGGGCAGATACCTTGACCGGTTGCCCGCCGACACTCAAGGAAACCTCACCGAAACCCGCATCGGATATCGCTGTTACCACCGATCCGATCAGACCTGTGTAACTCGCGGATGACGGGGTGGCGTCGGTTTTCATGTTCTGGGCCGAACGCGCCAAAAGCGAGGCAAGAAAGCCTATACCGAGACCAGAAACCGTCCCGGCGAGCGCCGCGACCACCGGGCCGGCGCCAGCGTTCGAGGCCAACGCCCCGACGAAACCCAAGGACGTGATGAACGCCGCGATCGCCGGCGCTGAGAGGAGTCCGTCACCTTCGAACATGTCGAGGAGACCGTCGAACACCAGCGATATCAGTAACAGAGATAAGCCTATGACGCCTAAGACAAGGAATACGAGCATGCTCAGTAGCGTCCCCGGTGCATCCCATCCGTCAAGTGTCTGGCAAACCCGCCGGATCTTTCCAGAGGTCATCGGGTTCGACGGCACGGGTTTGGCGTAACGTCGAATAGTGCTGCCGTTTGGCGTCGAGCAGACCCCCTATGCACTAGCGATCCGTGCCGGGCGGCACCCTGCGAGCACGGTCCTCGCCATGGTCACCGACATCAATTCCAAAAACCCCGCATTGAAATCTTCGACCTCTAAAGAGGCTCTCTCCGAACTTATGAACGACGAGACCATAGACATGCAAGAACGCGTCGCCTCAAATCCCTCAATCCCTGTAGAGGTGCTCACCAGGCTCGCAAAGGACAAGGACGCAGAGGTGCGCAAGGCTGTCGCCAAAAACCCCTCTGTCCCCAAAGAGGTTCTCGCCGAACTCGCAAGCGACAAGGACGTATACGTGCGTGTGCTTGCCACCAACAACCCTTCGACCCCAAAATATGTTCTCGCCGAACTCGCATCGAAACCCTCGACCTCTACAGAGGTTCTAGTCGAACTTGCAAAAAACAAGAGCACCCTTGTGCGCCGTCACGTCGCCTCAAATACCTCAACCCCTAAAGAGGTTTTCGCCAAACTCGCAAAAGACAAGCGCCCCCTTGTGCGCCGTCACGTCGCCTTGAACCCCTCGACCCCCGAAGAGGTTCTCGCCAAACTAGCAAACGACGAGGAGAAGGGTGTGCGTTGGTGCGTCGCCTCAAATACCTCAACCCCTGTGGAGGTTTTCGCCGAACTCGCAAACGACGCGGTTGCCTTTGTGCGCAAGGCCGTCGCTGGCAACCCCTCGATCCCTGTAGCGGTGCTCACCGAACTCGCAAACGGATCGGATATTCATGTGCGCCGACACGTCGCCCTGAACCCCTCGACTCCCAAAGAGGTGCTCGACCTACTCGCGAACGACGGGAACGAAGGGGTGCGTTGGCGCGTCACCTTGAACCCCTCGGCCCCCAGACGTCTGAGGTGACGAACTTGTGAACCAGCCCTGGAGAGCTCGGCATGATGCTCCGTATGTTGCGCTGATTGGTGCAGTCGAGGAGTCTGACGATGCAGAAACCGCATGCCACGTCTACTCGATGTTAGCGTACGCTCAAACGACAGGTCAGAGGCCGATACTCTACGCATGCGACGTTTAATCGATGCTGGCTTACGCTTCCTCTTCTTTCCGATCGTGTTCGGGTTGACAGGGGGGTTGCTTACTCCCTGGTGAGCTGGGTCCCCGTAGGCATTGCACCGTCGTGGTTCCGCGTTTT
>Ga0194117_10005341_pt1 | contig 11744 bp, 7 predicted proteins | sample TA2MahsurfametaG_FD_160579 | JGI IMG/M metagenome (GOLD analysis project Ga0194117, IMG submission 160579) | Freshwater microbial communities from Lake Tanganyika, Tanzania - TA2015009 Mahale N1 surface | ecosystem: Environmental > Aquatic > Freshwater > Lake | place: Tanzania: Lake Tanganyika...
TCATCGTGAACTCAAACTCGGTTCCAATATTCATAGGTCCTGTGTTTTGACTCTCAAAAACAAATCTATAAAGTCCGTAGATCAAGTCATCTACATAACAGAATGAACGTGTTTGTGTTCCATCTCCATAGATAGTTATGTCCTTACCTTGTAAAGCTGCCACTATAAAGTTACTTACTACTCTGCCGTCGTCAATAGCCATCCGCGGACCGTAGGTATTGAAAATACGTGCTACTTTAATTTCTAAATTAAATTGTCGATGATAGTCAAAGAACAATGTCTCTGCTGCACGCTTGCCTTCGTCGTAACAGGCTCTTGGTCCTATAGAATTTACTCTTCCCCAATAGGTCTCGGGCTGCGGGGTCAATTCAGGGTCTCCGTAAACCTCGCTAGTTGAAGCCTGAAAAATCGGAATATGCAGTCTCTTTGCTAAACCAAGCATATTGATTGCTCCATGAACATTTGTCTTCATGGTCTGCGACGGATTCCTTTGGTAATGGACTGGTGAGGCTGGGCAAGCAAAATTCATGATCAAATCACATTCAAGATACAAAGGAAATGTGATGTCGTGCCTTATCAGTTCAAATTTAGCGTTACTCTCGAGATGTTCTATGTTTATCTTGCTTCCAGTATAGAAGTTGTCAACGGCTATAACATCGAATCCACGGGCGAGTAAGAGATCTGACATATGTGAGCCTAAGAATCCAGCCCCGCCAGTAACAAGCACTCTCATCCGGTTATCCCCATCAGATTTGCTTGGCGATCAAAGTTGGGAACTGCCTTGCGTAATTCTGTGAAGGTTCCCTGCGAAACTAATGCCCCATCGTTTAGATATGCAACTTGATCACACTTAATAACTGTCGACAAACGATGCGCAATTATTATGGTGGTAATTTTTCGCTTTAAGGATTCTATCGATGCTGAAATTTCGTGTTCGGACTCTGCATCTAACGAACTAGTTGCTTCATCTAAAACAAGCAGTAGCGGATCTTGGTATAGAGCACGGGCAATACCAAGCCTTTGTTTCTGCCCTCCTGACAATCGAGAACCTCGTTCGCCAACAGTTGAGTGAATACCTTGGCTTAAGCTATTGACCCAAAAATCTAGATGTACCTTTTCGAGGGCACTTAGAACTCTGTCTGGGTCAATGTTAGCTCGATCAATTCCTAATCCGACATTTTCCAAAATCGAGCCTGAAGTGAGATAAACACTTTGTGGTACGTAAGCAATTTTACCTGGTTCCAAGCTCTGCATTCTCTTTGGTTCTAGCCCAAAGACACTTAGTTCTCCTTGCTGCGGGCTAATCACTCCCAGAATCAAATCCACTAATGTTGACTTTCCAGAACCAGAGGGCCCAACTATTGCAAAACTTGAATTTTCTTTAATTTCAAGCGAAATTTGGTTTAGAGCCCTTCTATCACTGTTGGGATAAGCAAAGGAAATGTTTTTGAGTGAGATTCCCTGTTTAGAATTGAAATCATTTGAATTTGTATCTCGATTTCGGTTTCCATATTCAGTGGTGTCAATAACAGAATCACTTATCTCAAAGAAGAGTTCAGTAGCCCCAGCTGCACCACGAAGCTGAAGAATTCCCTGCTGCAACTTCAAGATTGAGGGCGCAATTCTTGTAGATGCAGTTATAAAAATAACCACAAGACTGGCCGCCTGAATTGCAGGTTTTGTTAGAAAAGCGTAGGCAGATATCGCTAGGCCCGAAACAATCACACTCATTTCAAAAGCATACTTTGAAAATTGCGTAAGCATAGACTTATTGACTAAATATTGAGCTGCTTCCTCTCGACTTCGTTTTATATTTTCTATAAAAAAAGTTCTTCTCCCACTTACCAAAATTTCTCTATAACTTCCCACTGCGTCGGAAATTAGCGAGGTGCTTTCCACATCTGCTTGTGTCATACCTAGACCCCACTTTCGAGCCTTTTCACCTTGGAACTTATTTAAGAGCAGAAATAAGCCCAAAAAGAAAGAAAGTGAAAATATAGTTAGAATTGGGGAGAATAAGAACAGCGTAACTAACATGGTTATCTGAAGAACTAGCTCGGCTAGCAAGCTAAGAGATTGCCCAATAACTCCCCCCATTACTGACGAACAACCGTTAGTCAAGGCATGTTGGTACTGAGGGGTTGTGAATCGATTCAAGTAGACAATTTCTTGATTAAATATTCGCTTAGCTAGGGATTCTGAAATTCTAGCTTCTCGTCTAGCAAGAAAGGAGTAATTTCGGAGCCCAAAGTAATAGCTCAGGAAAGATTTCGTTATCAATAGGAAGGCAGCTGCCATTCCAAAGATTGCGGCAATAAATTGAGGTGGATTCTCCTCAAAACTCAGAAATTCTAGAAACTCCTTAACAACTCCGGGCAACTCGGTGCCCTGAATTGAGCTTGTTGCTATCGCTGCAATGGCTCCTATCAGAAGCAGTCCAAAAAGATCTAGCAAAACTAGAGCAAATTGGATGATGGCGTATAGGGCTACAAAATTCCTATCTCGATAGTTCAAGAGTTTCAGGCATCGCCTGAATAAATATAGCAACTCAGACACTGTCCAATTATGGGGTCTCATCTGAAAAGTTTATCGAATAAGTGGCGCTAGGCAATCTACTTGAGCGGTTTAAAAGTCATTATCTCTCGTAGTATTGTGCCATGGCTACACCAAACCCAGAATTCGCCGTGAAGTCAGGTCTAGCACTTATCATTCCGACAAGAAACCGTCCAGATCTTTTACGTAGACTACTTGCAAACCTAGAAGAAGTGAGCTTGAAGCCAGATGTAATTATTATTGTTGACTCGTCTGATGCAGGGAAATATTCTGAATTGAAATCAGAATTCATAAATATTCATCAAGTTATGACTGAATATAAATCGGCAGCTCTTCAAAGGAATATAGGGCTCGATTATTTAAATAACTACAAGAAGGCAAAAGACATAGGTTTTATAAGCTTTCTGGATGATGACGTTATGGTCCCTGATGACTATTTTGAGTTAGTCGTAAGAGGTTTAACTCAGACTAAGGATTGTGTTGGCCTATCTGGGATTGCTAAAACTTCAGAAGATAGTACAACCAAAATTAGGAGAAATTGGCTCACAGATTGGATTGGGATAACTGGTAATCCCGGAGCCTTAACATGCGCTGCTATAAATATCAGTCCATTTGGCCTGACAACAAAAAGTGAAGTGGATTGGCTAATAGGTTGTTCAACTTGGAAAGCAAATATTTTTCAGAATGTAAGATTTGAGCCTGATTTCTACGGACAGTCTCTATTTGAAGATGTAATTATCTCTGCGCGTGCCAGAAAATTAGGAAAGTTGATTTGTGACCCCTCAATTGTTTTGCAACATGATCTGGCAACCGAAGGAAGGCCTATAGCCCGAGATCACTACTTAAACTGGGTAAAAAATAGATTTAGGATATTTTCATACGATGTACCAAATTTATCGAAGTATAAATTCTGGTTTTTGATCCTTTCGCTAATGGCTAATTCGGTACTTCTTGCACCATTTAGTACCCGCAATAGAGATAAGTTTGTGGGCCTAGCTCTTGGAGCTAAACAACTAATGGCCCAGAGGTTGCACCGATGAGAATTGCTGTTACTCGCCAAGGGTCTTTTTCTGACTTTCTTTCGCCGACGGAGCAACCCTGGAAGGCCTTTTTTGAATGGTTTTCAAAGGATGGGCATGATCTCGTTTCGCTAACTGATGATCCCGATGTAATAATTTTCATGAATCATCATCGTAAATTCGGGCTAAGAGCAGTCAAAGCAAGTAGAAGGGCCCTGAAGGTGTTGGTGTTATGGGAGTCTATGGTAACGCGGCCAAATAATTTTCGGAGAGGTAATCTCAATAGGTATGAGTTAATTTTTACGCCATCGAATAAGTGGGCTTCAGGGATAAACGTTTTTCCATTTAATTGGCCACAAGGCAAGCAGGTTGTAACGCGCGTTAGCGAGGCCGACTTTAAAGCGCGCGACTCTCGAGTAGCTGTCTTTCAAAACAATAAAATAAGCTTCGTTGAAGGTGAAATGTATACTCTGAGACGAGAATTAATTGAATTATTCGGTGAAGAGATAGTTGTTTATGGAACGGGCTGGAACAGCGCTACTACCACTGTAAAAGGCCTTTTAGGTGCAACGAAGCACTATGCAGGATTGAACAACCGTATGAATTTGTCTAGTTTAGGTAACCTCTGGGTAAAGCCTAAAAACTACAAGGGGTTTGCGCCAGATAAGTCTCGCGAGTTAGAGAATTTTCAATTCACTATTGTTGTAGAAAATAGCCTGGATTATGTTTCTGAGAAATTGATTGAGGCGTTGTGGGCCGGTTGCTGCGTTATTTACGTGGGTCCTCCTTTGCGCGAATTCGGAATTCCTGAGGTGGCAATAGAGTGCCCGCCTGACTCAAGGATAATTAGGCAGCGCTTTGAAGCCGCCCAGAAGGATTACTCACTCGTGAAGCAGATACAAGCAAATGCACAGAACTACCTTGGCAGCAAGGAATTCAAAGAGACAATTAACAACTTTGTGCTGGAAAAACTGGCTGCCGACATAATGCATCAAATTAAATTGATCATGGTGGACAATTAGTTATGAAAACGGCAAGTTTACTCTGGTATGCGATGGAAGATAGGATTGTGCGAAGACTTGTCCAGTATCCTAGACAAAAACGAGTCAATAGCTTTCCATATTTGAATTCAGACACCTATGCTTTCTTATGCGACATAACTATAGATAGACAAGAGGACTTTCTGGATATAGAAAGTATGCCTAGTGACTCAACTGTTTATGTGAATGGCAATCTATTGGTTTCTCTAGAACAAGAGTTTCTATCTAGTCTCTCTAAACGATTTGAGCCGTTGGCAGCAATAGTTATTGGCGATTCTGACAACCCCCCTACTGCATCTTTTCTAAAAGAAATACAGAAGAATTGTAAATTGGTTGCTTCTGTAAATTTGTCTAGTAATATCAAAGGAGTAGTGCCTTTACCGCTTGGATTAGAGAGTCAAAGATATCGAAGTGCTGGCCAGATAAGAGATTTTAGGAAGGTACCAAGTCTTAGTGTGGAATCTAGATCAATAGGAATACTTGTAGCGTGGAATGATGAAACAAATCTCAAGGACAGAGTCTTGGCGAGAAGGGAGATTACTAGGTCTAATTGCTGCCTTGAGATAAGTAGAAGAGTGCCAGCCCGATATATACATGCTTTAATGAGAAGGACATTGCTAGTTCCATGTCCTCCGGGTAATGGCAAAGACACGCATCGTTTTTGGGAATCCCTATATTTGGGTGCACTACCTGTAATTCTTAAAAGGGATGAAATCCCTGCGTATTCCCCCTATCCCTATGTTGCTATTGAGGAATGGTGGGAGTTAAGCCAATTAGCTACTAAGCAACTTAGAGAAATTTATTCAAGTAAAGTTTCAGCGCTTGATTTCTTTCGCAAGAACTCTCATAGGCACATAACTGACTTGTTCTCCTATAAAATGAAGAACTCATGAATTCTAGCCTTAAGATTATGTGGGTAGAGGTAGGGCGACCTATACCAAGATATGCTAAAAACAATTTCAAATTGATGTCAAAGTTACATTCTAATATTACACAATATCTAATAACGGACTATCGCGCCTCAATTGCTGATCAAATCATAATCGACATTTCTAAGATGGAAAAGAGTGAAGAGACCCGACGATTTGAGGAGATAAAGAAAGTTTGGCCTCATAAGCAAGAATATTTCTGGCATGGCACCACGGCCAGATTTTTCTATCTATATGATGCCATGCGCACAAATCAACTTAACAACGTTATCCACCTAGAAACAGACTGCATCCTATTACAACCAGATGCAATATCTAATTTGATTTCTGACACAAGAGTTGATTTTGCATTTCCACTTCAAGCAAATGGAATTGGTTGTGCATCTATACTTTATGCTCGTAAACCTGAAATTCTACAAAAGTTTTTGCATCATATTCTGAATAATTGGGATAAAGATGATGTAGATGACATGGTGCTTCTGGGTGAATTCTCTCAAGAAATTGGAGTTAATGTTCTGCCCACTCAGATAGAAAATCTTGGTTCTTCAGGATTTATTTTTGATGCTCAATCAATTGGAAAGTACTTCATGGGCACTGATGCAAGAAACTGTCGAATCCCTTTTTCTTTTAGAGGAGAGTTGGATTCTAGGGAAGGGTCTATAACTAATCTCCTAAAACAAGGTAGCTTAAGATTTAAATCTACTCTTGGAAAAGAGACCATCGAAATTCGGGTGAAAGGTAGCAGTATTAAGCTTGCTAATATCCATATTCACTCAAAAGCAATCAGTCCCTATATTTTTTTCATGAATATGAAAATAAGAATTGGGTTTGGGTTTAAGACTCCAATTATTTGGAAGCTAGGTCATTTTGATAAATACGTGTTTCTTGAAAGAATTGTGTCTTTTTGGGCGAGGCGCCTGCGAAGAGACAAGAATTTTTCGGAGAGAATTCTAAGATGACTATAAAAATAGGCGCTTAGATGGAGAGTAGTTTACTAGAGAGATGTATTTTAGAATTAGAGCATCGCCGTAAATGTCAATGCTTTAAATTTGAGCTACAATTGGATAACTCACAATCAAAATCTATGAATGAGTCTGATTTTAGGGTTTTAATTCTTCTTGAACCACCTTCAGTCATGCCTGAAAACTATAATGCCAGCAACTGGAACAGGTTCAATCTTGTAATTTTGCTCAGCCCGTGGAGATCTTCTATCTATGACATGGGTCATATTGTATTTCAGCCATTGATACGCCCAAAGATAATGATTCGGGATAAATTCAAGCACTCTAAAATAACCTTGATTAACGATTTTAAGTTTGGATCAGTTACTTCTAGTCTTTATGGTTGGCGTCTCGAGTTGCTAAAGAAGCTCTCACAAAAAGGAGTTGAAGTAAAGGTATTTGGTCCGAACTGGAATATGTCTAGAACCTTGGAAGTACGTAAGAGATGGGCTGCCACTCGACGAGCTATTGGAAATCCGAATTTTGATTTGCTAGAAGCTTGGTCATCACTTTTCTTTCGGCCAAAAGACTATTGTGGACAAGCACCAGATAAACTCTCTACTCTATCTGAGTTTGAATACACCATAGTGGTTGAGAATGACAAATATTCACTGACAGAGAAGCTCTTTGATGCCGTTTTTTCAGGAGTTAAAGTCTTCTATCGTGGGCCCAAGCTGAGTGAGTTTGAATATCTAGAAAGTCTTTGCGCCCAGTTGCCCGAAGAAGTGGACGACGCGGTAGAAATGATCCTTGGGAGACAGAAAATTGACTGGAGTGTTTATCAGGATAAGGGCCTCAGTTTTATTAAAGATTCGGGAAGCATGGCCTTTTGTGAACATGACAACGTTGCAATGGGCATTGTCGACATCATTGAAAATTCACTTGAATTTCGCTGCTCTTGTTCGAAAGAACATTAGACTTGGGTTATGGAAAAAACGACTAAATACGCTTTCGATAAAGCAACCGCACTTCTGGCAATAGTTTCTGGGACCCTATTTATAGGTTTTCTAGATCCCCTTAATTGGCCTAAGCAAATTGCACTTCTTACCGTTATTCCATTCATTGCTTTGGCTGGTTATAGAGCTTACAAAGAGTCTGCAAATTTTTCTATAGCAAATTATCAAGTTCGATTGTTGCTCTTATCAATTATTTTTACAACTACTGCAATAATTCTAGCTAAATTCTTTGAAAATCTATCGTGGACCAGAATTTTGTGGGGTCTCTGGGGAAGAAATAATGGTTTACTAACAATAACTTCTCTTTTTATCGTTGCTCTCTCCTTTTCTCATATGAATCATGCAAGGACTTTTGGTTCCAAATTTCTACATAGTTTGGAATTAGCTTCAATTATTTTCTGTTCATATGGCTTGGTGCAGTGGTTAGGCTCTGATCCTGTAAATTGGTCTCAAAGCAATCAAGTATTTTCTTTCTTTGGAAATACAAACTTTGCCTCTGCAATATTCGCATTATCGGCATCTTGCTTCCTACTATTGTCGGTCTTAGAGAAGTCCACCCTAGTCCTGCGTCTAATAAGACTGACTTTCCTTGTAATTTCTATGGGGCTAATTGTTGCTACGAAGTCCATACAAGGACTGGGAGCAATTTTAATCGTTGGCTTGCTCACACTCTTTATATGGCTAAATATTGTGAGCCTAGTAAAAAAACTAATATTTCTCACCTGTGCTGGCTTTCTGGGAATTTTCGTTTTCTTGGGAACTCTAGGATTCGGCCCACTTGGAAACGCAATTGGTCAATATACGGTTCAACTACGTTATCAGTATTGGCTCACAGGAATTCGAATTGGGGAGACTTCACCTATTTGGGGGGTAGGAGTCGATAGTTATGGAGACCACTTTAGAACATATAGGTCACAGGCTCTGGCCGAAAGAACATCTATTGATTTGGTTACAAATAACGCTCACAATGTTTTTGTTCAAGCATTTGCGACCCTTGGGATACTTGGTTTAATAGCTGTTCTAATTCCAGTACTCATTGGAGTATTCATATCGTTCAAAACTCTTCTCAGTGACACCTCTAGTAATATCGATAAAGGTATTGCTTCTGTTTTCTTAGCACTTTGGTCTATGTCTATCTTTTCCATAGACAACATTTCAATTGCAGTTTGGAATTATGCATTTCTTGGCCTTGTATTAGCCCTGAGAACTAGAGATATAAAGGATTCTTTAGACTCTCCAATTAGAGTAAAAAGGAGTCAGCCTGATATAGATGTTAAGAGATATATCGCTCTGTTGTTTTCAGGGGTTTTGTTCGCAACTGGGTGGTACTCCTCCTATCCAGATAGAAGTACTCAGAAGTTCTTAGCCACTCAAATAGACCCTCAGAACTCCGGAGCTGTATTAACCAGAGTAAATGAGATAAGCAAAGTCGCTCAGTCACCTTCTGTTTTGGAAACCGAATATTGGTACCTCGCATCTGAACTCAATAAAACAAATAACATTAGTGAGTTATTTGCAATATTAGACCTTGCTCTCACTCGCTATCCAAACGATTTCAGCCTCTTGGATCTGAGTGCGGGATTTCGCGAACAACGGGGACAACAAGTGCAGGCAATTCCCTTTAGAGAGCGCCAATTGAGAATCGAGCAAAGACATCCAAGAATTTGGTTAAGTTATGCTTATGACCTTCGTGCTGCCGGAAGGCTAAGTGAAGCCCGTGCTGCATTTGAGAAAATGAAGGAGTTCCAAGTATTTTTGACTCAAGATATAAAAGATCAAATTCCTCAGATTGAAAAGGATTTTGAATCAACTCCTAGTGGGAAATAAGCCAATATAGTGAGAAAGTTTTTAGTTAGTTTGCTTTTCTTTGCTCTTACCTTAAGTGGAATCTATCCTGCTTCTTCTTCTCCAGTGGTGAAAATTATAGACATTGTTGGAGTTTCATTTGGAAGTAACTCAAATAATTCTGCATCGATTGAGCTGGCTGCTTCAAACTTAACAGAAAAAAATCTGCCTTACTGGAATTCGGTCCTTAGCAAATCTAAAGTAAGTAATGAATTAAAATTAGGAATAAAGGATTTTTCACCATTATCATTAAAACCACCTATTAACTGCGATGGCAATACGTCCATTCGCTATATAGAAACAGTCAAATCACTCTTGCAACCAAGATATCCAGGCATAGACTTTAATAATCGATATTTAGTTGTTTTAACCCCGAGAATGAACTGTGTTTGGGAGGCAATAAGCAGCGTTAATCGGAATGGTAAGTGGTCGGGAGGAATGATTCTTAATGGAACAGATAAAGAATTCGTAATTTCACATGAGTTAGGTCATGCCCTTGGCCTTGGTCATTCTAATTTGTTGGCTTGTAATCTTGGGAAAATAGATGGAGATTGGCTTAATGACTGCCGTGGTATTGAGTACGGGGGAGCTGTTGATGTTATGGGAAACGTCGAAGTCAGGACTTCGTTGTCCACCTATCATCTATGGCGAATGGGACTTTTAGAAAATCAGGATGTAAAGGAAGTTTGGAATAGTCAAGAAGTTCTACTCAGTTCAGTGGATGAAAACCAAGGTTTTAGATCAATATTTCTTCGAGATAAAGACGCCAGTTATTGGATCGAGTATCGTAGAGAATCATTCAATGGTTTGAACAAACCTGGTTTAGTAGTTTATCGCATCGATTCTCCGCCACCTGGTGCCATAGTCTCACCAAACCCAGATTACATAGATGGAGTTGAATTATCTGACGGAGTTTCAACAGATATGTGGCTAATCAATCTTGATGACTACCAATACCTCAGCGGAAGAGCATCTGGATCAATGACACTTCCTTTAGGAAAGAGTTTTGTGACTAAGTCTGGAGTGGCAAAAATTGAGTTTGATTCTGCTGACTTTGAAAAAGTAAAGGTCAAAATAACTCGATCTCCAGATTTAGTCTCTCCTCCCACCCCTGAGTTTGAAGATCCTAAATCCTGGTTTAGCCCAGATGCAGCAATTCTAAAGTCAGGAATCACATTTGAAGATAAGGATTCAATTATTAGTTTCTATGAGGTTGAAGCTCCTGGTGGGATAAGAAAAGTTGAAAGTTATTTGTCAAATTTTCAACCATCATCTAAGTATCCACTTACCCCGCCTAGGACTGTTCTAGGAAAAGATCTGCCTGAGGGCGAGTATGACTTGCGAGTTAGAGCGGTCGATGCCTGGGGTAATCGCAGCGCGTGGTCGAATAATGTGAAAGTTTCGATTGATAGAGGCTATCCGGAGTTTCAAAAAAAGGCCTTTGTATCTGGAACTTTAGGCTCGAAAGCAAAAGTCAATTTCTTGGTAAGTGATAAAGGTTCGGGGATATGTCTTAGTCGAATCTACAATGGCACGGGCTTCTCGATAGCGCAATCAATAATTTCTAATCCAGACTCTTTAGCTATGCCCCTAAACAAACTAAAAGGCACTTTTGAGAGTTTTGATTGCAAAGGTAACGGTCTTCGGGCAGATATTGAAGCCTCGGTGAGTAAGGTACCAGTGAGCAAGATGAGAAAGCTAGGTAAGTGGCAGATTTCTACCGACGCCTGGGGAAATCAAGTTGGCGTTTGTAAGGGTAAGTGCTCTGCTTCATTTACCGTGCGTGGTGCCTATACATTATTCGCAGGCAACTCAACAGGTGATGTCTTAATTAACAATAAAGAGGTGAGCAAGTTTTTCTCTGGGGATTCAGAGAAAGAAAGAATTGTGTATTCTGCAAACTTGGGCAATAAGAGTGCTACCGCTCGAATATCTGGAAATAACCTGAAGATATTTGATGCCTATATGCTCAAAGCAGTATTCGGCCAGACCGCTCAGATTAGGAGATCAGCGCCTTATGTTGATCCAACCCTTGCTGAAAGCAGCCAGAGTGAATTAAGAGACCTTGGGTTTTCTTTTAATGACTTTGAGGAATCCTGGATTGTTCAACCTTTAGCAAAAGGAACAACTCTTGAAAGTCCTACTCTAGATTTGTGTTATGAAAATTATGATTCAGACAAGAAGCGAATGTCGAGAAGGCAGCTGCAAGTGTTTCAAAATGGTTCGCCTTACCTTTTTCTTTCGACTGAGGTTGTTAAGTATGAATCCGCTGGGGCAGCAGATTTAGCAAGGAAAGAGTTGATACAGCGCTTAGACGACTGTATCAAGCTGGGTGGATTCAAAACCACTAGCGGTGATATTGAAACCTATGAATTTTTGTCCTTAGACTCAAAAGGAAGTA
>Ga0194117_10005342_pt1 | contig 11744 bp, 13 predicted proteins | sample TA2MahsurfametaG_FD_160579 | JGI IMG/M metagenome (GOLD analysis project Ga0194117, IMG submission 160579) | Freshwater microbial communities from Lake Tanganyika, Tanzania - TA2015009 Mahale N1 surface | ecosystem: Environmental > Aquatic > Freshwater > Lake | place: Tanzania: Lake Tanganyika...
ACTCATCTTCTTCATTTTCAATTTCTAAGGCGAACCGCCCTCTTTTGCCTGTTGAAGATTCGTGTGTGATTTCTTTTTGGCAAACATGTTATGGTCTGGCTCTTACATGTTTGGAACTGGTAATTTGACATCTCTTTCATTAATCGATACTTCAGGCTTAAGACTAGGTTTTTTGTAGGAGTTGCTTGCAAATTTGGACTTAAAATTGATCAATTTCTCCTCATCATCTTTGATAGATAAAAGAGAAGCTTTTGAGTCATTTTTCACTATAGGATTTTTCCTTTGAATTCGTAAAAGATTCGTCTAGTCATTTGTAAATTAATTGTCTTCTAAGCTGAGGTTGATAAGATAGGGGTGTTTTAGTGCTTCCTCAATAGTAATACGCTCATTTTGGTCAACCTTAAGACATGCCTTCATAAAACTGAGAGCATTTTTCTATATTTTACCCAAATATCTCATCTCGATTGTCTCAAAGCGTTTCGTTACAGGTAACTCGACTCCTTCAAATTTTGGGTTTTTGCTGAAGTAATCGCGCTGCCTTGGAGTGACATCTCCTATCAAATTAGTTATTAAGTACAGTTGATCTACTTCGTCATCGCCTGGGAACATAGGTTGACTATCTACGAGTTCTCCTATCATACACCCTAACGCCCACAAATCTGCTGGTTTTCCGTAGGGCTCACCTACTAACAGCTCTGGACTTCTATACCACCTTGTTGCCACATAATCTGTTAGATCGTACTCTCTTTCAGGTAGAAAGCGTGCGAAACCGAAATCACAAATCTTGAGAATCGAGTAATCTGCATTGAGGAGTAGGTTCTCGGGCTTGACATCTCGATGGATGATATTTTTAGAGTGAAGGTATTGAATGCATTTCACTATTTTATAGATGAGAACATTGATGAGTTTAGGGTCTAGCCCATGTTAATACTTTTCGATAAGATTGAGTAGGTTGCGTTAGAAGTACTAAAAAATGAGGTAGATTTTTCCTTTCTTCTTGAAGGCCTACTTGATACCTACCACATAGTCTCCTTTCAGCATCTTTAGCATTTTTATTTATCTTTGGATCGTTTTGCGTGAAAATTAGTCTTCATCTCCCTCCTTAAATTCTTTGATCGCCACTGTCTATAATTATAAATACCCATGTTTCCGCTCTCACGGTTCACTGCTTTCCACACTATTCCGTAGGCTCCTTAGTCTATCACGTCTATAATCTCATATTTCTGCATCAATAAAAATATAACTATCTCCCTTCCACTCCTAAAAAACAGTCAATAATCATCCATTCAATGATGATTAATCTGATTCAAAAGGGAGCATTGGATTGAGTGAAAGATGATGGTTGTGTTATTTAAATAGATGTGACGATCACGCATTTCTTGCTTTGTAGGCAGCGACTCTCTTTTCAAGGGCTCTGTTGCGCTTGATGTTGGGATCGTTGCGGACAGCTCTTCTTCTATTTCTGAGGAAGCGTTGGTTGACTCCCTTGAGAGAGGCGTACTTTTGTCTTCTGGGTTTTTTGATTCCGTTCTGATGGTTTTTGTGATTTTGGTTTTTGGATGAGTGGTTCTTATCCTTGGCCATTGCTTTATGGTAATTATTATGATCACAAATTAACCCTTTAATAATTTAATCAATATTTATTTAAATAATGATAGACCTGCAGCAAAGAAGAGACAATTAATAGAAACCTTAGCAAACCATAATACTATGTGTATGATCATACATAATATACAAATGACTAGAGGACTTATCAGGATATCAGTTTGCGAAAAGCGAGAGAAACTAAGGATCTATTGAGGTATTGAAATGGATACTATTTTCGCCCAAACTTGAACGCTTACTGTAACTTGATTGGACCGTTCTAGGTTTTTTACCTGTGATTTTAACTTGAATCGGAATCTCTTCCTCCTGTTAACTGATTTGTCTGTCCCTAACTTCACTTATGTTTGCTTTGTATTTTCTGTCGCCCTTAGAAGTTTGAGGTCTCTCGTGTTGTAGAGTTTCAGTTTTGAGTTTGCCTTAGTTAAATACTTTTGATCTTGGCTCCTGCTTGCTTTCAGGCCTTTCCCTTGCCTGCTAAAATCCTATGGAGGTCTCGTAGAACTTGGCTTCACTTTTATTGTTCGTTTTTCTGGAATTGGACTCTACAAATTTGTTGACAGTTTTGGGGTAATTTTTCTGATTGAAGAGAAGTGAGGATTCAATTTAAATTTTTCGTTCAATGGGCATTTCTGCTTTATGAGGGTTGATGCAGTCAGTAGGTTGCTGATAGAGAGTGTTCCTCTTGCCCTGAGATGAGCTGACTACATTGAAATTATGTCCTCGTGGGTAGGTGGTTTTGTGAAATTTGTTAATCATATTAATAAAATTATTGTTTTTGACAAAAAGTGTAGTCATCATAGAGTAGACATAATCCCATATGAAATCGATAAAAGATCAAAAAGTAGCAGGAGGGTACACTCTCTTGTACAGGTGCATACAAACTGTATCGTTGTGCTTGATTTGCTAGTTGAATAACACTTTCATCAAACCGTGAGTACCCCGAGATTCCTAGATTTTACCCTAAATAAAAAAAGAAAATACCCTGAGGCCCATTTTGGTTCGCACTTAGATAGGTCTAAAGTATTTCACGTCATTAGGATTAAAGAACATGTATCTCACTGTGGACCTACGCCTGTTGATTTTGTATGGATAGCCAGTTATGATTATTCTTTCAAGAATTACATGCATTGGGTCACACTTAGCTAGCTACCCTCTCAGAATGGGAGCGGGTTCTATTTGGTCCGTATAAAATCGATTAACTCTGAATACCAAGAAGGGTGAGGGAGGGAAGTAATTCAAGCCATAGAATGAACAAAAGTAGTAGTTTTCATAGTCGTCTTTGATGGATTTGGTGAACTTGGTTTTCTCTGTACCATTGATGCAGCGAGAATAGATAGGATTAACCAATATTCTTTTGAAACCTATAGAAATAAGTACTAGTTCTTCAGAATTTACATCCTGCTATCCTTCGTAAAAGGGATTCTTTTGTACTTTGCCATGAAGAACAGTCATTTTCCTCTAATGCTTAAGCGCAAATGATAAAACTACAGGATTGTTAGCCAATAATGTAGCATTTAGTTTGTTTTAAGGATTTGTGATGGTGATTCTAACATAAAATCCAGGATAGGCGAAGCCTTTGGAAAGATTGTCTTTGACAGCTGCGTGATGAGTCTGAGTATAGTTTTTGAAAAAGAAGATTCTGTCGTATTGAGAAGGCAGATTTTACAGTTTATTCCACTGACTATTTTTAAAACTCTTCAAACCTTGATACTCTCTGAATTTCTAACGCAAGATTTCTTCAGCTGCATACTACACTTCATCTTCGAATTCAAGTTAATCTTCCTTTCTCATCTGCATTTCTACTCTTTTTGCTTTCTCTTCTGCTTTATTATCATTGAAGTATTCATTTTAATCCTCCCAATCTGCTTCACTTTCTTGTTATTAGTCGTTCATCTCCTCTTCGTCTTCGATTTTTTATTAATTCTAAAGTCTTTGTTATTGCTCTAACTTTAGGCCTTGAATAGCACTAAGAATATCTTCATCTTCAGGTTTGGTCTCTGGCTTTGAGAATGGATTTATTTATTCTGGGAGAGTCGGATACTGTACCAGTTCTTCATTCTAATTTTCCATTTAGATTGAAAACTTTGCTCTGACTCCCATTGCCTGGATTTCTATTTTTTCAATATGGAAATCGTCTGTACCTGTTACATGCACTATCTGATTAGCATTGATGCAATTGCCTTTCAAAAATCCTGAGACAATAATCGAACCATTTTGTCCTGCTTCGACTTGATCTGCTAAGATGTATGATCTATCTGATTTCCAAGTTTGGTTGGATAAACTGCAGCTATCACATGTTCTGATTAAAGTCGAAAGATCATTGTTTGATTCTATAGTGAGTAATTTTTAGTCACCAAATTCTGAAGTCAAAAATCGTTTATAGAATTTAGTTATTTTTTCATGGTTCTTTGGTTATAACTTCTCAGCGTGTTGAATGAGGCCAATTATCTTCGGAAGTCCGAGACTTCTCAACAAATTGATCGTGACATAACCTGCTTAGTCAAATGCTCCGGCATAATTAAAAGGATCCTATACTATTTTCTGAGGATTGGCTGAAAGTACTGACAAAACTGGACACACAATGTCAGCACATTTAGCGAGATCTAGCAACTGTTTAGTATCTCGAGGTGAACCAATTAGGAAAAGTCTATTTTTAATAGGGCTGCGATGTGGAGCTGGAAACACCTGAAAAGCTGGGAAGCTATTGCAGGCATTTAAATCTTTCCTCATTACAAAGCCTTCCTGAGTTTATGCGAACTGATAAAGAGTGTTCATGAGAGAATTGATATCGGCATGTTGGTTGCATCGTACGAGTAGTACGATTCTAACTTCGTTTTGATTTTTAAGTCTGTGGGTGACACTTCCTTTGGTTTTGGCATCAAGGTACTCATTGGCTGCGGTGAGTCTTTCGATTTATTTAGTTTTTTTTTCTTTTTGTTCTTTGATTCTCTGGATTTTGTTGATTTTGTTGGGTGTTCTGCTTTTAGCGATGGTTTTAGTTTTGCCTTTCTCCTTGACATGTGCTTGTTTTTTGGATTTGCCTGCGCCTTTGAACTTTCTGTTTTTCTGTTTATGGTTTGAGGCAACTCTTGGCATTGTTGATAGTATATATAATAATATAAAAGCATTTTATTTGTCATAAATTATGATGGTTATTCGTTTGTTTGTTTGAGAATTAACTTTTTATCGGTTTATGCTTCTATAAATGATTTAGAAAGGATACTTTATAGAATTGATAGATATTTATAGATGTGGCGCGTTTAGTTCTAATAATTAATAACTTTATAAAGATGCAGAATGGAAAGAATGTAGCCTACTTCTTTAACGAAGAAATCGGCAATTTTTACTACTACAAAGACCATCCTATGAAACCCAGAAGGATTGCCATGACTCATTCCCTCATCTAAAGTTTCGATATTTATCGTAAACTCGATGTATACCGTGCCCGCAAGGCCGACAAGGAAGAACTTATCAAATTTCACCATCCTTAGTACATCAACTATCTTGAAAATTATGTATGCAAGGATGTAATGACTAGTCATGGTTTTACTTACACCAATGATATGATGCTCAAATCTGAAGAGGAAAGAAAGTATAATATTAACTCCAGTAAACTTAAAAGTCAGTTTTCGATGAATGAGACTGGAGACTGTCCTGGTTTTGCTGGACTTTATGAATTCTGCCAACTATCATGTGGAGGATCGATTGATGCAGCACAAGTCCTCCTTAGAGGAGATGCCAATATCTCAATTAATTGGGGGGGAGGTCTTCATCATGCTAAAAAATGTGAGGCAAGTGGATTCTGTTATGCTAATGACATAGTTTTAGCTATATTGGAGTTGCTTAAATTTCACGCAAGAGTCTTGTATGTTGATGTGGATGTGCATCATGGAGATGGCGTGGAGGAGGCTTTTTATCTCACAGATAGAGTGATGACTGTCAGTTTTCATCAATATGGAGATGACTTCTTTCCTGGAACAGGCAGCATCGATTCTGTAGGTGAGGGAAAGGGTAAATACTATTCAGTGAATGTCCCTCTCAAAGTTGGCATTGATGATGATTCTTATCAAGAGCTGTTTAAAACTGTTATGGACGAAGTTATGGCCAAATATCGGCCTGGAGCTGTTGTTCTTCAGTTAGGAGGAGACTCAATTGCTTATGATGTGCTCGGAAGACTCAATTTAACTATCAAAGGACATGGTTAGTGTGTTAAAAAGATGATGAGCTATGGAGTACCTTTGATGCTTTTGGGAGGAGGAGGCTACACTGTGCATAATGTTGCTCGTCTTTGGGCCTATTAAACTGGTTTGACGATCGGATAATAACTTGATGGTTGGATTCCAAAAACTGACCGTTTCTACGAGGCCTACCAAGCTGATGGCAAGCTGCATTTCAGTGTAAAGCCAACTAAAAACAAAAACACTCCATAGTATCTAAACGAAGTCAGATAGAAGACATTCTAGCATCTGAGACTGTTGTAATCCAACCCTGGAATTCCTTTCCATAACGTTCCGATGTCTGCCTTTGCGACTGAGAACATCATGGAAAATGAGGATAAGTATTTGAGTAGTTTGTTGAGCAGAAGATAATATAATTAACCTTGATTCTTCATTGTTTAGCATTAGTTAGAATTTACTCAATACTGTTTAAATATATGTAATATTTTTCAATTGTTAATATTTCGGAATGGGCAGCATATATTAAATATAAACGGAATGGGCAGCATATATTAAATATAAATCACAGTTGAGATCTGCTGCCTAAATCTCCAAGGAAGGTTCATTGATTATTGACCTTTTCTTTCTTTGCGCTTGCCTTCAGACTTCCAACAATCTAAGGAATGGTCTTTTTCTCAAATATCGGATCGTAGGCAATCAGGAAGTCGTTAATCCATTGTTCGGTCAGATGGGGGAGAGTGTTTTTCTTGCCTGCCTCTACGTATCTATTGTAATAGAAAACGGCAAGCTCATCTTTGCTGGGTCTTGTTTCGTATTTGATTACAAACTCTCCGAAGTACTTGCATCCTTTAAACAGCTACTTTTCTTCTATTCCAAAAGTCTGTTGGGCAATCTCATGCCAATCCCTTCCCAATAATTGGCTTTGAGGTCTGATTGTCTCTGGATTGATTTCGATTTTGTGCTAAAAGTGTTTGAGTTCGTACTTCCAGTTGATTTAAGCAGAAGGAAGTTCAGGTACAATTACATTGTAATCGAGTTTGATTTCTGCTACTTGTTTAGTTTCATCAATTAGACTGCATATGTAGAGCAAGTCTTCATTGGTCATCTTTTTGCAGAAACTAGGTAATTTGGCTTTGACTGCTTGTACTTGAGCTTCATCAGCTTTACCATCGACTGATATGAACTCGCTACACATCTCTACTTATTTGAACTTTTTGCCTAGTTTCAATAACTAGACCAAAAATCCTTTCTGATACAATCCTCTGAAAAGATTCTTAAAACTTTTCCTTTCTCTTACACTTAACCTTTTGTATTTTTCCGAAAAGATGTGTAAGGCAAGTGTCCTCAAATAGTGCCTTTAGAATCCTACATGTAGAGGATAGTCAAGAAGTTTCAAAATTTTGAGCATAGGCTCTATATTGTAGAGATGGAATCTGAAAGTGTCCTTTTCAGTTGGATTGTTAAGATATCCACTATTGACACAATACCAGAGAGCAATATCAGTGTTGATCTGAGTGGAACAGAATTGTGACAGTCCACACATGCTTGCCATAGTTTTGGTGGTTTTTAGTCTGAAAATCAAATTTTCAGCTAAGTTGGCTTTGATTGGCTTAAGGTACTCGATCTAGTCTTCGTTGACTAAAATCCAGATAACTGCTAGATACAAATTCATATTTCCCATCACTTTTCCTCCAGATACCAACTTGGCAATTGTATGGTTTCCAACAGTTATGTGAGACTTATGAGTACCTAAAGGAATCGCACCTAGTAGTCTCTTCTGGGTAAAAGGATTTTTGTGCAATTTGTCACAGTACTTGACTCCAGTGAAATTGCTAAGACGAGCCTTTAACTTGGCCTTAAGAGTAGGGTAGTTCAAAATGCGGAGAGGGCATGCATTGATATCATCAACAATGCACTTTTCAACTCCAAGAAGGAAAGGTTGACATTCATCGACCAAAATCTGAGGAACATCCTCATCCATGATGATAGGACATTCAATTGGATTTTGAGATAAATCCGCTATTTCTTGATTTTTGTCAAGTTCACCTTCAGTTGCCACAATAGCTGTAGCCATTTTGTTTGATTTAATTTAACCTAAACTGTACTGTCCTCTCATATCACCACAAAGTGAGATAAGGTAGTTTATTTTCTTTTACAGATCTCCAGTTCCACTCTCCTCGAAGTAACGAGTCGCCATGTTTACGATCATCTATAAAGCACCTTCTACATTCTTAGCTTCCAACATTGATCTAACCTTTGTGCTATAGTCGCCTTGTTTTCCTAGCTTCTTTGAAAGCTCTTTAACCAACCTGTTTTTGAGAGTTACAAGCTGATTTTTGAGAGGAAGGTTGCCGTCTTTTCCCATGTTCTGAGCTATGATGAGTTTTTAGATAGTGTCATACTTGGCTTAAAAGTTTTCAAGAGTGAGCTCATCGAGACTATCCAGCATCTTATAGTCTTCAGCTGTATACTGCATAACTGTTTTGACTTCTGCTGCTCCAGTTCGACTGAAAACTTTGCTCTCAGAATATCTAGTGAAAGGACAGGTGACTGAAAGGTTTGGCTCTGAATAGCTTCCTATCACATAGCAGATCGCTTTTTTAATTTTGAAGTTTTCCTTTTGCTTGGTTTCTTCCAAAATTTTATCACACCTCGAAACATCATGATCTCCGACTTGTCCATCGGTCACTAAGATGATATTGTCGAACTTTTTTTTTGCAATTTCTTCCGCTACGTAATGAGGTTAGGTGCCTCCAGTTCCTCTCTTGGAAGCAATACTCTACTAAAACTATTTTTTGGAAGAGAGTCCACATCGTGAGTTCCAAAGATAGTAGTGTGTGATATCTTTGGCGTAATCGTTGAGTATGGAGTTGACTGTGTCCCAATAGTTGATGCAGCCTCCTACTGAGCCTGAGTTGTCGACGAAAATGGCGTAGTGTTCTTAAGCAATCATAAAAAGATAATATTTTATAGTATGTTTATGGCTTTAAAATAATTCTTTGATGAAATGCTATTATTTACGGATGAAATAAATAAAGAAGAGATTTTATATTGGCTCACAAAAAATTTAATATTCATCAAAAATGCAAATAGCAACAATTAACTACGATGCTATCCATTTATCACAAAAAGATAAAAGAAGGATTTGTTTGGCGTAATGATAGCTTATTGTTAGAGTTGATTTTAAAGATAAATCTTCGATATCTCCAATTATTAACATATCTGCTTTCCGAAAGTATTTGAAACTATCTAAATAATCTCAGCTAAACAGATGATGTACGCCGATTAATATGATTAATTACGATTTTATTTAGTAAGTTGTAATAGTTGATTAATAATGGGATGTGTTGAAAATGAAACGCGTGGAAGCCTAAAACCTTCAGGACTCAAAACAATCAGCCCACTCACTGTGGCCACTCTCAACTACTGTGGAATCATGAACAGTCCTTTCGAGTTCTATTGCTATGACTTTTACACCGAGCTTACAGAAATCAGTGCCTAGTTTAATGCTATTATCCCCAAGTACTTCCCTCAATTCAACAAAACCAACTTCAAATGGGAGATGGGCAATATTGACCAAAAGTTCAGAAACAGATACTCTCCGATGTTTGACCTTTATGCAGGCATTGAGAATAACATGTTCATTAATGTGTAAACATTTAGTAAAAAATGGGACTAGGTGTTCAGGACGGAGGTACCTAAGCTTAAATTCGAGTACAAGTAATAGTAAAAATAGACTACAAAACAGTATGATATCGCAATGTATCACGCTCTTCTCAAATACGTCTATGGAATATCGGAAATCGATGACGCCCTCAAGCTCTCTCCTGAGGCTTACATCAAAAAATTTAAACCAATGTTCAATCTCAGCTTCTTAGATGAAGAGAAGAAGGGATAGAAAGTGCAGAAGAACTTGGAGAGGATCAACGCAGATATATTTTTCTTTCAGGAATATTCTAAAGGATTTTACGAAGCTTTAAAAAAAAGCGATGATTATCACATGTCACACGATTCTTCAAAGGACACGATGATCATTGCCAAGAAGTCTTCTTTTAAATGTGAAAAACCAGCTCATCATGAAATCGCTCTTTAGAAGTTTGTTGACGCTTAACTCAGAAATCAGCTAAACTGGGCTGATAGATCTGCATATCTCATCGTTGACAAATACTTTTGCATATGTGCACATCTTAGTTCGAAAAAGCAAAAGAACGAGCTCCAAATACAATTAATGAAGGAGACTTTGTAGAAAGTGAGGTAAAAGCTTAAAGGGCACTTTGAAATTATCCTCGGTGGTGATTTGAACTCTTTTCTATAGCCTTTTTCTGAGAAGTTCTATATGTATCCAACCCAAAAAGATGAGATGACTACTATGAAGAAAAGGACTTCCACTCAAGGACAGTACAACAAAGCGGAAAAGATAGTCTGCGAGTCCAAAGATAAAATACTGTCAACTTTAAAAATAATGGAAGGGAAGATTTCATATATAACAGGGAAGTAGGCCAGCAGTAACAACTTCGTGCCAACTGACGAACACCCATTCGACCATTTCGTGCTGGTGGCGGTTTTTGAGAGGTAAGAATCATGATACTCTTTGTATTATATTTCAATTTATAATAGTTAGTAGGCATTCATTATAATTTTCTATACTAGTTAAAAGTCTAATCTTATATTTACTACTTCAAATACATGCACGCCAGGAACGCTATATTCTCGCAGAACAGAACCACAGTCAATAACTCGAACTATCCCACCAATAACTATGCAAGTAGTCAAAATTATGGAGTGACTCAAAATTATGGAACGAACCAGAACAAAGATAATACTTAAGAACTGAAAATTGGCTCAAACAGATTGCAATATGATGATCGAATTTTTCCAACGTCTTTGAGAAATACAGTACATCAATGGAGAGAGGAAGATTGGCCGGCAAGTATAGTGTGTAGACGTGAAACACTCCACCTCTCGAATGTTGAATTTAGACTAGAAGACTATTACCTTATCCGCAACAAAAAACTATCAGCAAAAAATCAGACGAAATTGGTCGAAGTGATCAACTATAGCTCTTTCAATAAAGAGTTGCTGGAAAAGCCAGTTTAGTTGCTCCCCTACAGTCAGTAACCTGTTATGAGTGAGGAGTTATTAGCGAGGGAGAGGAACAAACATAGTGAGGCAAGTAACAGAGTGAGTGGGAGTGCAAATTCAAATAGTATGGGTGGTAATAATTCAAATATGTTTGGAGGGCAAAATAACAACACTTCTAATAACATTTTTGTGAATAATAGATCAAGCAATGCACCCACTATTTTCGGGAATAACAATAACAGTTACACAGGCAACTATAACTCAAATGCTAGCAATTACAATTAAAACAGGACAGTTTCTACCGGCAATATTTTTAATAACAACTCAAGCTCTAATTATGCCTCAAACAACATTTTTGCAAGGAACAGCAGCTCTGCTTCCAACACGCAAACAGCAAATACCAATACAAATGCAGGAAACAACATCTTTAGCAAGAATAACACTTCAAATAACAATACATCAAACAACTCCAATAATAATAATACAAATGCGAATACACAAAATGCACAGGGCTCCTCCAATAATATATTCAGCAATAAAAGTAGCAATCAGGGAAACAACTCTTCCACAAATGGTAACAGTCAACCCAGTAATGTTCAGCAACAATATACCATAGACGTCAACACTTTGATGCAGTCTTTTCAGAACTACGTCCAGAACAGCCAAAATTATCTGCATCATCTCAATACCCAAAACTTGCAGCTCAGCCAGAAGCAGAGAGAAGAACAGGCAGAAGCAGGTAAAAAGGATGTCTGGTCTGAAATGAGGGAAGAAAGTGTCCGTTATAACAATTAATTCCACCAGCAAGAGAAAAAGTTAAACTTTTCTAGGAGAAGAGAAGAAGAAGACTCTATGGTACTCATGCTCAGAAAACCTTTT
>Ga0194117_10005343_pt1 | contig 11744 bp, 8 predicted proteins | sample TA2MahsurfametaG_FD_160579 | JGI IMG/M metagenome (GOLD analysis project Ga0194117, IMG submission 160579) | Freshwater microbial communities from Lake Tanganyika, Tanzania - TA2015009 Mahale N1 surface | ecosystem: Environmental > Aquatic > Freshwater > Lake | place: Tanzania: Lake Tanganyika...
TTTTGATAGTTAATTTGATTGAATATTATTATAAGAAATCATATGACGTATATGATTCAATTAAAAAAACTATCGATTCATTGACTGGAACATATGGTTTAATAATTCAGAGTATACATGAACCAGATATATTATATTGTGTAAGAAATGGATCGCCTCTATTAGTAGGACAAAATGATGATAAGATAATAATAACTTCTGAGCAAAGTGGATTTTGTGGTATTATGTCTAATTATATAACATTACATAATGACGATATATGTATAATAAAAAGAGAAAATGATACACTACTATCTTTAAATACAAAAAGAAATTATAAAAAGAAGAACGTAACTATCTTAGAAACCGAACTTACTCCATATCCATTCAATCATTGGACATTAAAAGAAATATATCAGCAGCCAGAAGTAGTATTAAGTTCTATCAATAAAGGTGGTCGAATAAAGAATGATTGTGAAGTAAAATTAGGAGGATTAGAACAACACTCAGATTTATTAAAGAATATAAATAATCTAATAATATTGGGATGCGGAACGTCATATTTTGCTGCATTGTACGGGATGTACTATTTTAAACATTTATGTAATTTTAATACAGTTCAAGTATTTGATGGCGCTGAATTTAATGAATGCGATATTCCTAATATAGGTACAACGGCGTTTATATTAGTATCTCAGTCTGGAGAGACAAAAGATCTTCATAGATGTATTGAAATAGCAAAAAATCATAGTATAACAACAATTGGAATAATAAATGTGGTTGATTCATTGATAGCTAGAGAAGTTGATTGTGGTATATATTGTAATGCAGGAAAAGAAGTCGGTGTTGCTTCGACAAAAGCATTTACTAGTCAAGTCATATGTTTATCTATGACAGCAATTTGGTTTTCAGGTATTCATAAAATCAATAAACAAAAAAGAATAAAAATGATCCAAGATCTACATAACTTGTCAAATGATATAAAAACTACACTAGAAGAATGTAATAATAAAATAATGAATATCACGTCAAAATTCACTGCTAATAATATCTTTATATTAGGAAAGGGAACAGATGAATATATTGCAAAAGAGGGAGCATTGAAGGTGAAAGAAATATCTTATATACATTCTGAAGGATATTCTTCTAGTTCATTAAAACATGGTCCATTTGCACTATTAGATCAAGATTTTCCAGTCATGATATTGAATTTGAATCAAAATTACTCTAGTAAAATAATGAATTGTTATCAAGAAGTATCTTCTAGAAATTCTCCTATTATTTTGATTACGAATGATATAGCTATGCTAAGCTCTGATATTATAAATTGTGATAGTATATTAGTTCCAGAAAATAAATCTTATGCTTCTCTCTTAGGTATAATTCCTATTCAATTATTTGCTTACTATCTTTCAATAAACAAAGGCATAAATCCAGATAAGCCAAAAAACTTGGCAAAAGTTGTTACAGTTGAATGAAAATTATAATTGAACCACCGAAATAAAATTCATATTGAATATACTTACAATTAATACATAAATCTTAAGTATATTCTTTAAAAATGTATCTAAATATCTAAGCTAACTGTATTACTGGCTGACTTCTTTCGACGTCCACTTCTTTTAGGCATATTTGCGTCAGACTGCAAATCCTTCAAGTCATTAATACTTATCGTACTATTATCGTTTGTATTTTGAGTTGGTTGTTGAATATTTATAGTTTTGGTTTTTAATCCAGAGAGAATATCACTAATATCACTAGGTCCTTTCATTTCTGGACGGGATTGTTGACGTCTACTTGTTCTATCTTGTACATCAGGTCTTTCAAAATTCTCTCTAAGATTGATACCATCTTCAAAATTACTCTTACTCATATTTAAATCTGGTCTTGCAAAATTATTGTTACCTGGTCTTCCAACTGGTGGAGGAATTGAATTTGGACCTTGAGTAGCCATTGGTGGTGGTGGACCCATACCTCTAGGAACATCTCCGAAGGTGCCGTTGGTTGTAGGGCTCATTATATTTGACATGAAACCTCCAAATCCAGGATTAGTTTGGGCCATAGAATTAACTGCTGCATTTTGGAAAGAACGCATCAAATCAGGATTTTGACGCAATATATCATCCATACCAGGCATTGCGCTCTTAAACATAGTATTAGTCATATGTACCATCATTGCACTACCTCCAAGTTGAAACAATAATTTCAATTCAGGAGCCATAGATGCCTTACTCTTATATTTTTCGTGTAGTTCGCCAAAAATATCATCATAATCCGTAATATTTTCTTGTACTTGTTCAGACCAACCATCTAATTTAATATCAAATGGATCAAATTTATTATTTAAAAATTCAATACCATTAATGATAGCCATAAGCATATTTCCTTGAAACTTCACTGAATTCTGCTTTGTTTTTTCTTCCATGATTGTTTCATATTCACCCATCATTTCTTGTAAAGATGACTCCATAGAATATTTCTTCGAAAGCTCAACACCTTTTTTTTCAAGAGCTTCTAATTTTCTTAAATATTTGAATTTCTCTCTCAGCATTTCTTCTTTAGATAATTTGGGTTCCATAGGAACTGGTTTATCAGGATTTAAAGGAATGTTATTAAATTTTCCATAACCATCCCATGTTTTGTTATCATTTTCAGTATCGGAAGTCGCCTTTCCTAAATCCCTAGCAGGATCATCAAACCCACTTAATTTGATAGAAGGACCATCACTGAATGAGACAGATGGTTTGTCAAATAAATCAGATCTAGGAGCAAATCCAGTAGAAGGAATATCATCGACCAAATCATTTAGTTCATTTTCAAGCTTATTTAAATCATCTAAATTAATATCACTTGTTGGTCGTGAACTTTCTCTTACTTTATCATTCATTAACAACTCTAATCCTCCACCAAAATTAGAAGAAGAACGTCCAAAATCTCCGTCATTTAAATCGAGTTCAGTAATTTCCATTAAATCAGCCATATTTATTGATTAAATAGAACATTTAATTTTAAGTAATACGAATTACAATTAATATATTTGAAATTAATTCAAATTCCAAAAATAATTCAATTTAAATTCTAAAGTTTTTTATTATTAATAAACCATAATCCTTGTAAAAATGAATCGGATAAGTCGTCTTTCTTTTTATGTCCATTAAAATAATTTACATGCTCATTAAATCTAAAATCTAATCTTAAAATGCCTAAACATTTTGTTATGCCTAATTTTTTTCTGTCACTGTACTTTTCTTTATCTTTAATATCACAATCTTTCAATTTATTTGACGCTGATATAAATTCTATATGTTCTACATTTAAATTAGACATAATGAAATATTGAACTATCATACCTTGAATAGTTTTCATTCTAATTGCTAATGGTCCTATTTGATTTTCTATGATAACATAGTTTATTTTACCCTCATCTTTAAATGTTTCATTAAATTTATTTTTAATATTCACACCAATATTAAACAAATCGACTTCGTTTGCTTTTTTGCTTTCAATTGTTTCAAAATATGATTTTTGTATATGTTCATTAATAACATTAATCAAATCAGTTTTTTTTATTTTTGGGTCATATTTAATGTTATGATTATCAGCTATTTCATAAAGTTGCACAATTTTTTGTTTGTTGATAAACGATGGTTTTTGTTCCGAAGAGGGAATTTGATATTGTTGTTTTTTAGAATGTTTAACACAATAGCATTCATCTTCTTTTTTAAATTTAGCAGGTTTATTACACAAAATATTTTTTTCAGAAAATGTGCATTTTAAAGTGTCCTCTTGAGATATATTTACAACATCCCATTTTGCAACTTTAAATTGCTCATCTGTTGGTAATTTTACAAAAAGACAAAACGCTAAATTTTTTATACCAACATCGATAGATAGTATTTTCATTATAATAATAAATTATAAAAACTTATTATTATGTTGTTTATATGTAATATATTATTTTTATATATTGTTTTATTTCTTAAAATCAGCTGGATTAACAGATGGTGCTACTAATCTGGCATTCAATTGTTCTCTTGACAAGTATGGATTTTTTAGATCAGAGTTGCAATAACCAAAACCTGGTTTACTCGTATCAAAAGTTCCCTTAAATGTAAAAGGAACATTATCAGATGGTGTTTTGCCAGTATTAACGTGTGGATCTAGTCCAAGTGTATAACAAGCTTCTTGGTTATTATAATTCATAATTTGCATTCCATTATTTTGGAGAAATTGGCGATATCCCCAATTGGTTTGAATACCTTCTTTCATTTGGATACGCTCATTAACTAGAGCGTCAGGCTGCCATTGTGACCATAAACGTCCGTCAGCCATTTTTGCAGGAAAATTAAAATCTATAGTATTGTTTGCTGAATAACAATTTTCCCAACCATATTGTTTTGAATTGTCTGTTTCATAATTTGTGGCCCAAGACATTATATATTTTATATTTATAATATATTTTCTAAAAGTTATTCAGCACCAAGTAATTTAAGTAAATCCTGTTTCTTCAATTTTGATGCATCTGAATTGCTAGCTAATCCTTTTTCGACAGCAATGCTTCTAAGCTTTGGTAATTGCAATTTTTTGTAGTCGATTGTCTCATTTACATCATCTCCTAAATTTATTGCAATCGTCTTTAATTCGCTTATAGAAGAAATCATAGGTTCTTCTAAAGATTTCTTAATTTCTTGTGGGTGTTCATCGTATTTCAAATCCAATATTTCCTCAACATAATCCTCTGCTATTTCAGGGATGTCATCATTTATATTAAATTCATCTAAATCATCGTTTTGATCAAATTCTAAATTATCAGCTTCCTCATATGAATTAATATCTTCAATTTCTTCATTTGATACTTGTAATTTAATAATTTTTACTTCATCATCTTGATCTTCATCATCTGTTTCTTGATCATCATCTACTTCTTGATCATCTGTTTCTTCACCTAATTCTGATTCTTCCTCATCTTCATCATCATCTTCATCATCATCATCATCTACTTCTTCATCATCATCTACTTCTTCATCATCATCTACTTCTTCATCATCTGAAACTTCAATTAATTTATTTGTATCAGGAATGCCTAAATTATCTTTAATAGATATATTTGCATTATGCCCTCCTCTTATAGCAAATTGATTTACACCCATTTTAAGTCCATTCATATCCTCTGCTAATGTAGAGACTAAACTTAACATAGAAGCAATTTTATGATTTTGTTCCCTCATTTTACTTTCAAAATAAACTACAATAAGTGCTACAGCAAGTACTAGTATTCCTAAAAACATTAAAAATGTTGGATTTAATAAATCTGCTAAAGAAGTCATTTTATTACAAAAAGATCATATAAATTAATTAATTAACTAACGAATTGTATTATAAAATTTAATAATTATAATGTCATTAAAATAATAACTCATGGGTGTAACATATATCTAAATTATAGTGTTAACTTCTATATAGACATCTCATTGCTGTCGCTCCAACAAGGACGAATATTAGTAAAAATATTAAAAAAGTTGAATTAAAGAACTCAACAAATGATGTCATTTATTATAAAAAATGCATAAATTAATTGACTATTTTACGAAATTAATTAAAATTTAACTATTTGTGTTATCAATAATTTCCTTAGGATAATTCATTTGCTTTAATACAATTAATCCGCCTTTTATATCTGATATCCCTTCTGTTAAAATATATTTGTATACTAAATCATTATTATTTTTTTCTGTCAACATTTTGTAATTAGAAATTGATTTTGATTTTGCCAATTTTTTACACACCTTTATAAAATGTGTTGTCAATAAACAAGATACGTTTTTATATTTTGTTATATACTTCATAAATGAAGTGGCGCTTTGTTCTGCTTCTTCAGGATTTGTACCAGAATATAGTTCATCAAATGCACACAAATGAGTTTCTTCAGTAGAGACATTAATAGCATCTAGTATTTCCTTGCATCGTCTGGCTTCTGCTTGGAATAAACTATCTCGGCCAGATGTGTCGGGAATATTTAAGTAACAATGAATATGATTAAATGGTCTAATCTTTGCTGAATCATAAAATCCACAACCAAATTGTTGAGACAATAAAATATTAATTAAAGTAGATTTTAGAATAGTTGTTTTTCCTGATGCATTTGGACCAGTTATTATCATATTCTTCTTAAACTTAACTGTGTTTTTAATTGGTTCAGAATTCTTTAATGTAGCATAATAGCTGTTTTCTAATACCGTTTTCTTAGATTCTTCAATGAAAGACGCAAAGTTAATTTTTCTCTCCACAATATTTTGCTGTAATCCATTTAAACAATCTATGTAGCCATTAAAACCCAAAGAATACATAATTGTATCATCATATATTTTATCAGTATGCAATTCATAAAAGCATTTGAACACATAACCTATTTCTTTAATTTTACTAAAATTAAACATGTTGTAATCCGAAATCGTTTCTATTTTTTTCTGCATCACTCGTAATGTTTCTAACTTCTCCGTAATATGTAAATTGAATTTACTATGCGTACACAACTTTTTTGAATATTTCAAATAATTTTCCATTGAATTAATTGTATGATTAATATAAATTCTTATTTCATTGAAGTGGTTATGTATAATCTTCATATTATTATTAAATCTTACACAAACCATAAAATTTTGATATATCGAGAATAAATAAAATGCAGCTGAAATAAAAATATAAAATTTCTCTTGTGGAGTAATGTCTCCAAAATTTACAACAAATAATTTACCAATTGCATTTTGACTTGCAACAATTTTTAAAACTCCGATATATTCGCTTATTGTAATCTGTAATCCCTTCATTTTAATAATGAAAAAAGGTATAATAAGAATTATTATAGGAACAAGTAAGGATAACACAGGAGATAATAGATTATATATGCTCATAAATTGAAGAAACCATTCTGATCTGTTTAAAAAATCAAGTATTTCCCATTCGACAAAGTAATATCTCTCCTTAAATCCTGCATCAATTTTCAATTCATTCCAAATGTCAACAATATTTTTATAGTTTTTAGAATAATCAGAATATTTGACACCTAATGATTTATATTCTTTTAAAAGCATTTGGTTATCTTTCAGAAATTCAACATCTGTTGTATAGAAGCTACATATTTGTTTATTTAGTTTTTTAGAAACATCATTATCATTATCAAAACAGAAATTATAAATAGGATTACATGATTGATCTACTGTTTCAATTAACTCTAAATCTTTTACAATATTCTTATTCAATTCCACTTTCTTGTCATTATAATAAATTGGAAGTTTAAAATGGTCGTTAATTTCGTTAATTTTTGTTTCCGAAGTCATTATATTTTTATCAAGAAATATAATGAATTATTTATACGAATCTACATTTAAGCGAAGCGACTTGTTTTAACTAAAGGTAGAGCCAAAAATATTTAGTATAGTTTAGTATAGTTTGTAATAAAATTAGTTTAGTATAATTTGGCTCCACCTTTTCTAAAGGTGGGTGGAATTAAAGTTTACTTAAAAAACCTAATTCAGCTGGCATTTCAGTAATTTGTGTTGAATAATGTTGTTCGATTTTTTTTAATAGACCAATATCACGTCTAGTGATAAAATTAATACCGACACCCTTTCTACCCCATCTACCGGAACGTCCAATTCTATGTAAATAAGTATGAACGCATTTTGGCAAATCAAAATTAATAACAACACTTACTTGTTGAATATCAATACCGCGAGCAGTAACATTCGAAGAAATCAAAACTCTAGAAGTTCCATTTCGAAATTCATTAAATGCTCTATCACGATCTGATTTTTCCATATTACTATGGATACGACAAACTGGAAACCCATCTTCGCACATAGCTTCGTATAAATCTTGAACACGTTTAATACTGTTACAATAAATAATGGTATGGGATAGCGTGATAAATGAGAAAATATCTTTGAGTGTTACATATTTTTCTCTATCATCATTTACAGCAATATAATATTGACTTATTCCCTCTAAAGTTAGTTGTTCACGTTTAACACAAATTCTTACTGGATTACGCATAATTTTTTCCAAAATGCAATTAATATCTTCAGGTAATGTTGCACTAAATAAACATACTTGGACTTCAGAATTAAGATATTGAAAAATATTATAAACTTGTTCCTTAAATCCAGATGATAACATTTCATCAGCTTCATCTAGAATAACTAGTTTAATATTTTTGGTACTGATATTACCTCTTCGCATCATATCATAAACACGTCCAGTACATCCGCAAATAATATGTGGTGTATTTTTATTTGAGAAACTACTACTCTCTTCAACTACGGATCCACCAAAAAGAGTTTGAATTTTTAGTCCATTCATAAAACTACCTAAATTAGAAATAACTTTTGCAGTCTGTGTTGATAACTCTCTAGTTGGAGATAAAATAAGAACTTGAGTTGAATGGTCAGCAATATTCACTCGTTGTAAAGCACCAATAGTAAATGTTGCGGTTTTACCTGTTCCAGATTGAGCCTGAGCAATTACATCTCTACATTCCATAATAGGTTTTATGGCTCTTTGTTGGATAGGACTTGGTTTTTCAAAACCATATGCAAAAATACCACGTAAAATATTAGAATTTAAATCTAGTTGATCCCAACTATGAATTAAAACTTCTGAAGAATCAAATATTATTTCCTCAGATGGCACACCGTTAACAGTATTTTCGTTTTCTGTTGACATATTGTAGTATAATATATATAAATCTATTTAAGTGTATTTAAAATAATTAATATAATATAAAAAATTGATATAAATATAACCACATAAAATATAATACATTATCGAGATGGCTACTAAAACCTTAATATATACTTTGGAACAAATAGAAGATATTATTTTTAAAGGATTTGACTATGAAGTACCAGATGAAGTAATGGAAAAAATATCTAGTTTAGCAATGGAGGTAGGGTCACCTGATTATGTAAAAACTCCAATTTTTAGAAAGCGTGACAATCCTATGAAGGTTGAACCAACAATTTCTATAACTAAAGAACAAGGTAAGAAGCGACGTGGTAATAAATCTATGGAAGTAATAAATGATGATGATTGGGATACAATCAGAACATTTCATACTACAAAAATTGAAACAAAGGCTGGAATAGATGCTGACTTCGATTCTATTAGAGCTTTTATTAATAAAATGACTGATAAAAATTATATTGATATGCGTAATAAAATTATAGAAATTATTGAAAAAATAGTATCAGAAAATTCAGGTTCTGATTTAAGTTCTATTGGTTCAAATATATTCGAAATAGCTTCATCTAACAGATATTATTCTAAAATATATGCTGATTTATATGCTGATTTGTCTTCAAAGTTTGAATTCATTAAATCAAAATACGAAGAAAATTTTAATAGGTTCACTGAATTGTTTGATACTATTGAATATGTCGACCCTAATGAGAATTATAATAAATTTTGCGAGATTAATAAAATTAATGAAAAGCGCAAGTCATTGGCAACATTTTATATTAATTTGATGTATTGTGGTGTTATTTCGAAGGTTCAGATAATTCATATAACAAGAAGTTTATTAGCAAAAATATATGAATATATTTCAATAGAGAATAAAAAGAACGAGGTTGAAGAATTGACTGAAACTATTGCTCTTCTATACAAAAAAGATTTATATAAAGATGATCAAGCAAATGATTATGATAAAATAGAAGGTCATACCATTAGTGAAATAATCAAATTGATCGCTAATAGTAAGGTTAAGGATTATAAGAGCTTAACAAATAAGGCATTGTTTAAATTTATGGATTTAATTGATATGTAAAATTACAACCTTAGCAATTTTATTAGTGTAAAATTAATATTTTAAAATATTATTTAAATATTAAAATCTATATTTAAATAATGTCAACAACTCATGAAAAGGATATAACAATCTCTTATTATGTAGAGGAAATTGAAAAACAAGACGAAAATAATTTTAATATTGAACAATTAATGGCTGAAATTGAAAATGCTGAATTATCAGATAGCGATTTGATTATTCCACAAATGATAAATTATAATGAAAATTTCACTGTTAAAGAGCTTTTATTGATTTGTGAATATTATGGCTTTGCGAAAGATGTAAAAACAAATAAATTTAATAAAGAACAGATTATAGATTTTTTAGTTTCATTTGAAACCGATCCAAATAATTCTGATATTGTATTTAAAAGACAAAATATGTGGTTCTATATAAATGAGCTTAAAAACGATAAATTCATGAAGAAATTTGTTCTGTGGTAAATTTATATCCTTTGGTAAATTTATATCCTTTGGTAAATTTATATCCTTTGGTAAATTTATATCCTTTGGTAAATTTATATCCTTTGGTAAAATTTTATATCCTTTGGTAAAATTTTATATCTTGTAAATATAAAATATTTTGTATTTAATATAAATATAAAATATTCTAATAAATTATATAATGGTATTATCAAAATTAGATGGAGATGTAAGTTATCCTGAATTAAAAAGTGTTGATTCTGGAGATTTAAAAATGGAAGCTAATTTATATCAATTGGAAATAAAAGACATTGATGTTATTATTGCTGTTGGCAATTCTAAAAATACTTATGAAGATAAAAACATATTATATTTTCCGATTTATTTAGTTAAACACAATAATAAAGTACTTCAAATTGGTGTTTATGAAATAAGAGCATCTGATTATTTATCATATCTTGATAAATATAATAACTTAGATATAGAAGAAATGGATGATCCTCTTATTTATTCATTTGTAACAAAAGAATTTTTAAATAAAATAAGACTTAAACCAGATGTTCCATTGCATAAACTAGATAAAGAACAAGGTGATGAAGGAGAGGAAAAAGTTATGGAAGAAGAACAAGAAGAAGATGAAGAAAAAGTAGCCATTGATTATGATATCCCACCAGAACGTGAAGATATATTTGTTAAAATAAGAGGTCTCCCTGTTCCACCATTATTACCAGAAGAAAGTCAAAAACAAGCAAAAGATATTAGAGAAAAATACCATGAAGCAACAACTGATACATGGATTGATAAGTTTATGAAAAATAAAAATTTTAGTATTATCGATAATGAAGGAGGAGGTGATTGTTTATTTTCCACGATAAAAGATGCATTTTCTAGTATTGCTCAACAAACTAGTGTCAATAAATTACGCAAGAAATTAGCAGAACAAGCTACACAAGAAATATTTGACGGTTATAAAGAACAATATGATATGTACAGTGCTTCTCTAGTTAGAGATACAAATAAAATTAAAGAATTAGCAAATGAATATCTATTATATAAACAAAGATTTACAGAAATAATTGATAGAGATGAGCAAAAGGCTCTTCTAGCACAAGCAAAAGAAGTTAAAAAGGAACATGATCAGTTAGTTGAGGAGAAAAAAGTTGCAGCCACAATAATAAAAGAATTTAAATTTATGAAAGGAGTTGAAAACTTAGACCAATTTAAACGAATAATAAGACACTGTGATTTTTGGGCTGATACTTGGGCTATATCCACATTAGAGAGAATATTAAATATTAAATTCATTATTCTATCTAGTGAAAGCTACAAAGCTAAAGATGAAAAGAATGTATTACAATGTGGTCAATTAAATGACAAGGTTTTAGAACAACGTGGTAGATTTACACCAGAATTTTATATAATGGTTGATTATACAGGTTCTCATTATAAATTAGTGGGATACAAGAAAAAACTTATTTTTAAATTCAGTGAAATACCTT
>Ga0194117_10005350_pt1 | contig 11735 bp, 3 predicted proteins | sample TA2MahsurfametaG_FD_160579 | JGI IMG/M metagenome (GOLD analysis project Ga0194117, IMG submission 160579) | Freshwater microbial communities from Lake Tanganyika, Tanzania - TA2015009 Mahale N1 surface | ecosystem: Environmental > Aquatic > Freshwater > Lake | place: Tanzania: Lake Tanganyika...
TCCAATCAATGATAAATGTTAAATTTTACTGTCATGGTAAGAGAGTATTTATTGTAGGTAATTAGCTCCTTCATAATCTAATTAACAACTGTTTAATACAAGTTGCTATAAAGTTCCATTTTAAGCAAGTCCTTTAGCTAACTGTTTCAAACCTTAGGAACCAAACTTATTATAACTTAGATTTAATTTAGTTGTAGGCATCAAATTTCTGGCGCTTAGAGCATTACCTAAGTATGCACATCCTTTTGGTGTTATTTGATTCATCTCTAATTACAGTTCTTTTATTGTTTTGGCCGTTTCCATGTATTTGCAAACTGATTTCAAACCTTAATCATATGTCTTCAAGTTAGAAAGGATTACTACTTATAAATGTTTGTATCCTCCTTGTTAGCAGAAGGTTTAAAAAATGGCTTGAGTTCCAAGTAACCCGACCTCTTACCAAAACATCAGCTACATGAAATAGAAGTTACCTTTTTAAGATGGGGAGTGTCACCTTCTAAAGCCTACTATATTTTTGATCTGAAGAGCTTTGAAGGAGTGACTGCAAGTTCTTCGCACTTTTTTCTGTATATTCTCAACAACTTTTATGTTGAGTCATCATCATCTTGGACCTTCTTTTTAGGCCCCATTAATATTAAAAATTATCAAACAAACCTCTCAATTCTTAAAGTATTAAATTTTTTTCATTAAGCATTAATTACAAAATCTGTATCTCAAGATACCCAGTGTGTGCATTTTTAATCTCATCCTTAAAGTCAGCATTTATTGTTTCTTCTGTTTATGAAAATTTAATGAACTATTCTTTTGTTGCAGTTGATAGTGAAGAGTGTGAATAATTTAAATACGAGATCAATAAACTTTTAGTTTTGTTCTTCTCCAGTGTCTTCTCTTGGCGTTGTATCTGATCTTGTTATCAGTTTTGTATCTAAACCAGTTAGGGAGAGGTCTATTTTGCCTCTGCTTCTTGGCGAGTCTTTTCTTCATGAGAAGAGTCTTGTTTGCTCCCATGTGTGGATATAAATATTATAATTAAATTAATAATCAAAATATAATCCCACAAAAATCTTTACATCTATTTATTTATTTGAGATAATGACACTCTTAAAAATGAATCAAACCATAATAAAATTCATTTTTTCTTCATACTCATAGTTGTAGACTGAAACACATCTAGCAGCTACTTATTTTGCCCGACCCATTATCTTTGCAAACAACTATCTCGTGATATCACCCGTCTTTCCCTCAACTATTTCCTAAATTCTGCTTTTTTTTGTGAATCTCTCAAAGTTCTCACCATTTTTGAGTAGCTATAAAAGTTGCTTAGCAGTAATCAGGTAATCTAAAGTAATAATTTCTTTTTTATTTGTATCTATGAATCCTTCTTGGTGCTATCTAAGTTTCAACAAAGCAAATAACTGTTCGATCAACTGTGTAGTGGGTAATTAACTGAAATTGACTTTAGATGTATTTTTCCAATACTATTTTAGCTAAGAGCTATATCTCTCTTTATATTCTTTGGCAATCTTCATAAGTTTTGCATAGTCATTACTCTGTTTATATTCTTCATAGTAGGTTGAGTTGATAAAGTTGTCAGTATTGAACCTTAAAAAGTTATTAATTTTATGTTTGATTATGGATGTATAGTCCACCATAATATTTTAGACTTCTCTTGGGCACTGTTGAAGAATTCCATTTTTGAATGATTACTCAATTTTGTTTAACAGTTTAAATAGAAATCGACAGAAATGAATCTATGAAACAAGGATTTTTGAAACGAATTTTCTTTCGCTTTTGTTCTATTGCTTGAGTTCTGGCACTTTAAGAGAAATTTGATGATGATTATAGATAGAAACTTAAGGATTCTCTTTATTAATATCTTTCTTTTTGAGCTAAACTGTTGAAGGGCTATATTTATGACCGCTTATCGGTTTAAGTTGAATAATATGATTGTTAGATTCATTTCTAAAACTTTTGAATTTATGTTGAGAATGGTCTTTGGATATTTTTCTGTCTTAGTTGGAGCGTTAAATGTACAATCTATTGGCTGTTGATTTTTATGTTTTGGGGGTAAACACAGATGTATTATGACCTAATTTGAGAGGCCTCATCTAGATATTCAGCTTTTTCTAGCCTAAAACACTGCTTTGATCAAATCTAAATGCTTCAAGTTCTTCTAGGCTCATTCTACTATTTTTATCAAATTTAAGGGATCTTTTCAAAAACTATTTTGAAACTGCACTGATTTTAACTTTACTAAGTAAGTCATCAATCTTTTAGTTTTAGATTTTCCGGACTAACTCTTTTTCATTCTTTGCTCTCCAAGGTGTTTAACCAGTTAGAATTTCGAAGAAAATGACTCCTAAAGCCCAAATATCAGTTTTGAGTGTATACTAGTTTTTCCTTAGAGATTCTGGTGCCATATAAAGAGGTGAGCCTACATTATACTTACTGGATTTAGCTGCTTCCACTACTTTGATAGAAAATCCAAAGTCAGCTATTTTTAGTTAATGATTTTCAGCAACTAGAATATTGGCTGGTTTGAGATCTCTATGTATGATTTGCTTGTTTGCAAAATTGAGATAGCCAGTGATAATCTGTTGCATGAAGTTGATCGCATCTGTTTAAGGAACTCCTTTCTTTATTAGTTTACTAAAGTCTGATTAGCACAATTCAGTGATTATGTACGTGTTGTTTTTAGTTGTGTAAATTTCATGCAGATTGAGGATATGAGGGAGGGATTTTAGTTCTTTGAGAACTTGTATTTAACTTTCCAACAGAATTGTATGGATTTCGTTTTTGAGGAGACGTAAGTCAATGACTTTGATGGCCACATTTTAGTTGGTTTAGTCTTGGCGACCCTTATAGACTTGACTTGAATAGCCTTTGCCAATTATGTCATTGAGGTTATAGCTATAGTTCTAGATTTTCTTGCGTGTGAAATTGCTGGACATCTTCTTTGATCTTCTGCGTAAAAGAATAATAATATTTAACTGCTTGCAGAATAAAAATTATGTTTTTTATTCTATTTAAGACGTATCCTTTAAAATTATTAGTCAAATGACAACACAATAAATAATAGTCTGAGTATTTTACCTCTAACTAAGGTAAATTTAGTTTTACTCTTCTAAAAATAAGTATGCAATATCTTAGATATAGAATGCTTTATAAATTATGAATTTCGGAAAGTAGTAGAAAGGATTGTTTACCTTTTATTTAGAATAATCTTAAGCTTAACTTATACCGAATAATCCAAGAGATTCCTTTCAAACATCCAGAAAGCTAAACTTAAGAACCGAAAGAAGTACTTAGAGTAACAGTTTGTCCACCCTATAATTGCAAATAATGAAGACCTTTAAAAAATACAAAACGAGAAACAAAATTTTTCGTACTTTCAGGAATAAAAACGGAAGTGAGTAATCTGAAAAGAAAATGTCTCAGTAGTTAAAATAGAAGAATAGTTAAAGTGTTATAGCTAAAAACTAATGTGATAAGTCCAATTTCAAATATAAAAAAATTACTGGATAATTGTCTAGCATCAAAAATTTAAAAGCCCAACTACAATAATTGGAAACTAAGAAAACAATAGAAACTTAAAAAATTACAGAAAATGAATCGTTGAATACTCTGAGCATTAAAAAAAAATATAGTTAACAAGATCTAAGAAAAACAAAATTAAATTATAATTACCCTACTATTTAGTTGGAATATTAGATCTAAAAAGATAGCGATCTAGTACAAAAATATTCGATCGATAAAAAACTCATTAAAAAAACTCTTTTGAAGGGATGTCTCAAATCAAAGATAAGATACACTTAAAAACAAAATTTAACATCAACATTCAAAAAGCAAAAGGAGAATAAATAGTTTCTAAGGTTCAGTTAGGAAACTCAGCCAAAAAATCTCTATAAACAGTTCAAAAGAGTAAATAATCCATTAAAACTATGTAATGAACCCTTTTTATACCCAATTCAAAGTCATCGTAACACACAATTCAAGGAATACTTCATCAACTTCTAAGATTATCCTAAATAATTGCAAGGAGATAGAAGCCAAAGCAAAGTAAAGTAATCTTAGAACTTTACAATATTTGCTGCATAGAAATAAGTGAATTGTCTTCAACTACTAAACTAACTTCAGCAAACTAAGTATTGATGGTGTAATAAAGTCTTAATTCCTTATTTTTTAATCATCTTAATTTTATTCTAGAAAAAGAAGCAATTATATTCATGATTTTGACAACTGTATAGTATTTGCCTTAATTTATTATGCAAAGTCATAGAGCCATTCTTAGCTTAAAAGGCACCAATATTAACCTACCTAATCGTTACAAAATCAGAAAATACAAAGCTGGCAAAGCCAAAAGTGAAAAACCTTAACTAATATAGCAAATTGAAGAGGGATTGCCTTTCATTTTAGAAGCCAAAGAAACATTTCCTCTTCATCGATTGCTCTAAGTTCCACGCAACATGATCTCACATTCTCAAGAAAAGACGTCACAAGTAAGTGAGTTATAGTTAAATCTATGTAACCCCAAACAAAAATCATTAACAAGTACAACTCCCAACAAAACATAATCAATTATTTCTGTTTCAAATTCTAAACTGATGGACAACAAATAATAAAAAATGGCCCTTTTGAAGAGAAATCGGGATCATTGTAGCTCCATGAAATCTAAAAGATGCATTTGTGGAGATTGTGCATAATGCATGAAAGATTTTGCTTACTTCTTGCATTTGTTTAGCAATGATCAGAGTGTACCATAGATTTCGGCTAAGAGCTGGTGTATTTGGAAGAAAAAGAACGGGAAGTTTCTACATTATTATGGCAAGCGTATTCACAAAGTTAGAGAAATAGCAAGTCTTACCAAAATGATAACCGCAATGACAGTCATGGACTTTTTAATCAAGTATCAACTCAATCCTGAACATATCAAATACGAAATAAGAAAGACTTCAACTTTGATAGGAGGTACAACAGCTAATCTGAAGTAAGGTCAGATTTGTACGTTACTATAACTTCTTTATGGGATGATGCTTCCGAGTGGAAATGATGCGGCGATCGCTTTGAGCTAAGTGATAGGATTGCTATACTTTCTCAAAAGTAAAAATAAACCATTGAATCCTTAGTCAGAAAAATGGTATGAACCTTACATAAATAAAAACTATGCTTATTTGTTCATAGGAATGATGAACGAGAAGTGTCTTAAAATTGGGACTCTGGATACTAAATTTTTCAATAGCCATGGCAACGATGCTTATGATCAGCTCAAAAATATCTCCACATGTAATTAAGTTGCCAAAATTGCCAGCTAGTTTATGAACTATCCTCTCTTAAGAGAAATCGTTCGCACTCCACAGTATGGGCCTTATTAAAACACGAATAAATTACTTGAGGATGGTTTTGATGGCATAAAAACAGGGATCACAGACAGTGCAGGTCCATGTCTAGCAGCTTCCTATAAATAATTAATTATAGTTGTGCTTAATAGCAAATCTATGAATGAGAGATGGATAGAGGTAAAGAAGTTGGTCAAATGGATTATAAAAAAAATATGATACTTAATTTTGCATAGTCCTAGATTACACTACTTATCCACCTAATAAAGATGACATCTATATTTTTGATATAATTAAACACGTTGTTTTATAAATTTATAACAAGAAGCAGATGGCAAACGATCAAGAGATGAGACTCAAAAGTCAAAAACACCATAAATCCAGTCTCGATAAATCACTCAGACCCAGTGTATTATATGTATTATTAAGAAAAAAGAAGAGACTTCCCAAGTAGGCCCATGGTTGCTGGGCATTTTCCTTTTTGTCATCGTTGGTTCGACTCTTTTCCAGATTCTGAATATGACGAATAGTTCTACAGATGATATTCTTATCTGATTACTTGTCATTTAAATCCTGATTTTACAAATAATATCATCGATAGAATGACAAACCACAATAAAAAGTATAAAAGATTCCTTAATCATGTTTGGATTGTTCATTTTTTTATTAAGTCTATTCTTTTGCGAATTAACCAGTATTATTTGTAAAAAAATCAATATTTATAACTCGATGTCCAAAATTAATTATTTTAAGTCTAGATTTACCAGTTTATTTTGTGAATCGATAGATTTTATTTTTCATGTTGTAAGAGAATATTATATTCTTGTATAAATAAAGTATTTAATGTCTAGATAAAAGAATGATCATTTTCAATAATTTTCCTTATCGATTTTCTACCATAAGAGATCATCTTCAGATTAGTTCTCCGAAAATTACATCTCAATTATCATTTGATCAATATTTTGGACTAATGATTTATTAGTAATATTTCTACTATTTTTTAAAAGAACTTAACAACTGGAGTTTTCACGTTGTCCCTGTTGACTTTTATTTTATGGATAGTTTTTTGTATCTTAATGTATTTATTTTTAATGCATCTTTTGTTTTATTATCTTTAAATTCTAACAGATATGCAATAACTCTGTACTCTAGAGCTTCATCTCTTTAAGATAAAGATTTTTAGTTATGGGCTTTAACTAATATTGTATATATTAACCTTATTCCTGTAAGGTTGTATCGTCTTCATCCTTTCGCTTACCATTCATTAATATGTATAATTACTAAAAAGATTAATTGGTATTCTTCCATATTTTTAAATATGCTTTTTCAGAAGCTATAAACTTAGAGATTTCTAAACACGAAGTGCTTTGAGAATATTAGATATTGTTTTAACTAAACTCAGACTTCGACTGCAGAGTTGTATCTTATTAATTAAACGAACGAATTCTATGATTTAAATTCTTTTTATTTTTATTAGGATCCTAAATCTACATCTAAGTACTGGCTACCAGCAGCTATTAATAAAATTTACGCGATAAAAAATTAAATTAAATCTATCACATTAATATAAGATTAAACATAGCTAAAATTATTAGTTGTTTGAGTTAAACCATCATTTCTTTCTACTGTTAGTAAGAGTAGTTGGTGTTCTTTACTTGTATACCTCATCTTTTTTGCGATAGTCAGGTTTATCAGTACCCAAAATCATTGTTGTTTTGCCCGCAGTTTTCGGATCATAATTCCAAACTGGCTTATCATTCGCTACAGTCTTCTTTGGTTTGATCGGCTCTTAGTTTTTCCAACCGTTGTTTTTTCCTTAGCCGAAAATAATGCTACTTTGGTTGTGATAAGTATTGAAGCCTACAGTTACTTTAGATTTTACCTTTGGAGCTATTGGGTTTGTTAAAAATATCCTTGGCTCCATTATTCCATCCGAAAGACCACTGGCTTTAAGAGACGACGGGATTGTATACTTTTTTAGGACTATCGACTAGAGGGTTATTAGGTGTCGTCTTTCCAGCGGGTTTATCTTCCATTTTAAATTTTTTTTATTTATATAAGTTGATATCTTTGATAAGCTATATATACTATCTACTTGAAAATTCAAACTTAATTCAAACTGATTTAAAGAAGAAAATGTTTAAAAATAAATATAAAATAACTAAGCAAACAAATGTTGTTGTTTTAAATGAAAAAAGAACGTAGAAAGTTCAATAATGATGGGATTACATCATCCTTTATTTTTAGTTGACTATATTCTTCTCTTCGTCTCCTTTACTTTTATCTCACTCAACCATCTAAGTGAATTATAAAAAATTATTTTACTCTATTTAATCAAATATATTTTAATATAATTGGCCACATATGCAGATCTGGCTTCACCAACTCGATGGTACTTGCACTCTGCAAGCCCTCAATAATACCCAACAACTTCTATAACTCATCGAATCACAATCACAAAGACTTGTTTGTCAAGGATCAAATCTTGACTATCACAATATTGATAGTCTTTTGTTTGAGGGAGCCAATGTCTACGTAACAGGAGATTTGGAAGGTGGAAAAAAGAAGAAGAAAAAGAAAGTATACACCACTAAAAAGAAAAATAAACATATCCACAAACGAGTTAAAATGGGTATCTACAGTCTCTACAGCGTTGATTGTACCGTTTTTTTTATTTAGGAAAAGGTAATGTTACTCAACAACGTAAAACTTGCCCTTCATGTGGACCTGGAACTTTCATGGCACAACACTGGGACCGTTATTATTGTGGATTCTGCCATACCACCATCAAGATGGACGCTGAAACAGTGAAGAAAAACGAGGAAATAATGAAAAAGAAGAAAGCTGCTCTTGAGGCTGAGAAGAAAGCTAAAGAGAAAGAAGCTGCTGATAAAGCTCCTGCAGGTAAAGGAAAGAAAGACGCTAAAAAGGGCAAAAAGAAATGATCTTTCGAAGAATATATAATTTCTCTTATTTTGATAAGGAATATAAACCGTGCGTGTATTTTGATAAAATGTGAGCTTATCATACTATGTAATTACTAAAACTATAAATTGATAATGAATATCAGTTCCACTTTAGGCAAATCGTTGTTCGATTCTGATTTGTCGGGGAGTGATCGAAACGCTTTAATCCATTTTTCGGGGATTTTTAGCTCTATCGACCAAGCAGGCTCTCTCGCCGACAGGTATCATCAAACCTCCTTCGACCTGATCTACTTCTTTATTATGTTAAAACAAAAGGCATTAACTTCATTTTTCTGCCTCTCTGCCCGTTTTTATAACTATTTTCATTTTCATCTTTTTTTTGAGGAGAGAGGGTCGGTTTGTACAGAATTTCTTGGAAAATTCTTTTGCCAGTTTTTTAAGTTTAGATACGATTGCTTTAAATAGTAGTACCTAAGTTTCTGGAGGAATAGTTATTTTTTTCGGCTCTGATTTGATTCATGAGAATATTGCTTTGAAGTGGGTTCATTTGGAACCTGTCCTGATAGGAATAAGTAAACATTAATTTAGTATTAAAATTATCTAATTTTTCATGCTTATATCTATAGTTTAAAATATTGAAAATCTACTAATCTTGTACAGCTCCACGTTTATTTTATAAATTTGTAAGTAAACCAGAAGATGAATGCACTGCCAGCAGTTAATTAAGACAATAAAGCAAAATAGATATTTTTGTTTATTTTTGTAGATGATGATTTACTCGCTATTTTGGTTCACATTTTTGATTGATTTATGAAATTCAATATTCATCTGCAAAAGTTCTTCATATATATAAAAGTAAGTAAACATAATTTATTATTAATTCTATTTGCTGTTTCAATTCAGTCAAATATACTTTTAGAACTATGTAGGGAAAGTAAGAGCCATACTACTTAGAAATTAAAGTTGGTTTGATCAAACTTTATTTGGAATTCTATCCTTTTGATATTCTTTTTTAAGATTTATCTGTAATAATTGGAAGAAATTACAAAAGATTCGTTGTTTAGATGTTTCATCTATTTTTATAAATAAACATTATAAACACTACTATTTTTATAGATCTATCAAAAGATGTAATACGCTATCTATACCCATCCTCAAGTGCTTAAGTTTATACCTGCTCTCATGCAGTATAAAGCTCTTGGCTCTTTGTATAAAAATTCTCTACCCTAATGGGAAAAGTTGTCGGAGTACCGCTGTTAGATGGTAGTAGACTAGTATGAAAATGAAGATGGGTAGTTTGCTTAGGAGTGTCGTTTATAGTTTCTCCATAAAAGAAATGGAATGCATTTCTCAATTAACATAACAGATCTCAGTTATGTCAAAAACACTTCATATTTGTTTGAATGGAGTCAACAATCATAGCAAAATGCTAGTGTGATTTTGAGTGATGAAATCAGTCTTCGTATGTCTGCAAATTGTTTAAATTATTCTGAGTACCTTAAAATAGAAGAAAGATAAAGAAGTGCAAAGTACTAACTTAAAAGATAATAAACTACTGTCACTTCAGTAAGATCCTAATTTGGTAAAAAATCAGGCTCTATAAAAAAATAGTCAATAAGTAGAGCTGATGAAGTGAAAAGATAAAATAGTGAGGGTTCTGATTTTGGGAGTTGGATTGAGGAAGAATTTTAATAGCCTAAAAAGAAAATTGAGGAAGCTTTTCATAAACCTCCTCCTGCAGAAAAAAGCTATTTTGACTATAGAGGGTATGATGATAGAAATTTAATTGACTATTCTTAAAGTACCAAAATAAATGTTAGATTCAAACTTCTATAATTTTTGAGAATAAAGGAAAACAGAAAGAAAAAAATACCAGAGATCAGATAGTACTTAAGAAGATGTAATTACAATGTACCAGAGAAACCTTTAAAAGAACTCATTAAAGAATTATGTGTTTCACATCTAATGGACCGAAACAAAGGTTACTTATTGAAAGATGAATATCTTTCAAAGTTATAAATAGCCCAAAGATAAGAATAGCACCAAAAATAGTTGCTGGAGAAAAAAGAAAAAGACAGAAAGAAGCGATCTAAAAAGTAAACAAAGATTTAACCTCTCCATTAATCATTTGTCGATACCTTATCAGAAGCAAAAAGTCGAGTGTCAGTTTCCAAGTAAAAAGGGACGAAATGAAATTTATCTTGATTTCATAGTTACTTGATTATATATCACTAATTGCTTATCAAATTGTATTATTCGTATCATTGAATAAGCCCCTTTTGCAACAATTTTTTTACAACAGAGGCCACTTATTTATTTGAATCTCCACCAACCAAACTTTCTCCTTTACGCTCTATAACTTTCATCAAACTTTAGAGCAATCTAGTCTTCTTTTGGGGGTTTGAAATTTTTTGCAATAGTTTTTCAAGGTTTTCAGTTTTAATATCTGGTAACTGGCTGTAGTTAGATCTGATTTTTTCAGCCAACATTGTCATCTACTTGTCATCATAGTTTTTAAGTTCATAAGCATTTAGTAGTACATTGTAATACTCATATATGACTTTGTTATAGAATCTTGTTTAGGAGCCCAAAGAATATCTAAAGAGTATACCAAGTGATTGAACTGTCATCAAATCCTTTTATAGAATCCTGACTATTTTAGGTTTGAAAATATCGAAAGCAACTCCATAATAGTCCTTAAGACTCATTTTGACAACTTTAGTGAAGAATTAAACTGGGATGATTTATTTGATCGATATTTTTTACTTGAGCTAGCTTTTCTTCATCTGTATTGCAATAGGGATGCTTTTTTCTTATATGGACTACTTCCATGTGGGATCAGAATCAATCAAAAATTTACAAAATTATATAAAGTTTTCTAAGTTTTGTGTAACTGCATATGCACGCTTTATCAATTAACTTCGAACTTATGGTTTCTTCAACATGTCATACTTTTGAATGCATTTCAAAGCTTCCTAGCTTTCTTTTTATCTATAAAGTTTAGCAATATCATCAAAGACTACTTTAGGTTTGATTGCTTCGAGTGATTTAAGTGGCTATGAATTCATTACTCTCTTTTGAAATTATAAGACTCTATTTTTGTTTTTTCCTTCATCTTCTTGAATGCTTTAGAATTTCTGATCGAATTTGTTGGTTTTGTTAGAAACAGGGATGAACTAAATTTCCTTTTTGGCAGATGTAGGTATTGACAAAGGATTTCTCATTAAACTAAATAACAAAAGCATTACTTTGGTTTTTCAGCAGTATTTAATAATCTATGGGAATCTTTCATATTGGCGAATGTATTGGTTTCCTCCCTAACAGATGAGGTAGGAGCATATGTTTTTGCCTTTATTTCTTCTCTTTTTTTTCTCAAATTCTCAATCAAATTGTGAACTTGTCTAGTTGTATTAGATTTATAACTATCTTTGATAGACTAAATGTCCTCTTTCTCTTTCTTCTTGATTTTAAA
>Ga0194117_10005352_pt1 | contig 11733 bp, 12 predicted proteins | sample TA2MahsurfametaG_FD_160579 | JGI IMG/M metagenome (GOLD analysis project Ga0194117, IMG submission 160579) | Freshwater microbial communities from Lake Tanganyika, Tanzania - TA2015009 Mahale N1 surface | ecosystem: Environmental > Aquatic > Freshwater > Lake | place: Tanzania: Lake Tanganyika...
AAAAAGGGTGAGCAAGGACTAAAAAGATGACCTCAAATATGATATCCGGACGAAGACTTTTGGGTAGGTTCATATAATCAGTATATAACTTTTTGGAATTTAGAAATAGTTTATGGATCTCTACAATGATCCATAAATTATTTGCTTTCTGCTGCCTTACATATGGATTACTACTGAACAGTGTACTCACAGACCCAACTAATTCATTCAAGGGTCCCTGGTTTGTTATAATAAATTCCATAGGATGGGTCCGCTCTCTACTATATGTGCAATAAAATTTTTCCTTTTCAGGTATTTTCATTGTCTTGTTCAGACGTCGTCTGACAGAGACGACAAAACGACGCGTTTTGCCAGTCCCTGCGAAAATCGTGTTCCCGTTCCATTTTGTGAGTAGGCCTTGAACTGGAATGACCCAAGACCGCACTGCGCGGTGGTAGACAGGATGGTAAAATAGAACATGCCGTTGTATTCATTATTCCCAATACCGGTAAACACGCGACAGTCAGGAGCACTCCCAACAACAAAACTGCTTACCGGTGCGTCTGTTTCTGTTATCTCAATCTTGTAGGTTGCGGGAACGGATGTTGTGACTGCGGTTATGGTCATGGTCCCTGATAGAGTTGAAGTATCTGTACCACCGGTGCTCGTCAACGTGGATACAGTGCTTGAAAATGTAAAGACGCCTTGTAGATTGATGGTATTGTTTGCAAAACAACCGCCGTACATTTTGTTTTTTTTTGTTTCATACAATCATTACCATAAATTAATTTTTTTTATAAATTAATTTATCGCACCTACGGTAAAATGGATTTAAAAAAAAAAACAAGGTACGCCTGTTTATTAGAAGGCTACAGTCCTGGGGGTACCATGTCGATCTATGGTGCGTTGAAAGGGCTCCCACGTCGTTTGGACCCCGAAGTCAGGTGTTGGTGTGCAAAACCAACGGACCCGCGAGTAAAACTCCCTCCCGAAGGCGCTGACTACCCAACACAGCTCTGTGCGGATTGTCGGGCAACAATATTTGGATCCAAAAACTGAACTCCTCTAAAAAGATGAGTGTAGCTATCAAAATGAATGAGGACATTCTTTTTGAGAAAGTAAAGGAGTACCTCTGTTTGTATGATAATGCCTCGATACAAAAACAGAGTTTTGACTTTTTCATTCATCATCGGTTAAATAAAATCATTGAAGAAGAACCGACACTTGAAGTCCCTCTGGGAGATAACAAGATATATTGCGTCAAATTTGGACAGGTCTTTGTGGACAAGCCTTACATTATTGATGATAATCGACAGGTGCGGTACATAACACCAAACGAAGCACGTATACGCGACCTGACGTATAGCAGTGCCATATCTGTAAACATCCGAACGTGTATCGTTGAAAATAACGTTGAAACAAGCACAAAAAATTATTTCAAGGTATTGATCGCACGCATACCCCTGATGATAGGGACATCGAAATGTAACCTGTACAACCTGACCGCGTCCCAAAAGGAGCAGGCGGGAGAGTGTCATTATGATTCTGGTGGATATTTCATCGTCAAGGGAAAGGAACGGGTCTTGGTTTCACAAGAACGCATGAATTACAATATCGTCTACGTCTTTGAACAGAAACCAACAAGTAAATATCTGCTCGTTGCCGAGATTAGGAGCATGTCAGAAGAAACAGGACACTCCGTCCTGGTGCAGATGAAAATCACAAACAACAAAAAAATTGTCATGCAGCTCCCGTACGTGACACAAGATATTCCTTTAGGAATTGTCATGAAAGCCTTTCAACTCTCTCAGAAACAGATTGAGGATATTTTGCTCCTCTCGATCGATAATAAAACACAGGAAGGATTGATTTTTCAAAGGATATTTCGCACGGTGATACGTGACGCCGAAATAATCGATACTCATGACAAGGCACTATCGTATATCTCTCAGTTTGCGGTGCATAACGTCTCGAAAGAACGAAAATTTTTTTATGTGAACCAGATTATCTATAATGAGCTTTTCCCGCATCTGGGTATTACGAGCGATCGCGCACAGAAGGGATATTTTATTGGACACATGTTTTCAAAACTGCTCTATACTTTTCTTGAGAAACGCCCGATGGATGACCGCGACCATATTGCAAATAAAAGGATAGAAGTCAGTGGGCATCTGCTCAGTGAGCTTTTTCGGACACTCTTCAAACGATTTGTTCGGACGATCGAACCACAGCTTGCAAAACGCCCGGACATTATGGTTGTCATATCACGCGTGAATGTCATTACACAAGGGATCAAACATTGTTTTTCGACCGGAAACTGGGGGATTCCAAAGTCATCATATATCCGGACGGGCGTCTCACAGGTTTTAAGCCGATTGACGTATAATTCTTTCTTATCACATCTGCGACGCATTATCGTACCGGTGGGGAAGGAGGGTAAAAACACAAAGATTAGGCAGGTGCACCCGTCACAGATTGGATTTATCTGCGCCCATGAGACGCCTGAAGGACATTCAGCGGGTATCGTCAAGAATATGGCAATGTCGGTGCAGGTCACAACCAGGATCGACATGATTTTTATACGGATGATTTTAGAAGAAAATCCGTTATTGCGACCACTCGGTGATCTTGCAACACTGTCAAGTTTTGATAATGTGTTTAAGGTTTTTGTGAATGGGAACTGGTTAGGTATATGTATAGGGCTTGAACTGTTCCACGCAGTAAAGTTGTACAAGCATCAGAACCGTTTACCATATTTTGTATCGGTTTCAGTGAATATGACTGAAAAAGAGATCCATATTTATGGCGACGAAGGGCGTTTCATCCGCCCTTTATGGGATGTACGACGGCTTCCCACCGAGAAAGAATTACGCAAAAAATCAATGAAGTGCCTGATTGAAGAACGAAAAATATTATTTTTAGACCAGTACGAGATTGAAAATTATGTGATTGCCATGACGCATAAAGAAACGTTGGGGAACGATTGGTATGATCTTATTGAGCTTCATCCAAGTTTGTTGACAGGGTTGTGTGTTGCTCTTATTCCCTATGTGGAGCACACACAAGCTCCGCGTGTGACATACCACGCATCAATGGGCAAACAAGCGATCGGTTATTACGCGACGAGCCACGCACATCGTGTCGACACGATATCTCACGTCATGTGTTATCCCGAGAGACCCCTTATCAAAACGCATTACGGAGAATTAATGGGTTGCGATGATCTTGCGACAGGAAATAATCTTATTGTCGCCATCTGTATGTATACCGGCTTTAATCAGGAAGACTCGGTTATTTTTAATCAGTCGGCGATTGATCGCGGTCTTTTCCGTTCTTTCAGCTACAAGACAATAATTGTGGAGGAGAGGAAAAAATCCACGTCGCATATGGAGACGATTGAATTTCCATCAGAACATATTTTAAACAAGAGTTTCAATTATTCAAAACTCAATCCGAACGGCATTATCAAGGTTGGGGTTTTTGTCGGATGCGGCGACGTCATTGTCGCCCGTGTTCAAACAAAAATTATCAAATCAAGCGGGGAGGAAAAAATAGATACAAGTGTGATTATAAAGTCCGGTGAGGAGGGCTATGTTGATAAGGTATACATAACCTTTAATCCTGATGGGTACAAACTCATCAAGGTGAAATTGCGGACCCTACGGGTACCAGAAATCGGCGACAAGGTCGCCAGTCGGAGTGCCCAAAAAGGAACAATCGGCATGACATACCGTCACGAAGATATGCCGTTCAGCGAGAGCGGAATAGTCCCCGACATTATCATCAATCCGCTGTGTATCCCGTCAAGAATGACCATTAATCAGCTCATTGAATGTCTCGGGGCCAAGTCAGCAGCGTACAAGGCGAGACAACGATACTCGACGGCGTTTTCATCACACAGCACAGATGTCGTTGAATACCTGAGCACAGAATTATCAGAGATCGGGTTTGAACGTCATGGAAATGAGGTATTGCATAACGGGTTCTCTGGTGAACGTTTTCATACTCTTATTTTCATGGGGCCCACGTACTACCATCGGCTCAAGCATCTGGTCAGTGCAAAGATCCACGCCCGCAATCACGGGAGCCTCCAGGCGCTCACACGACAGCCATTGGAAGGACGGTCGAGGGATGGTGGGCTACGCTTTGGTGAGATGGAACGAGACGCCATGATCAGTCACGGCGTGAGCAGGTTCCTCACGGAACGCCTGTTCGACATGTCTGACAAGTTTTCTGTTCCCGTGTGTTCTCAATGCGGGGTGATCCCAAATTCGCTCAAACAATGCAATAATTGTGAGGGTGTGCAGTTGCGACGGGTGCCTCTACCGTACGCGTGTAAACTGCTTTTCCAAGAACTGAACGCCATGGGGATCAAGATCAACCTGTTTCCCGTTGAAGAAAAATTGGCGATTGTCAAACATCGATAGCACGCGGTAAATGAGCAAGTTGGTGACTTAAAAACAATTGAAGTGATGGCGATGATGGTTAAAAAACAAAGATGAATATGATAGTTACTGAGGATTTTGAAGTAGAAGTTCCACGTTGTTCAGGGTGGGACATTGTCCAAGTCCAAAGGGATATTCATCTCAAACAAGGTCAAGGACGTGTCACAAAAATCGATGCCGATCCCGATCCAAGTCTGCCTTTGTGTTTTATTCAAGAAGTGCAAACTCACAAACCTGGCAATACAGTCAAAGAGAGGGCGCAAAGCGTTGTACAAGATGGTCGTTTTGTCTAGCGATGACGGTATATTGGATATTGGGTTTGAAAATCACCTTCATGTTGAGGTTAATATGATAGCTAAAAATAACTGGGTCAAGCCTTGGGTTATTTAGTTATCAACTTCATTTATTGTATAATGTCTCCATTATCGTAACTACCAATTTTGTTTATAGTTTGAATTGATAAAAATGTTGATCAATCCGATACCGGTTTTAGCAGCTCCTTCGACAATAAACATTCTCCTTCTCCATTTTCGTTGAAATTCCGCTCGTTCAGCATACTCTTTACTCTGTTTTAGAAAACTTCTTTTGTCGACCCTATATTGCTCATCTTGTTCCTCAAACTCAAACTTTGAACGTTCTGAATTTGGATCATCGGACCGGCTGTAAGGATCTTTTGTCAATCGTTTTTCAGTTGTCTCCGAGAACCTTTCTCTCTCTATTTCTGCTTTTCTTGCCGGGTCCGCATTCATATAATCTTGGGTACTTGGTCCTTTTTCACGTGTACTAATCTTATAATTTGTTCTTCTACCGATATTTTCATATTCTCCCGGACGTTTATCCTCTGTTAATCCTCTCGGGTCCGCTTCACTTGATGAACCTTTTGATTTTACGGAAACGGTTGTATCAAAAGTAACTTTTTTTTTCGGAGTTTGGTCAGATACATCGGGGCGCTCCTTGTCTGCTTGGCGATAATACTGATTTGTTCTTTCAGCATTCCGGTTTTCGTAAGCTTCTTTTGCCGCTTGTTGTGCATTTTCTGTTTCTTCGGCTGATCTGGATGCCTGTGCACTTTCTTCACCAAATTTTGCAGCCTTTGCACTCATACTCGCACCCTTTGCGAGGGTCCCAACAATACCAATCATCGCGATGCTATCAAGCGCGTATGCCACCGCCGCTTGTTGTTTTGATATCATCCCTTGTGATAATTCAAAACTGGTGCTCGCAAACGCGAGCCCCCCACTCGCTACGTTGAGGGCTGCACCTAACGGTGCACCGATACCTGTCATTTCTAATCCCGTCCCAATGACACCCATCCCCATTGAAACGCCTTGCAACGTCGCGTCAAGGATTTTTTTATCTAAACTACTCATGTGCAGGGGTTTCAATCGTATAGGTTTCATTTTACTTCATTGCAGAAAAAAAATTATTTTTTATCAGGGCTTGGTCGCCAAATAACTGGTTTTATTTTCATCTTCTTTTTATACTGCATTTTAAAAACCAGTTAACTGGGTTTTAAATCACCTTTACATTAAAGTTAGTTATAATAACTGAAAATAACTGGGTCAAGCCCTATTTTTTATGACATATTCATCATCTTGCGTATCCACGACACGTGTTGATAGATACGAGCATACACACCCGGGTGTCCCTCTTCCCCACAACCGTACCCCCAACTCGTCATACCAACAAGGACATCTTGATTGTTCTCATTATTTTTAAATAGCGGTCCACCGCTGTCGCCTTTACACGCGTCAGTATATCCATGACTAATCGAGGGAGACGAATGAATATTGAGACGAGGGTCCCCAGCAATGAGCATCGTGTTATCAATATACGTGGTTATAAAATTACGAATGTCTAAAACAATGACTTCTCCTATTTGGAGCTGGTGTTCGATCATGTAGTCGTTTTCAGAGGTATACCCAAACCCAAGAATAGATAATGATGTGTTTGGGAGTTCAAAGAACGGGTTGTCGGGAAGACGTATCGTCGAGATATTGTACGGCTCGTCATCGAGGGTCAGAAGAGCGATATCGTTTGAAAGCGACAGGGGGTCAAAAAGAGGGTGTATGTGGATCGCTTTGACACGTGTCCCATTTTTCATGTATGGTGTATGAATATAATTCAACTCGGATAATCCAAAAAAAACCTGGAGCTCGAGAATATTATACGCGATACAATGTGCACTCGTTATAACTGTTTTGTTGCCAAGATAACTTCCGCCACAAAATGTTGTCATTGAATTCTCAAGGATCGAGACGATTGTGGTAAAAAAAGAAAAGCGAGTTATTTGTGCAATGGTGCCGTTAATAATTTTTGACATTATTTCTTCATACCGTAGATGCATTAAATTAATTTATTTCTACCGTAGATGCATTCAATTCATTTATTTTTACAATCAAGATTTAGTAATGACGGTACTGTAGATGCATTCAATTCATTAAAAACATCGTCATTACCTTGCTAAAAAATGAATGATAACTTAAAGATTTACACTTGAAAGTTAAAGGATTATGGAAAACATACCGGTTTCAACAAAAACAATTATAGCGACTTCAAATCTGCAATTTGATACGATTAAAATTTTTGAGAAACTTGAATTTTCAAATAGCGGAGATACCAGTGAGATTGAAATAAAGGTATTGTATTATCAAAATCAGGTGAGAGGTGATGACTCCCTTTTGAAAAAGAAACCGAAAAAGTGTTTTCGGAATGCGGTCAATGTTATTATGAGGATTGGTTCCAGCAAGTTCATTAATTTTAAACTGTCAAAGAATGGAAAATTTCAGATAACAGGGTGTAAACACGAAGAACACGCATTACAAACAGTCATGTTTTTTATTGATACCCTATTTCAACAGTGTCCAGAGGCTGTGCTAAGCAGTCAACAGGTACTGACTGTCTTTTTTCAGACCGTCATGACCAATATTGATTTTTCCTTGGGATTTTGTGTGAACCGTTCAAAACTCGACCAACTCCTCAATCATGATACGCCGTATCATAGTCTTCTTGAGACCTCCTTTGGTTATACTGGGGTCAATATAAAATTCTTGGTCGACAGTTCTTGGTGGAAAAATGAGGTCCCCTGTGTGTATCGCTCGGTACATCAAAATGAATGGACGATTTCTCGAAAACCTCTCGAGGAATTACAAGACTTGACTGATGTGTACAAGAATAAGAAAAGGTATAATACATTCCTTGTTTTTCATAGTGGAAATGTCATTATGAGCGGGATTGCAAAAGAAACCATGAATGACCATTACAAGATTTTTAGACAGATGGTGACTGACTGGAAACCCCAGATTGAAGAATGTCTTACGGAGAAATAAAGACAGGTGAATTGTTATTATTCCCGGCAAAGACTGTTGTCTTTTGGGTACATGGGAGGACCGTCGAACACGGTGTTTGAAAACACGGCGGTCCTCCGTTTTGATCAATAAGTGCAGGGGGTCCAGGTGGTGTTGTGCGGACCTCTATGCGTGCATACCCGGCCTCGCGTTCCCACACGATCGGTTTATCAGATCCAGGGCGTCCGCGGAAAAAACGATGGTACGGTTGTTCATTCACATCTGTCTTGACATGAAAAATCTCTTGGTCGGGTGGAAAGTAAGGACCGGAGCATTTTATCTTGTCTTGTATCTGGCTCTGTATAATTTCTGGGTTCATTTTATTATACACGAGATGAAATTAATTTATTTTTGTAATCCGTCGATCCCATAGTTTCATTTATTGAAATAAATGAAATACCGTGTGGTTACCGTCATCATCATAAATTAAAGGACAATGAGCTCATAGGCAAATAATGAAATAAAACATGTCAACTTTTGTGATGCCCTTTACCCCGTGTATGGATTGTCGACCGGAAAAGGCGGGGGGGATTGGAGGGAAGGGATAGGAATATCGTAAGGCTGTGATTGTTTTTGGAAGGGTTGAAATCGTCGCGTCCCGCGTTCCAGGTGGAACCTTTTAATCATTTTATACACATTCAATGGGGGTTCCTCGGACAAGAAAGTCATTATAGTATGTGTATACAGATGGTTTTGGCGGTCTTGAAGATACCATTGATGGCATTTTTTGAGCAACATGTACTCTTCACGAGGAAGCGTGACATATTGTTTCTTGATGTAACGATTGACGTAAAAATGATAGATCATCCGTGCGATATCATAAATCGTCGACTCGTACTCGTCAAATAAAAATGTAAATTTTGGGTACAACATGTAGAGAAGTTTTCTCTGTTCCAGGTCTTGACGGACTTCTAGATACCTGAACCGGATATTGGGATTATTCCCTCGAACTCTATAATATTTTTGATATTCATCGTTTACTATCTTTACAGACGCCATTCTCTGTTTCGAAAACGCAATAACACCCTGGTACTGGAACGGATTGATGTTGGCGACGTACCCAACAATGTCATTCACAGTACTCAGCTCAGGAAGTTTTTTGGGGGCCTCAAATGTATTCATTATCTCGATATCGTAGTCTCCTGAATAAGGTACAAAATTGTCTGTATCTTTCTTGTGTCCAAGAAAAATAATGCTTTCTTTCTTTGAAAGACGATGCGCGTGGCAAACGATCCTGTTTTGTTGATTACTCCTGATTAAAAAATAATATACCCGATCTTGGGGAATGGACCCCTGGAGGAATGAATATGCATCTTCTCTTTGAAAGACCTCTTTTAATGCATCCACAAATAATTCACCAAACGTCTGTTTGCACGACCATCTGCTTTTAAATGCATCCAATTTTTTATGCGTTGCTAGGAACCACACTCCTTCGTAATAAAATAATCGAAGGAGCGTTCCTTCAACAGCGTGGTAAAAATCCCAATTGCTCTTCTCTCCAATCTGTTTTTCAATATCTTCAATCTGTTGTGTATTATATTCATGTGTAAAGCCAAATGAAGGGGCAACGACATGTCCTTGGTTGTCTTTGATAATTCCTCGTTGTTGTTTTAATTCATCTGGGCTGTCATTTGTACATTCAGTGTAATTCCATACTGAAAGTATACCATTTGTGTCTAAACAAGTCAAATTTTCCATAATACTACCAAACAACTCTTGTTTAAGTTTTACTCTTCTTTTCTTTAAATCAATTGAAAAAAATGGGGATGGAGCGTCATCTTGCACGCGTTTATTTATTTTTTCATAAAAACATTTTGACTTTTTCATTGTTTTCCAATGTAAACTCTTGTGATGGGATAAATAATTTTTTTTCCCATTCTTGATATGGTGGATAGAGTTCGAAACCGTAATGTTGTAAACTCTTCATCGGGGATTCAACAACTTTGTATTTTGTTCCATCTTTTTTTTGTTTTTCAATCAATAATCGTTTTTTAAAAACCCGATGTGACCACGGTATCGTTATCTTGTCTAACCAAAAACTGCCGTGATTTGATCCGTATATGAGAGGTACCTGATCGCTGGCCAATCTCGGTACACCATTGTCTTTCAATACTTTTTCAAAATTGTAGATGTGAGTAGGATGAGTGGTCAAGAGAAAAACGCTAAAGATACGATATGAATCTGTTTTTCTTTTTGTTGAATAGACATAGTGTCCGAGGTTCTGAAAAAACATGAGAATATTCCCTTGAGGTATCGGGATCTCATGAGTACATTCCTTTTTTTCAAGAACGAAACCTTTCTTTGACGCTTTTGGAAGAAATGAATGTGTTTTGGGGACACACGAAAAAAAAGACGTCTCTTGAGACAGTTGTATCCATCCACCAATGGTGAAATCTGTATCCCTGTCTTTTGGGATCAGATCGGTGTGATAGCTTTCTTTTGTCGTGGATGTGCCCTTGATCCGTTTACACATACGGTCCATGAATTCTGCAACCTTGTATTTCTGTGCGTCTTTGATTACACCTTTCTCTTGAGCCAGTTTCACGAGTTCTCCAAAAAGAAAGATATGTTTCATTTTATCTCGACGGATCTTTCTTACGAATTCATTATGAAATGACGATGGATTTCCGTAGGCACCAAAACCACCCAAGACGTATGGGTTTTCTTTTGTTCCCAACAGGATATTTCTATTGTACTCCCTAAATTTTTTTTCTGTTTTTTGAAATTCTTGTACCATTTCATCAGATTGCTTTTTTGAATACATGGGAAACACGACGTAACCGTTGGTGATGAGGTCTTTTGCTAATTCATGATACGCGAGTTTGGTAAGATTGTCGGAATAAGGGATATCGAGCGGATGTGCTACCCACCCTCTGGCATCCCCGTTCTTTATCCAATGACACCAATCAAGAGATAACTCCATTTTTATTGTAAAAAAATAAAAATTACCGTTCCCAAAGTACCGTATCGCCACTAAAAATTGAAAAAAACAAAATACATTTTGTATAACAAACAAATGTTTGCTCTGTGTCGTTCAATCTCATTCTCACCCGCCTACGCCCTTACAGTTTTCCGTGCCTCAGCCATCCGGTATCCATATTTTTTATCACGCAAAGAGAGTAGTTCGGAAGCAACAGAAGCTCCTGTCTACGATGACGAGTACATGAACCCGTTTGTTTTTGATTGGTAAACCAGATGGCAGGACCCATCTACCAGATCTTCTTCGGGAGACATGATCAACTCAGTTATGCAAAAGCGTATTCATTCTACTACGGAAGAGCGAACCATCGCAACAGCTCTGTCCACTTTTCTGACCTCTTGCAACAAATCACGATCTACGAAGGACGATTTTTGGAGCAGATTTTTTTGGCTCGGTCGTATCGATGGGATTGTGTCGATACAACGACATTCGACGCTCTCTCGCTTCGTCGTCAGATGTCGATGGATGTTTTATTGTATCCTATACGGGTGCATCTGATAGATATATCAGATCTGCAACCTGTCCATATTGTGTATACAGACGTCCGACGCAGATGTTTGGAGACGTACAAAACCCATTGTCTTGCCAAAAAATTTCTTTGTCAGATGGATCTTCCTAATGAGCTCGTCGATCTCATAACCCATAGGTTCCTAGATTTTCAGAGGGTTCATGTAACAATATGTCCTGAAAAGACCAACGCCTAATGAAAAATAGATGAAATAGTTGAAAGTATATGAAAAAATCTCTGGTTGAATACCGGTCTTTTCAGATATCGTGAGAAGGACCAAACTCGTGTTCTTATCCATGCTTTCGGGGATGGGGTCGAAACCATTTTCTAACACGTTCACGAAACAGTATCCCAATATACCCCACAATACAACGGCAACCAATATAACGAATGTACATATCATTATAATTTGAATACGGGAACTGAATAAAACCCCTAAAAAAAGGACGAGCCAAAAAATTGCATGGAATGGGG
>Ga0194117_10005353_pt1 | contig 11731 bp, 11 predicted proteins | sample TA2MahsurfametaG_FD_160579 | JGI IMG/M metagenome (GOLD analysis project Ga0194117, IMG submission 160579) | Freshwater microbial communities from Lake Tanganyika, Tanzania - TA2015009 Mahale N1 surface | ecosystem: Environmental > Aquatic > Freshwater > Lake | place: Tanzania: Lake Tanganyika...
TCAAGCGCGGCGAAGAGCTCACTCAGCAACTCTCGAGTGCGGAAGCGGCGCTCAATACCGTTCAGGCGGAGTCCGACGCGTGGCTCATGGGCCTGCCCAATTTGCTACACGACTCGGTGCCCGAAGGTCGAGATGAAACCGCCAATGTCGAGGTTCGTCGTCACGGCACGCCGAGAGTCTTCGATTTCACGCCGCAAGATCATGCCGATCTCGGCGCGCGACTTGGCCTCGATTTCGAAGCGGCCGGACGCATCTCCGGTGCGCGCTTTGCCGTGCTACGAGGTGGGATGGTGCGTCTTCATCGTGCGCTTGCCCAGTTCATGCTCGATCTGCATGTCGGGGAACATGGCTATCAAGAGATCTATGTGCCGTACATCGTGTCGGGTGATGCGCTGACGGGTACGGGCCAGCTACCGAAGTTCGAGCAGGACTTGTTCGCGCTCAAGGGAGATCGCGCGCTCTATCTCATTCCGACCGCGGAAGTTCCGGTCACCAATCTCGTGCGCGAGCAAATCATTGCACCGGAGCAACTGCCCCTGCGCTACGCCGCGCATACGCCGTGCTTCAGATCCGAGGCCGGCGCAGCAGGCAAAGACACGCGCGGCATGATTCGACAGCACCAGTTCGACAAAGTCGAGCTCGTGCATATGGTGAAGCCGTCCGAGTCTTACGCGGCGCTCGAGCAGCTCACGGCACATGCCGAAGAAGTTCTGAAGCGTCTCGAGTTGCCGTATCGCGTTCTCGCGCTGTGCGCGGGGGACATCGGGTTCGGCAGCGCGAAGACCTACGACCTTGAGGTCTGGTTGCCGGGGCAGGGCAAGTACCGCGAGATTTCGTCGTGCAGCAATTGCGAGGCGTTCCAAGCGCGCCGCATGCAGGCTCGCTGGCGTAATCCCGAAACTGGCAAGCCCGAGCCCTTGCACACGCTAAATGGATCGGGTGTCGCCGTTGGCCGCGCTATGGTGGCCGTACTCGAGAACTACCAAAACGCCGATGGGTCCGTCATCGTGCCCGCAGTCTTGCGACCGTACATGGGTGGAATCGAAAAACTCCTGCCCTCGGACAAGGCATAATTCGTTCCGTTATTCGCTCGACGAGCCGGAGAGGTGGCAGAGCGGTTTAATGCATCGGTCTTGAAAACCGACGTTCCTTCACGGGAACCGTGAGTTCGAATCTCACCCTCTCCGCCATTTGAGCGTGCCGGTTACGTCGAACTTGAAAATCTCCCGCGTGTACGATGAGCAAACGCCACGAGCGAGAGCATTACCGGCACCTCGACCAGCACCCCGACCACGGTCGCCAAGGCCGCGCCACTTGAGAGGCCAAACAGACTGATCGCCACGGCTACGGCGAGTTCAAAAAAGTTTGAGGTACCGATCATCGCGCAGGGCGCGGCCTATATCGGCGCTCAAGGAGATGAGTGGGATGCCCAAAAAGACATGGGGCTCGCCGCGCTCGGATCGGTCGTCGCGATGATCTCGACGGGTAGTGCGGGCTGAGCGTCGTCGTCAAAAGTCCGTGCGCTGCGGCAAGACCCGGATGCACGGACGATCGAAGCTTGCGCGAATACTGACGAAGCTCATCCGACGGTCGTGAGGGGCGACAACCCTTCCCACGCCCGTTCCACGAACCAGAAAGCGGCAAGGGCGCCGCCTGCATAGGCGGCAAGGATGCGGGTTTTTTCTTTGGATAGAGCGGTCGTCCACGTATGGTTACCGCTGGCAGGCGACGAGCTCGCTTTACGCATCATCACACCGACTGCCACGATGGCGAGGACAAAGGCGATCTGACCTGCCTCGACACCGATATTGAACATCAGCAGCGCCGAGAGCTCGTCGTTTTTCGGCAGGCCGATTTCGCGAGTCCGCAGTCCTCCGGCGACGAGAGTCAGTATCTCACGCTCTTTGCTCGTTAGCGCCGCGCCGAGCGTGTCAGCGTCATCGAGGCGCTGTGCCGTCACACTCGAGGATGTACCTCGATTTTTAGAAATGATATCGATCGCTTTTTTTACGAACACGTCGATCTCGTTGTTTTGTGCAGACTGTGCTTGATAGCTCTCGAGCAACAACGTCCTGACGGGCGGGGCCGAGTCGACGATCTTCCTCAGGAAACCACCGCAGGCCGCACCCATCAGCGCCTCACGCAGCGATCGACGGGCATTTTGCGTGTCGCCAGACAACAAGAGTGCGTGAGTGCGAATCAGTTGCCAGCGAGTGAGGGTGCGAACCGCAAGATTGCGTGTGCAGAAGGAGATCCATGAGTTGGCGAGTCGCAGAACTTCGGTGTGACGTGAGTTGGAGAGTATCGCCCGCGCTTTGGCAGCATCGTGAATTTCGGTATCGCTGTCCTTTGCATGTGTCCGACTTGAAGGCGGACTTGCGATTTCTTCGAGGGTGGTCGGGGTGCCCAGCGCACTGAACAAGCGAACCTTCTCGCCTTGCAAGCCTCTGCGTAGACGATCGAGTTGTCGCTCCTCCGAAAATCGGATTCCATCCTGCAGTGTTGCAACAGCTCGGACGACATCCCCTTCGGCGACATGCAGTTTGGCTTGGATGGTATAGGCCGTGACCAGCTGGTCGACGAGACCAAACTCGCGAGCAGCGGGGAGGTGCGCCTCGATGAGGCGGGAAGCGTTGGCGCGATCGTCCAGTCTGCCGATTCGTCCTCGCTCATCAATATCATTCTTTACGGAGCACATCCCGATAGCCGTTTGCCCGCGCCGTTTGGAGCCTGGGAGTCGATGAAGGGGTTCCAAGATAAACTGAGTGACGACGAGGTGGCCGCTCTGGCCTCTTATATAAGGGGCGAGTGGGGGCATCAGGCCTCGACGGTCGAGGCGGACGAAGTCCAGCGTCAGCGCTGAGTCTACCTGCTCGATGGTGCATGCAACGCCTGGATGGAGCCCACCTTCCGCCCGCATGCTAGGGTAGCGATCCATGATCCAGTTCGATTTGATCCAGACGCTCGCCCTCGGAGGCCTCGCGCTGTTCTTGGGGTTTGCCCTCGTCAGGGCGATTCCGGTTTTGGGGCGATACAACATTCCGGCGGCGGTCGTCGGCGGATTGATCATCGCGTTTATCATCACGTCTTTGCGTGTCACAGACACCGCGACGTTCAGCTTTGACACCAGTCTTCAGGCGCCGCTCATGATGGCGTTCTTCACTTCGATCGGGTTGAGCGCGAGTGTCGCGTTGCTGCGGGCGGGCAGTGGCCAGGCGCTGCTGTTTCTCGCGCTCGCGAGCGTACTCGCCATCGCTCAAAACCTCATCGGCATTGGTGTGGCGGTCGCATTCGGCGAGACTCCGTTACTCGGTGTGCTCATGAGCTCGACGGCGTTGACGGGTGGCCCTGCGACGGCGCTGGCCTTCGCGCCGCAGTTTGCGGCGGCGGGCGTTCCTGCGGCGGAGAGCCTCGCCATCGCGGCAGCGATGGCCGGCATCGTACTCGGTGGGTTGTTCGGCGGACCCATTGCAACTCGGCTGCTCGTCCAGCATGGCATTACAGGATCGAGTCGTCGTGCGACGCGTGATACGCCCGACCACATCGAGGTTCGGTCGCTCGATCGCGAGCACACTGATGTGGGCGAAGAGGAGGACGAGGAAGGCGTTCGAGATGCGCTCAAGGCGCTCGTCGTAGTCTTGATGGCCATGGCTCTCGGCGGATTTTTGGGTTCAGGATTTGTTCAGTTAGGACTGACGCTTCCGGGCTATGTGGGTGCGATGCTCGTCGGTGCCTTCATTCGATACGTGGACGATCGAACAGGTTGGATCGGTATCCCGCACGATCTCGCCTCCAAAGTGGGCGCGGTCTGTCTGACGCTCTTCCTGGTGGTTGCGCTGATGAACCTCAAGCTTTGGGAGCTGGCGTCGTTGGCACTACCGTTGATCGTAAACCTCCTCCTGCAAGTGATTGCTGTCGTACTCTTCTGTGGGTGGGTGGTATTTCGCGTGATGGGTCGCGACTATGACGCGGCCGTGATGAGCGGTGGGTTCACCGGGTTCATGCTCGGAACGACGGCGAATGCGATGGCGGTGATGCGAACGATCGTCGAGCGCTTCGGCCCCGCGCCACGAGCATTTTTGGTTGCGCCGATCGTCGGGGCATTTTTCATCGACTTCACCAACGCCCTCATTATCACGACTTTCCTCAATTTTTTGTCATGACGAGTTTCCGACCGCTTTCAGTCCGTGGGAAAACGCTCGGTAACGGCCGTGAGCCGGCTGTTTGTCTATCGCTGATGACGGCTGATCTTGCGACACTCGATGTTGATTTGGGTTCGCTCGTTGCTCTAGCCCCCGATGTTATCGAGTGGCGGGTCGATCATTTTCGCGCGGTCAATTCTGAAAACGAGGTGTTCGCAGCCGCCTCGCGATTGCGTGCTGCGGCGGGCGAGCGTCCGTTGATCTTCACGCTGCGCTCTGAGGTCGAGGGTGGCGCAAAGACCGATCTTGAACCGACCGCAGTAGGACCCTTGCTAATAAGAGTGGCCGAATCGAAGAGTTTTGAGTTCATCGACGTCGAGTTATCGTGGCCTGCGAACCTCGTCGAGGCCGTCATAGAAGCCGCTCACCAGAATGACGTTCAGGTCATCGTCTCCTCACACCATTTCGACGGTACTCCGTCCGAGGACGAGATCATTGGCTTACTCGCACGTGCAGTGGAAGTCGGAGCGGATGTAGCCAAGTTGGCGGTGATGCCGGATACGATGACCGACGTGATCCGCTTACTGTCTGCGACGGAGCGCGCTGCTCGAACGTTGCCGGTGCCGCTCATCACGATGGCGATGGGCTCCTTAGGGGTGGTGACGCGGGTGTTCGGCGGTTTCTTCGGCTCCGCGCTGACGTTTGCCGCCAGCGAAAAAAGCTCTGCTCCCGGCCAATTACCGATCGAAACCTTGCGAGAGATTCTCGAAACCGTTCGTCAGTTAGAGAAGTAAACGAAGTCCTCGTTCGGTTGTGCAGGTTCTTGCAGCGTTCGATCGATGGGCACCGAATTCGCTGCGAGAGACTGCCAGAGCGGCGCAGCCTGTTGTCGATTGAACGCTTCGAGTCGTGCGGTCATGTCGGCCACTCGACCCGGCTCGCGATCGACGAGATTGAATTGTTCCGTGGGGTCGCTCGCGAGGTCGAAGAGCCAGATCCGTCCCGAAAGTCGACTTGTCTGAAGTTTCCAGTCGCCGAGACGCATCGTGAGATAGTCGTCCGTCCGCCAATACAGCGACTCGTGAGGTCGTCCCTCCTGGTCGCCGCGCGCGAACGGAAGCAGATTCACACCGTCGATGATGCGATCGCTCGGCGGATTGGCACCTGCTGCTGCAGCGATCGTCGAGAAGATATCGAAATGCGCAGCGGGACCGGTTGCGATACGTCCCTCAGGCAGAGCTGCTGGCCATCGCATGAAAAACGGCACCCGGATTCCGCCTTCGAAATAGGTGGCTTTCCAGCCTCGATACGGCTGATTACGATGCCCAACGCCGGCGTAGTGGGGCGCGCCGTTGTCACTCGTGAAAACTACCAAGGTATTCTCGTCGAGACCGCGTTCGCGGAGCGAGGCCAACAGTCGCCCGATGTTCCGATCGAGTGAGCGCAACATGGCGGCATAGACCCGAAGGGTGTGATTTTCTATGAAGGGCAGGGCGTCGTAGTCCTCGCGAGAGGCTTGCAGTGGCGTGTGTGGAGCGTTGTAGGCGAGGTAAAGAAGAAACGGCCGGTGACGATTCGCATCGACGACTCGAATCGCCTCATCGGTGAGGTAGTCGGTGAGATATCGATCGGGTTTGAAGACCTCGCCATCATTGAACCGAATGCCCCACGGCTCGTTGGCCACGATGAACTTCGAGATCAGATCTTTTTGAGCGACGGCCGTCACCACCCTTGGGTCATCCTCCGGTAGGTACATGGCAGCGCCGTATTGCAGACTCAAAGATTCATCGAATCCATGGGCGTACGCTCGGTACTTCGGGCTGTCACCAAGGTGCCACTTGCCGATCTGCACCGTGTGATAGCCCTCAGACTGCAAGAGCTTCGCAATGGTGATCTCGCTCGTGGGCAGGCCCATCTCATCGACGGGCGGCTGACCGGCCTCGCGCTCCGCGAAATACCTGGGCGGGGGATCTTCAGGATTTCGATTGATTCCCGACGAGATAAATTTCATGAAGGCCTTGGGGGCAGGCGTAAACTCGAAGCCGAAGCGTGTGGCGTATCGACCCGTCATGATGGCCGCACGAGAGGGGGCACAGGTGGCGTTGCCAGAGTATGCGGCGTCGAATCTTACGCCGCCTTTTGCGAGGCTATCGATGTTTGGGGTGCCGACTCGCCCTTCGGCGACGCCCGTGCCGAGTACGGTCAGATCGTCATAGCCGAGATCATCGACGACGATGAGAATGACGTTGGGTTTTCTTTTGCCGGTTGTCGACGCGTTGGCTGGAGGCGCCGTGTCGGGACCGCGTCGCCACGTGATCTCACGAAAGGGTGCGCCCTCTTGATGCAGTACGTACTTTGTGACCCAGAGTGCAAGGCCCGTTCGTCCACCCGCCCAGAAAAAGACGGCGGAGAGCGTTACAAAGATCGCAACGACGATGAGTCCCAGGCGAAATCGACGTGTCATGTCAGATGGCGAATCAAATCATCCTCGAGGCACCACAGCCTATCCTGCCCCCAATACGCCGGCAAACCCGACACACGAAAACTCGGCACGCCCCAGAGACCCGTCGATAAAAGTTCGTTGCGATGATGTTCTGCAACCGTGCGCCAGGACTCATCTGACAGCGCGTTGCGGACGATCGAGCGGTCTAAACCGGCGCGCTGTGCAATTCGCCCAAGACCTCGCGTGCTGCCGGCATCGATCCCTTCGGCGAAGACCCCACGCAAAAACGACTCGAGAAACTCTTCGCCGACACCGCGTTGGATTGCATGATTCAGTACAGCGAGACCTCGCTCGGCAGGCCGCCCCACTGGGTCCGCTACATCGCCGAAGGGAAGCGCTAAGCGAGTCGCCTCGCGCTTGGCGTCTGCGAGGATGTAAAAACGTTTGGCGAGCGGGATGGGGAGACCTCGCATCACCATGGGCAGAACGAACTTGAGTTGGAGGGTGGCGCCGTAGTGTCTGGCGAGTCTTCGGATGCGTGGGACTGCGAGCCAGGTGTACGGACTGCGCAGCGAGCAGAAAAACTCCACCGTCGGAGGGGATTGTTTGGCGTCCGAAGGGTGTTCGAGCGGCGCGAGTCGTAGTTCCGGAGGGGTCAGAGGACTCTGTGACCGCGCCTGCGGCGCGAGTCCGGCTTTGGCCAATCGGGATTCGAGATAGTGCAGTCGATCGATGCCCCAATACCATTCACCCTCAAAGAAAAACGTGGCGCCCAGGTAATGGCCCAAACGCTCGCGCAGCGCGCGGCCATGCTCAAGCGACGTTGCATCAGAGCGAAGATCGCTTGGCGCAACACCATTTCCAGGTCGCGCGAGACCCATTCGGGTTGCGAGAAGGGCGACGTCTCGTCGCGACCAGTCGCGAAGCGCTTCGGGCTGCGGTGCAGCAGCCGGGTCGGGGTGAGGCACGGCGTGGCACTCGATGTGGATCGAGTACTCGTCTCGGAGTCGATCGAGTTGTGAAGCCGCCAGCTCGCTGTATGGATCGTCAAACTGATGGAAGTAATGGGCCGTGGGAGCTTTTCCGACTAAACGACGCCCCAAAGATTTCAGATGACGCCGTGCTTCAAGCCGCGTCTCGCTGGTCAAAAAACGGGCCACGTGACGCCCGATCTGTATTCGCACGGCGCTCACGGTCGGGAATCGACTTCAATGCTTGTTGTGCCGGCCGGGAGGGAGAACCAATCCCCGTCGACACCGACGCGTATGGGCCCGTCAAAGCGCGCAGAAGCGTCGCCCAGAAACCGTACGTCCAACATCCGGCTCGGAAGAGGTGGGACAATGTGGTTGAACACGAGCATTCGAACCCCTGCGCGCTGAGCGATTTCCGCGGCGTCTTCCGGTGAGGTGTGGTAGTTCCGAATATCGGCCATGACTTGTGCATACGCGGTTCGCGCATGCCGGGCGAAACCGCTTTCCATCAAGGCGACGAGTCGCGGTGAGAGTCCCTCATGGATCAAGAGGTCTACATTCTTTGATTCGCGCTCGACCGCAGCGCTCGCCCGAGTATCGCCGCTGATGACGACGCTGCGACCCTTATAGTCGAAGCGATAACCCACGGCGGGTTTGACCGGACCGTGATCGACGAGAAACGCAGTTACCTTGAGAGAAGGTGAATCGATGATGACTGTTCGGTCGCCCTGGCCCATCAAGAATTCTTTGGCGGATAGACCGCGACCGCCTGAGGGAACGATTCGTTCGCCGTGGTGCGCGATTCGGTAATCGTTATCGGTGGAGTAGGCGAGGGTGATGCCCTCGACCACGGTTTTGACCCCGATCGGGCCGTGCACCTCAAGAGGTGACTCCGCGGAGGCGGCGACCCAGCGTTGCAGGGCGAGGTCACCGAGTCCACCCATATGGTCCCCGTGAAAATGGGTCAGTAGCACGGCCTCCACCCGACCGGGGTTCAGCAGCATGCGGTTGAGGGTTGCGGCGCTGCCTGGGCCCGCATCGACTATGAAGAGCCGATGACCGGCGAGGACAGCAGTGCAGGGACCGCTGTGCCGGGGGTCGGTCATCGGGGAACCGGTCCCGCACAACCCGACATGAAGACCATCGGGTAGTCCTTGAGCGGGGTCTGCGGTCGAGGCCGCGCGCTCGATCACCCTGAAAATGAGCCGCTCCGCGAGTGCCCCGCTAAACACCCAGATCAGCAGGGCCGTGGCGGAGAGACCGAGGATCGTGAACCACAGGCGCCGGGGCAGTCTGGTCATCGCCCCAGACTACCCGATCCCGCCGAACCGAGTCGGTCAGCGGCGGGAGCGGCCGAGGTGTAGATCGACCAGCTCGTCGTCTCCGCCCAGCGAATCTTGCGGGAGTCGATCGATTCGCCCCCGTCCCTTGATGAGTAAGCGGTACGCGTGGGCAGCAATCGTCGAAAACTCGGTGAGGCTTTTCAGGCGTTGTGCGGTCAAGCCGTGTTCGCGTGGTTGCGTGAAGAGCGCTTCCGTCGAGCCTACGAGATGTTGTGCGACACCCAGTTACCGATCTCGGCGATCAGTGATGCGCTCGGGTACTCGACGCCCGCGAATTTCGCCAAGGCGTTTCGTGAGCGTCATGGGCTGACGCCGACGGAGATTCGGGAGGGTGCGATATCCCCCCCCATAAAGCCCTCAAAGGCTCGGCAGAGCGAACGAAGCGATCACTGCGCCTAGGGTGAAAAGTCTCACGATTTCAACATGCCGGGCAAAGCGTCGCCCTTCGAGAAGCCAGCCGAGACTCATCGCCGAAAATGTGATGGCGATCGCCCAGATGACTCGATCTTGCAAGGTGAGCGTTGGTGCGATGGCGAGAAAATACGTCACGACGACAGCGAGGAGTGCGTACTGTGCGACGGCATAACGTTGCACGGCTTGCGAGGTATCCGTACTAAACTTTTTGACGCTCTTCGGATCGAGATGGGGCAGGGTGGCTCCACGGCCGCCGGGTGAATCAAACCAGATTTTGATTGCAGCGAATGGCGATCCTACGTTCAAAGATTTTCGAATGACGTCGGCGTAGACGTTGAGATTGCCCCAGACCGGGTTGTAACTCGCGAGCGGTTTGCGGATGCCGTAGACCACCGGCTCGTTATCCCGTTCCTCTGCGAACGTGCAGAAGAGGCGGTCCCAGATGATGAAGATCCCGCCGTAATTGCGATCGATGCAGTAGTCGTTTTGACCGTGATGGACGCGGTGGTTCGAGGGTGTCACGAACACCCGATCCACCCAGCCGAGTTTGCGGACAAGTTCGGTATGTACCCAATACTGATACAGCAAATCGATGAGTGCGACCGTTCCGAAGACGATGGGAGGGACGCCGAGCAGCGCCATCGGCAGATAAAACGGAAATGAGGCAAAAGCGCCCGTCGACGTCTGGCGCAGGGCCGTCGAGAGGTTGAAATACTCCGACGAGTGATGAACCTGATGAGCGGACCACATGAGATTGATCTCATGCCCGCAACGATGGACCCAGTAATAAATGAAGTCATACCCGATCAGCGCGAACACCCAGACCCAAAGTGAGTCGGTGGAGAACGTGTGGATGCGCAGGTTATCGAAAACCCAAAAATAGATTCCAAACGTGATCACTCGAACGAAGACGCCCGATAACTGACTCAGAATTCCGAAGTTCAGGCTCGTGATGGCATCGGGAATGTCGTAGGTCGCGACGCCTCGGCGATGTGCGATCCACGCCTCGAGCAGGATCGAGGCCATGAAAACTGGAATGGCGTAGACGATGGGGTTCACGCCGCGACTATAGCCGGAAGTCGATACACTGCGCAGGCATGGCCCGTGAGTACGTCAAAAGTTTGCTTTTCTTGATCACCGTCATCGGGGTCACGATGGCCCTGCTTGCGGATGCCGCGCGAGCAGAGCCTGTTTCGACTGTAAAACCCACCACGTTGATCGTGGTGCGCCATGCGGAGAAGTCGAATGATGCCGCTCAAGATCCTCCGCTGAGTTATATCGGGCAAGAGCGAGCGCGCCGCCTCGGTCGTGTATTGCGCGATGTCGGCGTCGCGGCGGTGTATGTGAGCGATACGCGCCGAGCGAAGGAGACCGCCGAACCTATTACGGACTCACTCGGTCTCGCTGCAGAGATTTATCCGGGTCGAGCGGTCAACGCACTGCTTGAGCGATCGCTCAAAGAGCATGTGGGCCAGACTATTTTGATCGTCGGTCACTCGAATACGGTGCCGGAAATGATTTCTTTACTGACGAGAGGGCGTGAGTCCGTCGCTTTGCGTGACGACGAGTACGACGCACTGTTCATCGTCATAATCGGGGATCATGATCCGCCGTCCCTATTGAGGCTTCGCTACTGATCGATCATTGAGCTTGGGCGTAGGTTCAGCGTTCGAGCAATGCCCGATTTTCGCGAAAATAGTGGAGAGTCGTTTCGAAGAGAGCCTTCTTGAGGCCACTCACGAATCGGACGCTCGGCGGGCTTGGATGCTTGAGCGTCGTATCGGAGCGCTTGGTCGCCCCGAGATCTGCACGGATTGCGATGAGGCGTTCATCAATCACTTGGGTGATGCGCTCCGGCGTCACGAGATGAGAGAAGTAAAGAAGCGCGAACAGATCCGATCGAAGTACGTGACGCGGCTCCACGAGCGAGAGCAGGTGAATGAGTTCCGAGCGGCCTGCAGGGGTGATGCGGTAAACCTTTCGATCTCGACGCCCTTCGCGAGGTTTCGACACACGCTCGATGAGTCCATTTTTCATCAAAGCGGACAGCGCGGGATAAATCGATCCGAACCCTGAGGCGAAAAAATGATCGCCCGCCGACTCGGCGTGTTGTTTGAGGTCATACCCGCTCGCTTCACCGAAAGAGAGCAGGCCGAGACAGAGTGTTTTGGCATCCATGGGCAAAATTATATCGGATCGATATAAAATCACTGATGGGGTGGTGCTAGAATCGCCGCCCTCGTGTGGGGCGGTAGCTCAGCTGGGAGAGCGTCGCGTTCGCAATGCGAAGGTCGGGAGTTCGATCCTCCTCCGCTCCACCATTTCCCTCGGATGCCGGGTCTGCCCCCGTAGCTCAGTGGATAGAGCGACCGCCTCCTAAGCGGTAGGTCGTCGGTTCAACTCCGGCCGGGGGCGCCA
>Ga0194117_10005354_pt1 | contig 11730 bp, 8 predicted proteins | sample TA2MahsurfametaG_FD_160579 | JGI IMG/M metagenome (GOLD analysis project Ga0194117, IMG submission 160579) | Freshwater microbial communities from Lake Tanganyika, Tanzania - TA2015009 Mahale N1 surface | ecosystem: Environmental > Aquatic > Freshwater > Lake | place: Tanzania: Lake Tanganyika...
AACATCATGTTAAATGATTTTACGCTGTCTTAGTAATTCCCGTATAATTATTCTTTCAACAGCTTCTTTATTTAGGGTCGAGGATTCTTCTTGTGGAACAGTTGGTTCAACATTTTCTATAGAAATACGCTGTCAATGTTGATCTTTTCAATTATTTCTTTTCTTTTTAGTTATTACTCAGGTGATTTCTACTTCTAAGGTTCTTTTTTTATGAGTTTTCGATAGCTCTATAGATTCAAAGGTTAATTTTATTGTACTTGTCTGAGTTGAATTTTATTTATCCATTTTTCAAAGCCATTTAAAAATCGTACTTTTACTTTTTATTTCTACTACTCCAGTTTGGTAAAAGGTATCTGCTCATAGTTTTTTTAAACTTTGTTGTAAAAAGGCAGCAATTTTTTCTAGCTCTATATGATTGATGGTAAATATTGGCGACGATTATTCTCGATCTAGATCTTCTTTAGATCTTATTAGATAAGTTTGTCATTCTTTTCCTTTATATAATTATCAACATCCATTTTTTTGCCGGATAATTTTATAATTGAACTGCTCCTTAATAATTTTTTAGGCTGTGTAGTTCTAAACTCAGTTTCTTTGATGGGTTACAGATCTCCCACTAGCTTTTAATGTTTTGTTAGAAGTGCAATAATTTTGCTTGCTCTTTCTTCTTCCTTTCGAGTTGACTATCTGCCGATGGAACGTGTTGTATCGTAGGATTTGAGTTTAAACATCATAAGTTCATTATACGTTTCTAGTTTTTCTATGGGTCTAAACTTTTCCTAAAACTCGTCATTTTTCTAAACTATTTTTTATTTTTTGGCTTTATAGATTTCTGGTAGTTTTTGTAATGAAAAGCTCTTCTTTTTCATCTGTTACAATTATTAATGACAATCTTATATTTACAATAAAGCCATAGAGTATTAAAAATGAGGATATTAGAATCATTCAGTATACTTTTCATCATCAATTGAGTATTTTCTCAGGTTCAATTTGCACTCATAAACGCGCAGCAAATCTTTGTTTGATAAAGTTTCAATCGAATTCAACATTGACATCTTTTCCTTCAACTCAGATTCATCTAATGCAAGTCTTCCGAAAAGATGATTCTTGTGCAACAAAATATCTCTAAGGTTGGAATTGGTGTTTCGAGAATGTCCAGCTGGGAACATGATAAATCCTGAGTCGTACTTCTATCCATTTTTAAATTTAATACTGATTGAAGTTGGGATACCTTCAGGATACTTTTAATCATAGGCTTTTCCTCCATGAGTAAACGTACACTTTTTCATCAATTATCGGGTAGTTGGATTAAACAGTGCATGATATCCATAGTCTTTTGGCTACAACATTAATGATTTCCATATCTCATCTAAGTTGGAAACTGATCCCAAAGAAGAGTTGAAACTCTTGCTTTCGAAAGCTTTTCTTAGAATGGTGCTAATAATGTAGACCATGGAATGGTCAGCTGATTGACGAGTAGTAGGGGTCTTTTTAGCTGGATCGCCAATAATATTGAAAGAATGCTCGTAAGCCACGATATTGATATTTTCAATGTCATTGAGAGACTGTTTGGTTGTGAATTTGGAGTCGTAGATAATTTTTTGAAGGCCTTCAAGAGCACCAGCTGATTGATGCTCATAAAGCCCAAGCTTAAAATGCATGCCCATTACAGCAAAATCTCTTCCTTCATTGGATAAAGTGAGATCAAAAGGTGAACTACCGTCAGTTTTTTCAAAGAATCTAAAGATAGACTCAGGGTTTCTGAAAATATCTTTTGGACCAACAAATCCTCTAATAGCTCTTTTTATACACATAATACCAGCCTCAGTTGAAAGAGCGGCTGAAGAACCTTTTGAATCACTGAGTTGTTTTCCAGTTCTGATAGCTCTCCAAGGAATGTAATGAGCTATGAACATACCAATTGCATGTTCGATTTGCAGAGGAGAAGCTCCGACAAGAGCACCATATACACATATTGAAGAGATAGCTCCGTATACAACATGATCAATTTTGCATCTCCTCAAGGAGAAAACTTCACAGAGTCTGCCTCTTATTTCATCGTGAAGTAACATAGCTCTGAGAGCGAGAGAGCCTGTGATCCTATGATTAACATGAGCTGCAGCAATAATGACTGGATAATAATCGTTATGACCGTATTCTCCAGCTTGCCTCTTAGGACTATTAGCATAACCAAAAACTGTCCCATTAGAGTCCCATTATCTTACAGCTGAAGAGTTTGCAACAATAGCTTTTTCAATTGGGACAAGTTAGCTGCTTCCGAAAACTTTAGCATATTCGAGCTTTGTATTCTTGTTGAGTGTAAATTCAAGAGCTTCGTCTCTTAAAACGTGAGGAGCATTAGTTTTAAGAGCAAGGGCAGAAAGTCCACAGATAGTGGCATCAGTATGGAAAAGTTTAGTTTTTTATAGAACTTCAGCTGCAGGGTTTCCTCTATCCAAGAAGTTAATAGCATACTTACCCAACTCATAAGCTTGGTTACTTTATTTCTTGAGTACAACAGTTGAGAAGAAATTTCTCACGAATCTTTGCATAAAGTTGTAGATAAAAATAATTATACTTCATTCAGTAACAAAAGGATTTAATCAACAGCATTGGCTATTATTTTCATCTTACTTCATCAAATGCAACCTGTCTCTTTTAAGTATACCATCCCATTCTTATTCACGGATTTGACTCGATTTCTTTTTTTTTTGAAGACTGTCAAAGATCAAATTGCGCGTTATCTATTCAAAGACTACATCAATGTCAAGATTTTCCTTTGCAGATGTCTAAAATTTAAAAAGAAATTTGTTTTTTTCAAGGAAAATTTTGATTTCTTAAACTGATACGATTTCTTTTTCTGCGTTTTTACTCATTTAGGAGACATGATTCTTCCAAAGATCTTTTTTAGTACCAACTAAAACTCTTATTTCCTCCATATTTTCGGACTATCTTTCATAAAACTAAACCCATTCTGTCAAATTAATGAAGGACTGTTTACTTGATTCTAAGATCTGTACTTGCTCATGTCATACATGAAAAGAACTGCATCAGCTCCCTTGAAATAGGATTTAGTCAATGATCGAAACCTTTACTGACCTGCTGTATCAAAAATATTTAATTTTACTCTGAACTCGTCTACTTGACATGTCTTCAAAACGAAATCAACATTACAAGTTACCCTTTGGTTTTAAACGAATCTATGGTCTACGTATTGTTTAATAAAGCAAGTTTTTCCAACGTCTAAGTTGTTAAACACGTACTTGCATCTCCCAAAAGTATGATTTTGAAGCTTATCGAAGAATCATGATGTTTAGTTTACATTAAGTTTTATAATAATAATTTTAACCATCATATGAGTCTCTTGACCCATCCATATCGATCTGGAATTCTACCTTATTGGATCCCAAGCAATTTTTGGCGGATTTTGTATGAAATTGCTCCAAAGTTGAGAGTAGGATCAACAGGAATACGATATTGTTGTCCTTGATATTCAATGTTGTCGACAGAGCTAATGATAACAGCAGTACCTGCTCCAAAAACTTCAAGTAGCTATCCTCTTTGATGTCTCTCGGTTATTTCATTGATATAGACTTATCTTTCTGTGACTTTATACTCTTTTTAGTCTCTAAGCATTTCCTGGATAATTATATTTCTACCAAAATAGAATCTCTCGTGATTCCTGGAAGAATTAAATCCTCCAAATCTGTTGTCACAACTTCTATCTGTCCTGATTTATCTTTGAAAATGAAGAAGATATTTGAAGAACCAACTTCGATTACTTTTTAGCCATGTAGCCATAGCACTTGCTGATGCCCTTTTTTGGCAACTCCATTCGATATTTAGATAGTTGGTCCGTAATTACTTGATTATGCTAAAATTACCCTCCGATTTTATATCCACCTGTACCTTTGGGGGCAGATCTAATCGTTTCAGTTGCACAATATAAAGAAATTGGTTTGAATCCAGTAGCATAATATGGGCCAACAGGGCTTGCAACTATCGATATTTGTGTTTTCTCAGGTTTTTTAACTCCTAAAGAATCATCTATTGAAAAATGGAAAGGTCTCAAATAGAGACTGTATTCTGATTTAGGAGGAATCCATCTTTCTTCTATTCTTACGAATTATTCAATTAAACTAATTAGTTCTCGACCATCAAAATCAGCCATTGTCAACCTAGTTGATGCTTTTTTGAATCTGGCAGCATTACAATCAAGTCTGAAAAGGCGTACCTCTCCTTTTTCATTTTTATAAGCTTTTGAACCTTCATAGCATTGAATACCATAATGTAATCCTGAAATGAAAGGGGACACAGAGAAGTCTTGGAATTCCTGAAGTACGGGTTTAGACCAGCCTTTTGAAGAGTCGAACTCTATATTGATCATATGATCGGTATGCAATTTTCCAAAGGGCATTGATTGAGAATCATTAAAATCTGGTAGAGGTAGAGGGTTCTTTGTCAAATTTTTAATAAGATCCTTAGCCTTGATAATCTATTTGTTACGTGGAATGTCTGATGAGTAGTTAGATTAGGGTTTTTGGGGTATTGTATGGAAAATCGGCTGCACAGCCTTCGATTGAAATAACTCAGCATTTATAATGAACTATTATTAAATAATAAAATTAGAACGAGGTTGATATGTAAATAAAAAACCTCACTTTACAATACAAGTAGATTACAACAAATAACTTAGAGTTTAGTTATTCTAGTTAGTAATAAAAGTCTTTCTATTTGATATTTATTTTCTTTATAAAGTTTTAGACAACAACTCATCATTTTAATAATGGTTTTTTCAATGTAGTCATCTACTGCTCACGAGGCTACTCCATTCCGTTGATCATATATTAGGATTGTCTTTGGATTTTCTATTTCAGCTCAGCCATATTGTTAAAAATTTGATATAAAAAGATAACTCCGATGACTTATACTCCAGATTTACCATCTGCAGAAGCATAAACCATGTCACTTTTCTAAATACAAAAAGAAATACGCTGTACATAATCGATTTGATATTTGGATCGATTTTTCTTCTTTTATTGCAAACTAAAGCCACCCTAGTACTCTTGGCTTGGAAAAGCATCAGGATCTCCAAAAGATTGGTATCCTCATATACAGTCAACATTTTTGCATTTCTTTTCATTACAGTACAAGCTATGATATCATTTTTGTTTTTTTGTTTTAGGTAGAAAATAGCAAACTACTTCACTTTGATAATTCCAGTTATATTGCTTTTTCTCTACTTGTATACTAAAATATAGGAATAGTCTTTCTTGTATATTTTTTCGGTAATAGCGGAGGTAATGAGTTAGTTTTCTTCAAGCATAAAAAACTGATCTACGGGAATCATCACATTTTTTACACGTTCTCCTCTTAATTCAAGTGTTGAAGTTAACAGTTATTTTTAAGTTTTCTTCAAAAATTTCTTAATTATATTTGAATTACATCGTCGTTGAGAAAAGTAACGAAATCCTTATGTTGTATTTTCTAATCATGGTGATCTCCTACCAAAAAATCTAGAAATTTAGCAGTAGGGTAAGAAATTATCCAGAAAATTTTGATCATCACCAAAATTATAGGGCTTGCATAGTAAGCAATTTTAAGTTTGTTAGTACCAGTACAAACTGCCATAGGTACAATTTCAGCTACAATGAGCACTATCAAAGTTGAAAAAATGATTGCCATCCAGTCAGGCATCATCAAGTGTATGATCAAAGGTAAACTTTCAAGAGCTATCGCATTGGCAATTAGTAGTGTGACCAAGAACAGATGATGATTAGAAACAACTCTAAGTATCATCTTAGCCACTTTTACTTCTTCTTCATTTTGTTTATTAAGCATCATCTGAAGCTATAGTTTACTTATTGAAAGTAACCCAACACCCATTCCTGAACAAAATGCACCACACATAGCCAAAACTAACTTATCTCTATCTTACATATTGATAATGCGACAGTTTTTATGAACTAAGGACTTGATGGACTAATATAGTGTGGCTTCTCTTATGCCTATTCAGTATGCTAGTCTTAAACTTCGCTTTATTTATTCTCATGAATTCCTGATTCCTATTCTTTCTCAACATCGTTTGTTTATGCGGATTTAATACTGTAAATTTATGAACTGAATCTATCAACTTCTACCTCGTTTTTTCAAGTTGTTCGGTATTGAGGTTGGCTATTTCTACTGATGATTGTGAGTGAATACTCGTCAGCAGTACTAAAGTAAGAATAAACAGAATTTTGAATGTCATTTATTTTGGTTGAAATCTGAAATATAAAATATTATCTGTCAGGATTATATCATCTGTAATAAATCATTTTATTTTTTAAAGGTCATTAAATTCCCTTATTTTTCGCTTGTATGCCTCCATTTTTTCACTCTATTCCCTCACCATGCTTTTCATTTACCAATCGAAGACTTTAAATGAGAGGAGCATATTTTCTTTGAGTTTTTGAAGCTATTTTTCCAAACCTAAGATACTTTTGAGTCGATTTACTCTGTTCGTTTAGTTGACAACATTGAGTAAAATATTGGTAATGCTTTAGTTTACTTTTTCAACTCCATTATTTTTGAGCTCTTCTTCCAAATTAGCAACAATCCCATTTGTTCTCGTTTAATTCGGCACTATATTTGTCATGCACTTTATAAATTATTACTAAGTTTACTTAAATATAGTCAAATTTATAATAACTATTATAATTAAAGATTCAGATAATGCTTTGATTATTTAAAGGGGAATTTTCGATCTTAAAAGATCAAACTTAAAATAAAATTTTTTACTATGATCATTTCAGCATCAATATTATTAATAATAAAATTATATGGAGCAACTTAGGAGTACCATGCTTGCTGAAGTAGACACTCTCGGCCCAAAGAGCAGATTTGGATTGTTTAGTCAACCTCCCTCAATAGCTTTGGGTGATGACTCTCAGTATCAATCTAAAAAAAGTAAAAGGTGATTAATCTAGTAAACAAAGGTGAGGATGGTAAACCTAAAACTCAGCCAAGACAGATGTTGCCAGGTCCTAAAAGATCGGGAGTACTCAAGAAATCATTTCTTCAAGTTCCAGAATCAATTTATCAAAAAGATCCTTATGTTGACGCTTTTAAGAAATAGCTACAATATTAAAGTAAAATGCATCGACATTCTCCAACACACTAAACTGATTTCATTCCTGCAAGTGGAACCAAAACAATGTACCTATATTTTGATTTAGAATCAATTCGGCTTATTAGCATATTGATTAAAAACAATATCAGCAGAAAAAAGTAAAAAAAGATTAGAATGGAAAAGTCAAAACAGAACCAAGTAATTTTGTGACGAATCCAACTTCTAAAGTTTAGGATAAGTTATTCAAACATGTTCCTCATATGCCTGATCCTTTTAGCAGAGCAGATGAAAGCCAAAGACAAGAAAGACAACTATGGAAAAGCAAACTGAAACATTAAGTTATGTTTAAGTCAATGAGTCATGGCGGAAATAACTTCACCAAAGATAAAGTACAATATGGTATCGATGACAAAGCAAAAATGAACATGAGCCAAAAGAAGTCACACGTTTACGGAAATACTAAGAAAGTCAATCACTAAACAAAATTTAAGTTAGCGAGGAGAGGTCATGGAGATCCTATCGGAAGATATCCTGAGTATGTAAAGCCGAGATAGAGGGCTCTAACTGAAGCATCTTAAAAACTGAAGACTGAAAGAAATTAGGAAGACAAAGACGATTGGAAGCCATCTTCAGGCTGCCCATTATCAAGACCAACTCCTTCAATCAGTCTTATGGCTAAAAATATGAGAAGATATGTTTGATATGATATTTATGATCAGAGCTTATTTTTAAGTATTGCTAAGCCTTGAGACCTTAACCCATTCTACAATTGTTCATATTCCTTTTAGTAAAGTATTTGGAGTCTTGTGAGTCTTTTTATTGTCAGCTCTTTTCTACCGAATTCCAATTCTTTATCAATAAGTTTACGTTATTAAATGAGTCTTCTTGCTCCTTAATACTTTGTTTTTGTTTCAAACCAATTAGTTGCTCGCGAGATACCTTCGAGTTTTTTCGCATACTGCTCTGCTTCATTGTATTTTTGGTTAACTTTGATACCTTTTTCGATTACGTTCATGAGTAAGTTATAAATTATAAAAAAAAATTTAGAAAAAAAATACCAGTATCTTTTCGGACTATCCCCTTTGAAAAAATCAGTAAAACTCTTATATTTACATTATTTATTTTTACTCTGTAATGGTTATCTTACAATAGCCTATAGTTTCAAATTATAAAATAATATTTGAATGAAAAAAGTTCCCATCTTAGAGGAAGAAGAGCGATAACGTTTCAACAATTAAAGAGAAGATAGTGAACATAGTTCTTAATTGTTAGATGAACCTCAGTAACTAAACTTTGTACCTAAAATGAAAAGAAAATAATCAATGTTCGTAACTTATCGAGGTCTAATTTAAAGTGCTTCATTACAATTTTCACATGCTCTTAGCCTCTTGTATACCACAATAATTTCCTAAAATTGGAATCTTTCAAATGGGCAAAAGTCGGGTATCAGTCAAAACGCTTCGCATAATGGTCATCGATTAGTTTGGAATTTTCCTTTTGAAATGACTTTTTAAACAAAAAATCCTGAAGGATGGCCTCAATTAGTTATTATTCTAAATGGAAAAGATTATTTTGGAAGATCTGTTGTAAAAGGATACGGAAACATGCATTTACCTGTAACTCCGGGTACTCACATAAGAAAAATCAGAGTTTTTGATGCAATTCCGCCTTCTAGTTCTGCAAGTATTTGTGCCTTTTTGATGGGATATATAAATGAAATGAAGCAACCTTAAAAAGTTCTTTCAGATAAAGACGGAGAGCGTTAGTTTTTACAAGCAAAAAGTTTAGGAGAAATAACATTAAAGGTTGAAGTGAGGAGATACAATTTTGATAATTATAACTTTTAGTGATTTTACTATACCTTCTTTTTTTGGCGTCATTTAATGATTTTAATTAAAGAATTCTAGGTAGTTAACTATTAGTGAGCTCAAAATACAATTTGAATATCAATCATCTAGTCTGGACTGGTTTATTTAGTTCTGATATACCTTTACCGACAAAGAAGAGCAAACCGATTTTCAGTAAATTAATTACTATGAAGCAGAAGATAGCGAATCCATGTAAAGGTTGAATCGCTTGCCAAATAGGGTTATTTGCATCAGTTTGATTCCATAGTCTCATCTATGTAAAGATGAAGATAAAATCAAATACGAACAGAATTATGATTGAAGCCATAATCTAAATGAACCCATTCTTACTAACTTTAGGCTTAGTAAATCTTTACGCTGCTGCCAAACGAAGTAACAGAAAAAGATGATAGCAAAGTTATAATCTGAACGCACAAGACAACTGAAAAAGCCAACAAACTGTATCTAAACTAATTTACCAGAATGGCAAGAGCAAGCATGTCTATTTTGTGGTCAATTGGAGGTGAGAAAGGTTGGCCTTTTGACAACGACTATCGATTCATGTTATTATACAACTAATATAGTTTGATTTTAATGTTTAATTTATCATTCGTGAACGGTGCTTCAGTATTTGATTGAGTCTATTTATCTTTTCCTCATTTATTTTTATGCTTACAATATAGATTATTTTTTTTTATCACTTCTTGCATAAAAAATATAAAACATAACTGTTGCCATATTTTTCAAGATGTTTTAAGTCAATAGTTGAAGATAGAGATAACTAATTATTTTTTTATTGACCTTTAGAAATGCCAAATATACAGAAAAATTGCTCTTTGAGTTTGTTTCCTATATTATAATCTTTTTAACTCATATAATCAACTTTAATCAGTTTTTGTACATTTAATTGTATAAATAAACCTACAGTTATGACAAATCAGTCAGAAGCCTACGAGCAATTTTTATTGATAATTTCATTTGTTTCCCAAAAAATGTCAGGATCTTATAATGCCATTTCCATAGGCTTAGATTTCATCTTTTACTCCTTAACAAATTTTCGTAAGGTGCTTATCTTCTATGCAGATCTATTCTAAAAATCAAATCCATATTTCTCTCCTTATTTTAGACATCTACTATAATCTTCAAGAGTCTTTTTGTTGATGCCTATATTTTTGGCTGCACCTATTTTCGATAACGGCTTTTATCTTTCCTAGTTTTTCTTATACTATCTTTTCCATTACTATATGAAGGCTATCACCTAAGCAATTGTTTTTTCTTTCGATTTTTTTCTTGATTGTATTTATTTAAGATCACCACTTTTTTTTGCTTTTTGAATTAAATGTCTGCATGAGATTGTTATACTATTGTCTTACCAATTATCGAAAGTTACTTGAACTTACTATTCCAAAGGGTAATTGCCTAAAAATTAATTCCTTTCTTAGACTTCGTCAATGTAGAATAGTTGAGTATTTTCCAAAGATTAACGTAAAGATGGATGCAGTTATTCTAGTTTTCGGAAAGTCATAGAAAAATCTAGGCCATTTTTAAATCTATCAAAATAAAACTCACATCTTCTGAAGCGTAGTGTTTAGTTTGCTGTTCCTTGCAGTATAAGATTTCTTTTGAATGTAAAATATTTCTCATTTTCATTCTTTAACATCTAAAAATATTACGACCCACTAATATAATCAAGAGATCAAAAAACAATAAAAAGTAAATTCAAAAAATTTTTTTGCCTGAACCTTTTTCGTTTTTATGACTTCGGCTTTTGTTACTACTACTCCAACGTTCACTCAAACGCTGATGGATTCCTTAAGGAGATTGTCTTACAATCGAAATATTTCCATGTGGTTGGGGCGTTATGCACACCTTTCCTTTTGAAAGCTCTCCTTTGCCTTTACTTTTAGCCTTTCCAGTTTTTTTATAGCTTTTTAGTCCATAGTTCTCTTCTGGGATTTCTTCAGGACTTTTTATTCTACGTTTTATTGTTTTTTAATTTTTTTAATTTCTTCTTTGTTTCTATCCAGAAAGTGCAGGTCTTTATTTTTTCTGAGTTTGTAACATGATTTCTAGGTTGCGAGTAAGAGCTTTTAATTCAATTGTCGAATTTGTTTCTGGAACTTTGATGGTATATTGAGTGATAGTGGTTGGTTGTGAAATGAGAGATATTTTAGGTGGACAACTACTAAAATAATAACGGTTAAAAAAATTTTTCTGCTTCAATTTCCTCTGTCCGCGTGTATACTTTTAGAGAATACGGAATTATGTATTAAATGTTGTGCCAAAGAGATAATCTTTCTCTACTCTTTATGTGATCACATCTTTAATCTTAGCTTTGATTTCTGTAAAATTCATATACTTCGCGACGTATTCTCTTGAAGAGATGAGGTAAGCAAGTTCGCGGCTACGTATCTTGTTCCTTAAATGTTCTTATACTTTCCAAAAATAGACTGCATTTGTGCTAAGTTGAAGATATTTTTGGAGAAGCATATGTTGGTGTGTTGATCCATTTAGAGTATTTTTTGTACTACGAGGTGTTCTGATGGGTATTTTGATGTTATAATGCTCGCTACTATTACGTTTGATCATAGATATAGTAAATGTTATTAATATTATTTCTTTCTTATAATAATCAGCGTAAAGATATACAAAATTAAATGTAAACTTATAAAATCAATTGTTTTTACGCTTAATTTTACTCTTTTCCTTTCCTCCTACACCTGATTGTTGATTTAACAACTGTTCTTCTAAAAGTCTTTACTTTTCCTTTTT
>Ga0194117_10005356_pt1 | contig 11727 bp, 12 predicted proteins | sample TA2MahsurfametaG_FD_160579 | JGI IMG/M metagenome (GOLD analysis project Ga0194117, IMG submission 160579) | Freshwater microbial communities from Lake Tanganyika, Tanzania - TA2015009 Mahale N1 surface | ecosystem: Environmental > Aquatic > Freshwater > Lake | place: Tanzania: Lake Tanganyika...
TTTTAGCCAGTATCAGTTGGGGATGTTTATAATCCAATTCTAAGCATGTAATTCGTGTTAGATCCACTAGTATTAGTCGTCAAACACACGTAGGAACCAACCAATGTGGTACTTGTAGTGGGATTACAAGTAACAATTGCGGGATTAACAGAGCTGAAAGGTGTGGGTGCGGTAGCAAGGGTAGGATTTAACAGCTGAACTGTAAGAGCACTCACATCTCTAGAACCTGCACCACTAGCAGTATTGGTAATATTGACGACGACAGTGGTTTGGTTACCAAGATAACCAAGATCATAGATAGCTTGATGACCTATGTAGGTGTCGAAGGTGGCATTGAAGTAGGTGATAGCCTGAGCTGAGGACAGCAGGAGACAAACAAGGATGACTCCCGAGAGGGTTGACTGTACTTTCATAAATTAATTATTGATGCGTTTTAATCCACAAATCAATTAAATATATTTTTTCTCAGCGGCCTTTTAGAAGCTATTATATGAGTTCAAATAAAGAGATATTCAAATGGCAAGCTAGTCTATGAAATTGCTCAGAGTTGAGCCATCTTATAGATAATATATCTGCTTCAAGAGTTGATGTCGTTGTAGCTTTGTGATCACCAAGGATACTGATGGGTTACACACAATATACATTTAGCCCAAATCAAAAGCTAATAAACTGATATTGCATCAATTTTAGTTTCAAATACTCCAAACACTCATATCTCATATGAATTTATTTATCTGCAATTTTCTTCAACAGGTTGCTCAACAAAGCAGCAATTTATTACTTCCAACTTGTTTAGCAGACTTAAAATGAAGACATGTATAGGCTTTTTTCATTGGATCTAGTTTGATCCCATTTATAAAATTGTATAGGGGAATGGAGAAACATCAAACTAAAACAAACGAAAAGTTTGCTCCTTTAATCTTGCAAAGAATATTCTTTTATTATATGGTTCGATATCAAACAAACCATGAATCAGGTCACTTCCAAAATACAAACTATCCTAAAGGAACAGTCCCCCTCATCATTTCTTAGTAATGGCTATTGTGAAATAGAGACAAAGTTTTACGGATTAGCTACAAAAACAGGTTTTGGGATGGGATCGAGTAAGTTCAAATGGATAAGTCTGAGTTTAAAATGATAAATATCTATTCATAAATTTTTGTATATGAAATAAAATTACCTTAAACTGTTAAATCAAATCTGCTTTAAACGCACAAACTATATTCTTTTTTATCCTATTTTTGATGAAAAATATCCACCTTATCCTATAATCGACTGTCTGAAAAATAATATGGCTACATTAGTATCAATTATTCTCTCATTCAAAAGGATATTTCAGTAGCTTTATTATGACATCTACGTATCAGCTCAATTCACAACAGTTGCCATCTCATCATCCCCAACATCCCACCCATACAGACATCAACTTCCTCGTTTTGCTAACAGCACCTCCAAGATCAGTGCCTTACTTTTGGTCAATACAAGTAAGAAGTAGATTTTTGATAGATACAAACATAAGAACTGCCTCAACAATCATCAGGAACATCTCCAGAATCCTTCCCATTTTCTTACATCTCTTACTTTCTGCATTCACCTTCCGTGAGGTAGCCCTCGCTTTTGTCATGGTGTTAGTGTGATTTGTCTCGGTAGATGGGGAGAGGAGGGCGAGTTCTCCTGGTGACTTTCATGTACATTTTGACATCTCTGAAGTAGAGCCTGCGTAATTTGACGTTGACTTGGATGATCATATAGGCGTTTCGGAGATGGTCGCCCTCGAGACTTTTCATATGCCAAAAATGATTATTATACTATTTGGAAGTAGATTTCATATCATCATCTCTTTGCACTCAGATTGAGGCATAAAATAATGTATTTAAGTTTAGGGGTAATGGTTGTTCTACCAGAGTTAAGATTAGGATATTTTTCGCTGGTGTTTGCTCAACTGATTAGAACTGTTAGAATTAATTGCTCGATATAACACAACAACAATAAGCTCTATATGGTATCAAGTTGGAATAGAAAATAGTTATGAAGATAGGTACACTAAAAATGGATCATAGAGATGTAGCAGTGCACACCATGGTGGGATTTTTAAGCCTCTCGTTTGTTTTAAGATCCTCATCTAAAATGTGCGGAGCTTTCTCATTCCGGAGCAATTTATTCTTTTTCTTACTGGGATCTTTTGCCTTGATTTTCTTCTCCTGATACTCTTCCTTAGGTGTTTTGAATCCCCAGCAAAATCGAATCAAAATAATCAAAATCACAATCGCTACATAATCCAATATTTACCGACCACAAGACCAAGTACGAAACCAACGATTGATAAAGGACTACTAAAAATACCCGCCGTACCTGCAGATGAACAGGTTAGAGTTGCATTATTGAATGGCTGGTCATCCACACACGTACATTCAGTATCACTTACTCTTGTTTTAGCATTCCAGATGTTTGCACAGTCCACCTGGCAACTGTATGTTGTTGAATTCCACACAAAACCTGATCTGCACTCACATTCATTGATTTGGCTCAGAGTGTAGACCTAGGAGTTAGGAATCAAAGAGCATTGGATTTAGCATCGGGTGTTAGCTTCATTCCATAAGAAATGGTTGATACAAGGACAAGCTTGAAGAGTGGGCTGTCCTTTGGGATCTACATACTTGACTCCCACACAATTACGAGCACACTACTTGATTTTATCCTACCAGTTATAGTTTATAGCGCAAGCACAGGTATTATTTTGCAAGCCGACGCTATCTGAAAACTAGATATCTTTGCAATTGACTACACAATTATTATTGAGCCAATCCATATGCTAACGGCATAGGCAAGTCGTAAAATCGTACTACTGTGTTGTATCTTTGAGGGATGAACAGTTTAACTGACAACCTGCAGTTTACTCTCGACTGGTATAGTAATACCCTTGTTTGCATTCGCATTGCTGAGGGTCACTTATTTGGCCAACTGCATTGGGAATCATTGAACAATTTACTAGACAGAGACCTTGCTCATTCAGATAATAATTCGAATAACAAAGACAAACACTACCACTAGGTTTCATATACTTGGGGCATTCACACTAGTTATTGACTTTACTCCAAATAAAACCAGGTAAACACATGCACTCCCCAGGTTTGTTAAGAGCACCAGTCGAAAAAGGTATTACTGTGCAATCAAACTAGCATCTTCGAGTTGCAGCATTCCAGTTCCAGTTATTATCACAATAACACGAGTAAAGAGTAGGCCTAATCGGCAGTGCATTTGGAATACTAGAACAATCAATCACACATTTTCTTTTGAGTGGATCCCAAGTGAAAGCATTGACACATTGACAAGCGTTACTAATGATGGTACCTGTGGCGTATTCGGCTTGAAGGCATGACAAGTTGACGCAAGAATAGGCCTCGTAACTCCATGCTTGATTGCTATCACAGGGACAAGAAGTAACATTCGCTCCTTTGCCACAATCAACCAAAATATCTACAACTTTGATCTGTTGCCATACATACCCGATCAACTTAGTACCCAGACTATTGCTGCTAGCATCATACAGTAGAAAATTTTCCTTATAGTACAATCTGTTTCCAATACCAGGCCAAAGTCCCACTCCATTCAGATAATCAAATGAATAGTATCGGACACTATCCGGCATGTAGTGCACAATTTTGGCATTTTTAGAACTCATGGGTTGGATATCACCAAATTTTTTATAGAACTGGCCTCCGTTTTCGATTGAAAAGAAAGAAGGGGAGGAAGAGAGAAAACCTACTATAAGTTATGTTGCATTATTTGGATTGAACTCTATCGAAGTTATAGATTCATAGTTTATGGGTGCTTGGAAATAGGCCAAGGGGATAGACTGGAACTGGTAGTTATCATTTACTCTATTGTAGAGATATGTGTTGATTGATGAAGTCGAAGCAATTACCATGTACTTTCCGTCTCTGCTAAAATCACAAAATCGAGCATTTTCAACGATCTGCGGAAAGATCACATTCTTAAAACCAGTAATCCGATACATGACGATAGTCTGCCCAACCAGAACAACAAGTTCTCCATCGGGACTAGCAGTTAGATCGTATACGTTGGCTTGGTGATGAAGAACACTATAAATGAGTTTGAGAGGTGAGGTGCGGTAGAAGATAATGCTGTTGACAGTAGCCACAGCAATGAATGCCTTATTGCTGGCGGTGGGGATGAAAGTTAAAAAGTGTTTGTCTGTGTTGTATGAGCGATAGATGTCGATACTTTATAGTTTTTTGTAGCTATTCAAGTCGTAGTAATCCAGCCTATAAATCCATTGCGATGAATTTGTGGAGAGTTGCCTTGTAATGGCTGCAAAATTTTGATAGCTTTAGCTGACTGCCAAACTGGAAGTGATGTTGGTCGGTATATTTTTGAATATGCCCAGCTGCACTGACTTGGCTGTGGTAGCATTATCTCCGCTTCCTACTACTTTCTGCTGTATTATGTGGGGATTGGGCGTTGTTTCTGTGATGAGGTGGGCTTGGTTTGTGACTTTTGAGGATGATTATTGTTTTTACATTTAAGTTTGAGTGTCCAGTATTAAATATAATTACTTGGAGTTCAAAAAATAAGCAGCTGTTGGAAACAAATCAAATGATAGCCCATTATAACAAAAAAGATAGAAAAAAGATAAGCACTATAATCTTTTAGACATTTATCTCGATTTCCTTGATTTCATCTATCGTAGTAGCGTATACTAAAATTTATTCTCTATACAGAATTTCTTTTTAATTTCCTCCAACTTCATCAATCCATATTACACCATTATAATATATGTATAAAATCATCCTACTCTGTGTCCTACTAGTTGCAGTTTCAACCTCACAACAACAATACCGTAGACCCATACGTAACATATTGAAACCCAATTAACCCATCGAAATCACCTGCTTCATTCGCCACCAACACACCATACTCAAATAACATACCATACAACTTCCCTATAATCACACTGAAAATATAGAAATACCCATAGATCTCGACCTGTCTTTCCCTCTACAGTAAAATCTGACTGTTGAAGTTTCACTCTATAGATTTAATGGAGCACATCGCAGGATACTCATCTCCAATGCCAAAAGAAGTACATTTTAAATCACATAGATCTGACGAGGTACCAGAGGATCAGAACAGAGGGAAGAGACACACTAGCATCAACATACGATCCCATGGATTAAGTCGAATCTCTCAGCGAGGCTCGCAAAGCACAAGAAGGTTAAAGTGAAACAAAATATACCATGCACATTCCTAAAGATTTTCACATCATCTGGGTGTTTACTGAAAACGCATTCCCTGAAGGACAGCTACAAAAGCAACATCGTCTGGAGTTAATTCGTGAGTAAGGATCACTCTACTACTTGCCTCCAGTTGATCTGGGACAACTTTATATCCCTACAACCAAATCAGTTCCTCTAAATGAGGGCAACAACTCATTCAAACTAACTTTTTTCACTATCGGCTATGAAAAATATCTCTTTTTCTACTCAATCGCACATCCTGAACAGTTCGCTAAAGATCTAGGTCCTATGGCTGAATTTATTGATATCAAAGAAGATGCGATGGATGAGTTAAAAGAAATGATGTTTGATAACCCTCCCTGGTTAATCGCACTTTACTTCATCCTGTCTATAGCTTAGACTATCCTAAAGTTCGCAACTATCAAGTCAGAGTTTAAATTTTGGAAGGATATTGACAAAAACAAAGGAGTTTCACTCAAAACCTTGTTCTTTTAATTATCAGCAGAAATCATCATGCTTCTCTATCTATATGAATACGATGCAGGCAAACTCATCTTTTTCTTCCATGTACTCGACATAGCAGTAACTCTTTGGAAAATCACAAGGACATACACACTCGGTTTTATCTCCTCTTTCCCTTTCATTGAGATCAGAACAAGTGAACTGTATCGCAAAAGAGAAAAACTTGACGGCAATGCCATATGGTATATGAACTACTTATTGGTCCCCTTAATGTTTATCTATCTTGGGTATGCTCTTCATAAACGTAACTGGAGAGTCGTTGAGTATTACAAATTCGGATTGTAAACAGCAGTCGCTTTTATTGCCATATTCGGCTTCATTTTGATGACACCACAACTGTACATAAACTACAAGTTAAAAAGCGTGTAGCATCTGAATTGGAGAGGATTAGTATATCGCTTCGTGACTACCATAATCGACGATGTATTTGCATTTATGATAACTATGCCCACCTTACGAAGAATTATGTATTTCCGAGATGGTACTTCTGATGCTATTTAGATATCATTTTCCTTGTTTATCTGTACCAACGCTACATTTATAAAGTGGACTACCAGAGAAAGACCATGTTTACGATGGATTAGGCTGATAATAGCAACTAAAATAAAACTATTGTGGTCGGATAGCAGCCTGAAGGCAATAAAAAATAAGATTGATTTTTTGTGTATTTAGCCCAATTTATTTCGTGTTATTATACAAAGCACATAGGTTTGATTGTCTATAATTATTATACTTCACTTCGATAGACTTTAGCAGAGAAACAAAATTAAGTGAACAATCATATTCACAATTGTCTGATATTCCAATCAACAGTTGATTGACTTAAGGTATTCAAAAGTGAATGTTTCTATATTGTACTATCGAAATCTATGCCGCACATAAAAATTCAAGAGCTTACATTATAATTTGCCTCCTATGAACGCAGAACTCGCTCTCAGCAAACGCTAGCAGAAGAAATTACAACAAGCTGTCAGACTCATCGATGCCACACAGGTCCCCCACTCAAAGCCACGAAAGAAGAGGAAATTATCAACACATATCCAGATCAATTACAGCCATCTAGAAACAGTCCAAGAAGAACAATAAAATTTACACTAAACCAAATCTACTTTACAAATGACTCCTCTCCATGACAAACCGAAGGAAGAGGAAGGCTGTATAGATAAAGAAGATGCTAGAAGTAATAAAGATGGTCTGAATTCAGAGTATTAGTTGAAAGGTAATGGCTTAGGTACATTTCTAATACTCTACCAATACGAACAGAACTAGAAAATACTTTAGAAATAAAAGAAAGACTTTACTTTCTTAGATAATGCAGGCTAACCTTTAGTGCTTCTTACAAACAAGAAATCAGTATAGTTATGCTAAAAACTACAGAGTCTGAAGAAATAATTGTTAAATGGCAGAAATCAAGTGTTTTCTAAGTAGCACAGAATTCTCAGCAAATAATTCAAAAAAGCAAAGACATAGAAGCAGATCTGAGAGTTAAAGAATTGATACTGATAAATCCCATTTTATATATAACTACTCTCTACTCAACTAATACTCTATTATCTTCTCTCTTTGCCCAGCAGTTTGTAAAAACTATTTCTTTTTCGGTTTCATTATCGCCTCCATTTAATAATGGTACACATTGTGATTTAAATAATTTTAACTTAAATCAAAACATGTGCAAACATATTCTCAACGTGCAAGTTGCCATCCGATCTGCCTGCTGCAAAAAATGGTTCGATTGTGCAGAATGTCACAATTAAATGAGTGACCATGAACTTAAAAAGACCAACGAAATGGTATTCGCCTGCAAAGTTTGCAAAAAAGTGTTCAGAAAAGACCTACTCCGCTACGAATGTAGTTTTGATTTAAGCTAGAAGCTGATTAGTACTGCCCCTTCTGTGACAATCACTATGTCTTGGATGCTGTCACCAAGTAGGACCGTTGATAATCTCCCACTGTATTTTTACACTCAATACTTATAGCAAACATCAATATTTATTAAGAGCTATCTTATCTTGTTGGCCCTGTTTGTATTGACTGGAATGTTGTTTTATGAATTAAATATTTTTGGTTTCGCTATTTGTTTTTTTTATTGTAATTGATCATAAGTTATTAATCAATATGAGTCGCAACCTCATCAACTCCTAATGCGAAATCCATAAGAAGATGTGTGAGTACATGTGTTGTTACTCCAAATGCGCTAAAAGAATAATCTGCGAGAAATGTAGGAAAGAACATCTAGACATCCATCCAGCTCAATTTATCTATGAACTCTCCAATCTTGCAGAAATACATAGTTACAATAAAGTAGATAAACTTAAAGAAATACTTATCATGGAAAAAATTGCACAAGAACAGGTCATCAAAGAAATCTACAAAGAATTTGACACTTTGATGATCTCACTCAATGATAAAGTCAAGGCCTTTGCAACTGAGTCCAAAGCGTTGATCTAAGGCGAACTCACAGGCTACCTAAAATCCAACAAGTTTATCATCGACGAAACTGAAAAGGAAATAAAGAAATCAGACACCAAGTCAATCAAGAACAACCGGAACAAAATGCTATAGTAGACAATTAAGGAGGCAGAGATCATCAATTCGAGAGAAACTAGACTAATCGAAAATGGTTAAAGCTACAAGTGGTACTCTGATACAACAAAAGAAATGTGTATCGGAGTGATACTCTAATTAAAATCCATGATGAAAGTTGCGATCCGATTGCTCAACAGTTCTTTATAACTACAAAAGAGTAAGTATAGTGCTGAAAATACAAAAAATTAAGACCATCACGAAATGTCTTTTTTCAAGAGATATCATGCTTCACATTAAGTGGGAATTGAAAGACTTAAGCTTTAAAATGATGTACTGCAGTATAAGAAAAATCTGCAGTCCAAGGACAGCGAGATCAACAAGAACAAAAAGGAAATTAGAGATAAAGTAGTCAAAATATCAGAACTATAGGAAAAAATAGAAGGACTCACTGAAGAACTGCAGGCATGGTAACAGAAAAAAGAGAGATAATAGAGATAAAAGATGATAGCTCTTGAAAAGTAGCGCAAACTCAAGTAAGAAATGTTAATTAAAAACGGTATTATAGGATCAAATGGTAAATCTCTATGTTTCGAACGCAAAGAAATCGACTAAAAATTGTTCCCTCTAATTTTAGAGTTAGTTCCGCATCCCATTACTCTTGACATCAGCAACCACCAGCTGAATTCGTAACAATTTTAAATGTTGCTAGGAAGGACCAGTATCCAAGTAATTTAGCTGCTATTTAGATTCTTAAGTATAACTTTACGAAGCTTGATTAAACACTCTCGTACAAATTTTTGAAGACTTATTCAAATTTAAAGCATCTAGAATTGAACAGCTGCGAAATCACGGACTAGAGTTTGTTCAACATCTCTAAGTACTTCACACAAAGACTTAAAGCTTTGTATCTCATAGATAACCACATAACTGACGATGGATTATAACAGATGTTCAATGGTAGTAATCTCTATCTTGATGAACTTTACGTCTCTTACAATAGACTCACTCATAAAGGGATTGAAACTCTTAATAAGTATGCACATGAACTTAGAGTTCTCCATATCTCCAAGTACTTTTAAACTTAATTAGGAATCAGATCAAACAAAAAGGAGGCAGTCTGATTGGCAGACATATGAAATTGCTATAATAACTATTTATTGGTTCAACTGGTATGACCAAAGATGGTTTTTTGGCGATATGCAGAAACTGCATCAAATTAAAAAAGCTGAGTGTAGTTGCAAATGAAATATCCACAGAGGTAGTAACCTAAATTTTGCTTGGTCTCAAGGAACTGTAATGGTTAGACCTATCTTACTGCAAGTTGACAAAAGACGACATGTAGAAGATTTAGAAGTTGAAGATTTTCAACAAAGATCTGAACATAATCTTTGGCATCTGATTATTGCTATCTTTATATAAAATCATAAAAAATGTTTTATTTAAAAGTATTGGGATCGCCATCAATCAACAAATACATACAATTTGTTCAGTTTCTTGATGTCTGCCTCTATTTCCGCCAACTCCTTCTCGTAATTTTCCTTTCTACGCTTGAGACCAGTGGTGTCTACCAGCCTTACATGTGTTATTTTTTGGTACTCACTGTTAATCTCGTCCCATTTTCTTTTGAGACCCTATCTGATTTCTCTCACTTCTCCCTCACTGAGACACTGCCTGAATAATATTGATGAAACTTTTAGTCTGAGTTTTGCTGGTGTAAAGTCTGGATCATTTTGTACTACTGCTGAATGTTCTCTTTAATTTTTTTAAGGTAATCAGGCACTTTTCCGTAGTCTTATTTGAGGAGATAGTCGATTGAATCTTAGTTCTTTTTTGCTACTGACAAAATGTTCTAAATTGCATTTGTAACAATGAAGTTTTTGTTTGATTTCAAACCATGTACAGGATGTTAGTTCGCTCGAGGTACGCTCTCCTTTTTATGCTTGGAATCGTATGAAAAATTGTTCACTAAATTTATAACTACTTACCAGCTGGAAGAGTTTCATTTCCCATCGTTCCAGTGTGTTTCTTTAAGAAAGTGTTAGGCTAAGGTTTTCTCTCGCCTTTAACGTTTCCGAATGTCTTTGAATCACCATATTAGGTATGTGCATGTAACCCTGCTCCGAATTATCCTCCCAAATTGGCAGCCTGCGTAAAAAATAGTTTTACGAGTGGTTTCGAGGTGGTATGGTGGCAGAAAGTGGATCCAGTGGGTTTGATATTGGGTGGGAATTTGGACTTATAAAGTGGTTCTTTGGGTGGAGGAGTATACTCCTTAGGAATGATGTTATAGATGGTCTATTCCATTTGTTATTATTTTTTATTTATAGTTTAAAAATACAAATGATTCATTCCAAACACATCAAAACCAAACATCATTATTTTTTACTTGAACTTATTTATCACTATTATAAATGTAAGAATAAACTAGTTTTGCAAATTTAGAAACCCAGTTCACTCAACTACTTGATAAAAATAAAAAGAAGGAGAGATATTATACAGAAATGCGAATTAAGTTCCACCTATCTGAACAGACTAACTCTAATTGCTTTAGCAAAGAGCTAGTAGATAAATATTTGAGAAATGCACTTAAGGGCCAACTTGGAAAAGTAGGACTCGCCAAATACACTTATGAAATCAGTAATATACTACCATTTGACTTCGAGGCTTTAGTTGTATTAACAGATATTAGTTCAGATGATCTGCTAGTATTTTGGTCAAGTTTGGCATTCAACAGCAGCGTAAAGATGGAACTAAAAGATATAAATATGAAGGAGATCCAAAAATGAATAGTAATGATTGTAAAGAATTAAAGTTCATTCAGTCACAGTCTGAAAACCATTAAATTTATTATATCTAACCAAAATTCGCAAATCACTGTTTGGATATAGCTGGTTTCATTTCAGCTTGTATTATAATTACGACCACTTACCGGTGTATTAGTCATCTTTTTCACTCCATTTATATCTTCCCATACAGATAGTCTTATTTCTAAATACCCTCTCCTTATCCTCAGGTGATCTTCTCACTTTCATACAACTCACACTTTTAATTTTTTTCTCATGTGCAGATACAAAGTTAGACCTTCGCAGATCAATCACTTCATTATTACAGAAAGAATAAATTCTCTCTCTATAAACTGGAAAGCTGATGTGACTAGATTTGGCTGAAAGTGGTTTTCGCTTAGGAAACTCTTCATAAATAGAGTGGTACTAGAGTATGTCATTTCTGCAGGATTCAAAGGTTTAACAACATGTTTCTTCTCTTTTTCAAACTCAACACGACTCTTGATTTGAGTGGTCGGTATAAAACTGTTCCTCGTAATATTGCATATTTTTTTATTGGGAACAGATTCGTAGACAAGTACTTGATTTGAGATGTTTTGAGGGGTGTGTTTGTTTTTGGAGGTGCTGGCTTATTTTTT
>Ga0194117_10005362_pt1 | contig 11719 bp, 10 predicted proteins | sample TA2MahsurfametaG_FD_160579 | JGI IMG/M metagenome (GOLD analysis project Ga0194117, IMG submission 160579) | Freshwater microbial communities from Lake Tanganyika, Tanzania - TA2015009 Mahale N1 surface | ecosystem: Environmental > Aquatic > Freshwater > Lake | place: Tanzania: Lake Tanganyika...
TTCTCATGGTACTACGTTGAATTCCATTACACTGATAAAACCAACATTCGTTGATGCCGCCAAGGTTGTTCCCGCGGGAAACCAAATAGGAGCATCAAATATTTTGAAATCTGAGCTAGTAGCGTATCCGTCTTGATTCCAATAACCGTCGTTTCTACCAACTTCACGGGTGAGGGTAGTTTGTAAATATACAGGCGTGCCATTCACCAAAATCACAAAATTCTTAGCCCCCCCAGCAGTAGCCTGATTCGACAAACGGTTTAAATCGTTAGCTAAAGAAACGGTAGGCAGGTAGTTTTCCAACTTCCAAATTTTTCCCATAGGAACGGTCTCTTGCGTAGAAACCAACTTTACTTGGCTGAATTGCAAATTCCCTTGCGCTTTGAAAACACCCATTAAGAATATAAAGGCAATGAAGAGTAGGGTTTTCATGGTACAATATTGTATTCTAATACACTGATAAAAGAAACGTTGTTGGAAATGGCCAAGGTTGAACCCGCAGGCAACCAAAAAGGTACTGTCGATACCCCCTCTGCGGATGCCCCAAAAGTGTTCCCTGATCCGGTTGCTCTTGCTATCGACAAATCTTGCGTAAAATTTACCGTTATACCATTGATTATTACGTCATGGGTTTGGTGAAAAGTGGTTGTACCACTGACGGACCTTTGACCCAAAACGGCTTCCACCTTCCATACTTTGCCCACCGGAACCGTTTCTACGGTTGTGACCAATTTTACCTGGTTGAATTGCAAGTTGCCTTGGGCCTGCGCAGCATAGCCAATTACTAAGGCCAATGTCGCAATGAGGATTCGTTTCATCCGCTAACTCTTAGAATCCGTCGGTCGTGTAAATAAGGGTGTTGGAAGAGGAGCTTGCGCCACCACCACCTCCAGCTGCTGCTCCAGCAATGGCCGTCCATGCGGATCCGTTGTAATAGTAGAATCCAGCGGTTTGATCTGTTTGGTAAATCAATAATCCCGTTGCAGGAGATGCAATAGCGTTTCGTTGAGCTTGCGTCATGCTTGGCAGTAAAAACCCTTTGGTCGTAGAATTTACCTCCAAAGCAGCAGAGGCATTTGGTGCTACCGTTCCAATTCCGATATTTCCACCGTTATTAAAAATATTCGAACTGTTAGTCATCCATTGCGATCCATTCCAGTACGGGGTATTTCCTGCGGCACTTCCATTGGGCAAACTTCCCGCAGGACCCTGGGGACCAGTAGCTCCTGTTGCCCCCGTGGCTCCAGTTGCACCTGTTGCACCCGCAGGACCTTGAGGACCGGTAGCACCGGTTGCTCCTGCAGGACCCGTCAATCCCGTTGCACCTGTTGCACCTGCAGGGCCTTGAAGTCCCGTTGCACCTGTTGCACCCGCAGGACCTGTAGCCCCCGTAAGACCTGTTGCACCTGTTGGACCCGCAGGACCTTGAGGGCCGGTAGCACCGGTTGCTCCCGCAGAACCTTGTGCACCTTGGGGGCCCACCAACGAAACGCCTGTAGGCCATGTTCCGTTGGCCTTAGGTCCGTATATCGTATTGGTTAACGTATTGATATAAAAATCACCGTCGTTTCCTTGAAGGTTACTGGGCACCACGTTCCCGTTTAAGACACCGCTACCGTTGGTTCCTGCTGGGCCTGTAGCACCCGTTAAACCAGCAGGACCCGTCAATCCTGTAGCTCCCGTTGCACCCGCAGGGCCTTGAGGACCGGTAGCACCGGTTGCTCCTGCAGGGCCCGTCAATCCCGTAGCTCCCGTTGCACCCGAAGGACCTTGAGGACCGGTAGCACCGGTTGCTCCTGCAGGACCCGTCAATCCTGTAGCTCCCGTTGCACCCGCAGGGCCTTGAGGACCAGTAGCACCGGTTGCTCCTGCAGGACCCGTCAATCCTGTAGCTCCCGTTGCACCCGCAGGGCCTTGAGGACCGGTAGCACCAACATTTCCCTGTGGTCCTATAATATTTCCCGTTAAGGCCCACGTGGTAGCATTCGTTTTGTAATATACGTCTCCCGTTTGAGTATTCAGGTAAAAATCGCCCATCGCGCCCAAGGCCGCGGCAGGAACCGTGGTTCCATAACGCCATTGGTTGAGTTGCACCCCCGCCGTTTTTGCGTAAAGGGCGTACGGCGTGCTCATTAAGCGCTGAGAACCATAGTCCACGTAGTTGGTTCCGTTGGCAAAGTCCACCGCCAAGCTTACCCAGTAATTTCCAGTAGCCCAGTTAATATTAGCAAAGGTTCCCGATAATACCGTTCCTTGGCCAATAACCATGTTGACAAGACCAAAATTGGAAGTAGCAACCGATTGACGCTCTGCATAAACCACAGTGCCGGACGACGAGTTTTGTTTGATTTGAACTCGAATGGCCACGGTGGAGTTCGTAACCAAGATTCCGGAGGTGGTGCGAATCACCGCTTGGTAATTAATGCCTTCCGGGACTTGCGCCATCAAATTCGAAGAAGCAAAAATGATAAACGCAGCAACCGTGATTTTGAAAAAGGTAGAAGGATTAAATTTCATAGGTTAAATATTAGAAAACGAAAGTAGTAAAATAGTTTTGGAATGCCCAACAAATGGTTTATGAATTAACAATAAGGTAAAAATACAATGGAATAAAACGCATCATTTATGTGCCTCCAAAGCGGCAATTTTTTTCTCAAGTAGGTTCAGTCGTTCTTCTTGCTCTTTGATGATGGAAAGCAAATAAACGGGCAAGCGATCGTAATAAACCGAATAAGGCACCAACTTATCTTTATTCAAGATTTCCTTCCCGTTTTCATCCGTCTTCGCAACACCGGTATTTCCAATCCATTGACGCTCTGGCCCGTAAATCACCAGTTCTGGCAGAGCTTCTTCAACCTCTTCAGCAATTAACCCGATTTCACGATCTCCTCCGAGTGCCGGCTTGAGGTTGTACATTACAGGGCGTAACTTAAATACCTGATCTTTGGAAAACGTCAGGTCAACGATGTTGTCTTTGACAAATTTTGTAGAGGATTGCGGTCTCAATTCTCCCCCTGAGGTACGTATCATGGTAGTACCTGTTCCGCTTGTACTGCTTCCCTGAATAAATCGTGCGTTCGACTCTATAACGCCGTTGGCCATGATGCCCCCCGTAGCAGGTGTTGTGGTTGTTCCAACCCTTAGTCCTGAGGTTAAATAGGCATGGCCATCCACGGTTAAATCATAGGTGCTGCTGCTCGTGGAACCGACCCTTAATTTGCCAGCGATGTTGGACATAGTTGTTGACCCATCGACCAAAAACCCGCCCGAACCTATATTAAGATCGAAGGAGGAAGACGGGGAAGTATTTCCAATTCCAACTTTGCCGGTACTCGTTATAACTAGGGCGTTGGTGCATTCATAAGTTCCACTGCCATCGCCTCGAATTGTGTAATTGGAATTAAAAGCCGTACCACAATTAACGCTCATTCCTCCTCCAGCAGGTCCTGTTGGTCCTTGGGGACCTTGGGGACCCTGAGGTCCTTGCGGACCAGCGGCCCCTTGAAGTCCGTTAGCTCCTGAAGGACCAACCAACGAAATACCTTGTGGCCAAGCTCCGTTGGCTTTGGGACCAAAAAGCTCGTTGGTGGCTGTATTGATGTAAAAATCTCCGTCCATTCCAATAGCCCCAACAGGGTTAACGTTTCCATTTAAAACCGAGGTTCCATTTGCCCCGCTGATTCCTTGAGGGCCCGCCGTTCCAGCAGGACCTTGAGGACCAAGTGCCCCGGGCAAACCCGAGGCGCCTACCAGCGAAACTCCTTGCGGCCAAATACCCGCTGATTTAGGGCCAAACATTTCATTTGTTAAAGTATTAATGTAGAAGTCACCGTCTACTCCTGTTGCACCGTTGGGATTCACCGTGCCGTTTAATACCGAATTGCCATTGGTTCCAGCTACTCCTTGGGGTCCTGCAGGACCACCAGCGGGACCAGAAGGGCCCACCAATGATACTCCAACAGGCCAAGTTCCATTCGCCTTTGGACCAAAAATCTCATTGGTAGTTGTATTGATGTAAAAGTCACCGTTGACACCGAGTGCATTCGAGGGAGCAACAGAACCGTTGAGCACAGCTGTTCCATTGGTCCCGGAAATTCCTTGAGGACCCGTAACACCGGTTGGACCCGCAGGACCTTGGGGACCAGTAACGCCTGCTGCGCCGGCCGGACCTTGGAGGCCGGTTGCGCCCGTAGCACCGGTAGCTCCTGTTGGCCCCGCTAGACCTTGGGGACCAGTAGCACCCGCAGGGCCTGTAGCTCCAGTAGCACCAACATTACCTTGGGGTCCTTTAATATTTCCCGTTAAGGTCCAAGTGGTAGCATTCGTTTTGTAATATACATCTCCCGTTTGAGTATTTAGATAAAAATCTCCTGTGGTTCCCAAACCTGCGGCTGGAACCGTGGTTCCATATCGCCATTGGTTGAGTTGCGCCCCCGCTGTTTTTGCGTAAAGGGCATAAGGCGCGCTCATTAAGCGCTGCGAACCATAGTCCACATAATTGGTGCCGTTGGCAAAGTCCACCGCCAAGCTCACCCAGTAATTTCCAGTAGACCAGTTAATACTAGCAAAGGTTCCCGATAATACCGTTCCTTGGCCAATAACCATGTTGACAAGACCAAAATTGGAAGTAGCAACCGATTGACGCTCTGCATAAACCACAGTGCCGGACGACGAGTTTTGTTTGATTTGAACTCGAATGGCTACCGTAGTATTGGTCACCAAGGAACCCGAAGTGGTGCGAATCACTGCTTGGTAGTTGATGCCCTCAGGGGCTTGGGCCATGAATTTCTGGGATGAAAGAACCATAAAAGCAAGAAAAATGCCTTTGAAGAATGTCGTAGTATAATTTTTCATGTTAAGTTTTTAAAAAATGTTGTTGACTAAAGTATTGAATTTTCGTCAAAGTACAGAATGTTCAATGCCTATGTGCTGAGTTCATTTAAATTTAATCTTTTGCCGAAATAATATTTTTACCTTAGCAAAAATTCAAAGATGTACTTTAGATTACTTTTGTTGTTAGCGTTTATCACGGTGGGCAAGCTTTCAGCCCGCGCCCAGAATTTACAATTCAGCCAAGCGCTTCTGTTCAACGGGACCGCTGTTCAAACCGTTCCTGCGGGTAAGGTTTGGAAAGTTGAACACCAAGCGCAATCGTATACCAGTTCAGGAAGCAGCATACACGCCTCCTTGGTCATAAATGGGTTAAATTGGTATCTGAACGGAACCAGTTCCCTTCCCTCAGGAGCAATATGGTTGCCTGCTGGCGCAACCGTTGCCGGATGGGGGCAATATACGAACTACAACATCCTAGAATTTACCATCGTACCATGAAATATATAGCGCTTTTACCCCTTCTTTTTATCGGAGTTCTAGCAATAGCGCAAGGAAATTTACAGTTCAATCAAGTCTTGCTCATTGATAACAACACCGCCACCGTTCCAGCGGGTAAGGTATGGAAAATTGAAAACATTGTATACGAGGCGGTTCCTTATTTTCAAGCAAGCATTGGAAGTGGTAGCTGTGCCCCCTGCAACGGGTCTTCGCAAATGTGGACAAGTTACACGACACAAACATGTCAAGTGCCTTCCACGAATCCCATGACCATTAATGGCATAAAAGCCAGCGCCGGGAACACGGGGTCTCCGCTCTGGTTACCCGCAGGAAGCACCTTGGCAGGAGAGACAAAAACCTGTACTCCTAACGCAGGGTCCTATGGGAATTCCTGCATCTGCCCCCCGCCCAGTGTTACTGCAAAAACGTATATTAGCGTCATTGAATTTAATATTATACCGTGAGAACGCTACTTATTTTTACCTTCATAATGAGTACAAGTTTTCTTAAAGCCCAAGGAAACTTACAATTCAACCAAGTTAAGTGGGTATTTGCCCAAGAGACGGTCCCCGTAGGAAAAGTATGGAAAATCGAAAGCATCATGTATTCTGCATCGGTTGGCTCAGTTTCGAACTCCTTGACGCAAGACGACCAGATAAAGATTGACGGATCTCCTTACACTGTTCGCTCGGCTCGGTCAGGCAATGGAGGATACAACGCCGCTTCCTATTTTGTTTGGGAGCAAAGATTTCCCATGTGGTTATACGCTGGCCAAACCTTACAAGCTTGGGTTAATGTGGGAAGAATTAATGTCATCGAATTTAATATTGTACCTTGAAACATTTTATTTCCTTTTTCTTTTTCATTGCGATTTCATCGACTTGGGCTCAAGGAAATTTGCAGTTCAACCAAGTTAAAATCATCAGCAATACCGACGCCCCTCAAACCGTTCCAGTAGGTAAGGTTTGGAAAATCGAAAGCGTCTTTGCCAATGATCAAGACGTGTATGCGGCCAGTACTTCGGCAGCTAACCAGTCATTTTTTACTGCGTGTGGGGTTCCGAGCGCTTGGTATTTCTATTACGGAAGGTATTTGGCGATTAACAATATTCCCATCAGTTTTGGGGTGCATTCGTCCGGAGAACAAATGACACAATTGCCCATTTGGGTCCCAGCAGGCTCCACCATTTGCACATGCACCAGTTCCAGTTTTTGCGCCAGAGGATACTCCGCGATTGAATTCAATATTGTTCCATGAAAAAACTTTGTGGGTTCATTTTGTTGATGAGTTCTTCCTTGGCCTTTGCCCAAGACACCACCCTGGTGAAGTCCTGTTATGGGGGAGGGAGTTTAACCGTACCGAAGGGTGTGACATGGGTTGTTGAAAAAGCGTACATCAACAGTGGAGACGGGTACAACATTATGGTAAGTAACTCGAATTTTAAAAAAATATACGGCTCAGAAGAAAAACTTCAAACGCCTTATTACATGGCCGAAATGGAATTATTGGACAAAAAAGACGGGGTGTTCTATATTTTTCACCTTCGACAGTCGAAGGAGTAACCAGATTTTTTTAAACTTGTAAAAACTAATGCTCATGAAATCCATCATTTTCACCCTTTTATTTACCACTATTTCTATTTCATTCACCGCTCAAATCGGTTTGGATATTACCGCAAAAGGACAATTTAATTCCACATGGATGTTTAACCAGAACATCTCCGATGACGGTGCCGAACAAGATTACGCTCCGGGATGGGGAAGCCACTACGGACTTGGATTAGGAATGAGGCTTGGTTTTTTCGGTATTGGGCTAGAAACCAATTTTGGAAAGCATAATGCAGCATATAGTGGGGTGATTGCCAACCAAGATTATGCTTCCACGGTGGCATTAAGCACCTTTCAGCTGCCTTTATTTTTACGATTTCAAAACAAAGGAGGAGTTTACTTCGAAATGGGGGTGCAATACAACCGCATTCGAAAAGCATTGTACACCCGTGAGAATCTTTTCCCGGTAAGCAGTGACGTTTCTGGTGATTATGCCAAAAGTTATTCCACCGCACTGATTGGTTTCGGCATCAACCGCAAAATTTTGAAAAGCGTTCCTTTAGGCTTTGTTTTTGGGGTTCGCTTACAATACGGTATCAAGGATGCCCGAGGGGTAGATGCCTACGGGCTCCCCTTGGACAATTCACTGATTTACCCGAACTATGCGAAAACGCGTGCTGCTTCTGCAGGAATCAATATTGGTTTGATGTATACCATCGATACCAAAGAAAAGGAATCTGGGTATTAATATCGATTCCGAGAGTCTAGCCACAACGTTACTGGACCATCGTTCTGCAAGGCAACCTTCATGTCTGCACCGAATTTCCCTGTTTTCAAGGGGACTTGGGCCGTTTGCTCCAATTGTACAATCGCTTGTTCATATAAGGGTACCGCAATTTCAGGAGGCGCTGCGTCAATGAAACTGGGACGGTTGCCCTTTTTAGTGGAAGCAAATAAGGTAAATTGGCTTACTAAAAGGATGGATCCTTGAACCTCAGTAACGTTTAAATTCATTTTCCCTTCCTCGTCCGAAAAGATGCGCAATCCCGCAATTTTTTTAGATAAATACTCGATGTCGTCTCCCGTATCATGGCTGGAAATCCCCAAAAACACCAACAACCCCCTTCCAATGGAGGCAATTGTTTCTCCTTCTACGGTCACAGCAGCCTCGTTAACCCGTTGTATCAATGCCCTCATGCGTGCTTGTTTCTTCGGTAGGGATCGTCGTCGTTCTCGGCGAGCATGGAAACATAGTGATCATAACGCTGCCGATGGATTTCTCCTGAATGTACTGCTGCAGTTACTGCACAACCCGGCTCCTTTAAGTGCATGCAATTATTGAACTTGCAAGCGGACATTCTTACGCGGAATTCCGGAAAATAGTGCGACAAATGCTCCTTTTCTAAATCAATTAAACCAAAAGAGCGAATACCGGGCGTATCAATCACGTAGGCGCCAAATTCCAACTTGTGCATTTCCGCAAACGTGGTGGTATGTTTGCCTTGACGATGTACTGCGGAAATTTCCCCCGTTCGAAGGTTAAGGGTTGGATCTAAACCATTGACCAAGGAACTTTTTCCCACACCGCTGTTGCCTCCTAACATCACTTGCCGTCCCTTCATGTGGTTGCGCAAAAAAGCTAAATTGCCTGGGTTGTTCGCCTGAATCGCAAAACACGGATACCCTAACGATTCATACAGCGTTTTCCATTCTTGAAAACGCTTATGGTCTTTTTCACGGTACAAATCCGTTTTATTAAATAGCAATACCGAAGGAATTCTAAACGATTCAGCCGCCACTAAAAACCGATCAATGAACAAAGGGTGGGTTTCCGGTAAACGCAAGGTAACTATCAAGTAAAAAGTGTCAATGTTCGCCGCCAATAACTGCATTTCCTTGCTTAAATTGGTGGCTTTCCGGGAAATATAATTGATCCTGGGTACAATGTCCTCAATAGCAAAATTGCCTTCGTCGTCCTTTTCGGAACTCAACACCACGCGATCTCCTGCCGCAATAGGATTCGTTAATTTCTTTTCCAACTGTCGAAGCCTTCCTCGTAAACGAGCCCCATGCACTTCACCGTCCAAGGTCTCAATCATGTACCAACTTCCGGTGGATTTTAATACCCTTGCTTCCAACAATTTACTTTATTATATGGTTTTGAGGAAAATCATAGGGCAGCTCACACCCGCTATCCTGTTGCTTCATGCAAACCTTACGTTGTGCCTTTCCAAGGTAACGGGCAACGCATCGTGTTTGCGAAGAAGAGGCATCTAAAACAAAGGCTTCATAGCGTTTTTTGCCCAAACTTCGGATCAGGATAAACCGATTCGACCCAGCTCCATCCGCTGGGAGGTTCAATGCTTGACGAATTCGCTGATGCAGGGTCTCTTCTTGGTCCACTTGAGCATAAAACGTTCCCAACCATTCAGCACCATACGATGTTACCATGATGCGCTCTACGCTGTCGTTAGCTGCAGCAATGGCGGTTAACCCGAGGGTTTCTGCCACATCATTTCCCGCATAGGATATGTTCAATCCCCATCGAAAACCAACTTCTTTAATGGCATTGTTGCGTTCAAAACCAAAAGGGCGACCGGTTAAATAATAGCTTGCCTGTGCACTCGCATTCAGTACAATGCACAAAACGAAGCCAAGCCAAATAGCTCGCATCAGTATTTCAGAATTTTGGTGATGTGCTGACCTGATAGGTGTCCAAAACGTAAGTAGTAAACCCCGGAAGCCATCGCGGCAGCAGGAATAGTCGCTTGGAACAGCCCTTCGGCACCTTGTTCCCAAACGGTTTTACCCGCGGCATCCAATAATTTTAAGGTTAACACTTGGCCCGTCCAGGTAACCTGAAAATCTTGGGTACTGGGATTCGGCTGTACTGAAAAATCGAGGGAAGCTTCGTCCAATCCGGATTGATCAACGAAAAAACAATCCGAAGTGTCTTGGCAGCCTTCTAGGGTAACAACTACGGCAAAGTTACCCGTAGGTTCGGAAGTGGTGAAGCTCTGATTGATGGCTCCCGGTACTGGCAAATTGGTCGCACAATCAATCCACTGATACGTAGCCCCGTTTTGTTGTGAACTCAAGGTAATACCGTTGACGCTTACCGTATTTAATGGGGCAGGAAGCACCTGAAGTGATTGGCTAACAGAAGTTGCACAAACCCCAAGGGAAGGGCTAAAGGTATAACTCGTTGTTCCCGGAGATTGACTGCTTACTTGAGGAGACCAAGTACCCGACACCCCGTTAACTGAGGTTGTCGGCAAGGTAATCGCAGCGAATTGGCAAATGGGATTCCATGCATCAAACGTTGGAGTTGTGGATGGCTGAACCGTTACTTGTATGGGAGTAGTCGTTGCGCATGCCGTTGCCACAGGAACAAAGTTGTACGTGGTTGTTCCAACATTTGCCAGGTTGAATGCTGGATTCCACGTTCCATTAATGCCGTTGCTTGAGGTGGTAGGTAAGGCAAAAGAGGAGTCGTTTTGACAAACGGATGAAAGCCCATTGAACGTTGGTACATCTTGACCGCTGCACGTAATGGTGAAGTTGTTGTTTGAAATATCAAAAAACGTTCCCGCAGAAGACATGACCATAACACGCGCGGTATTGGTGGTAAAGTTGGGGCACACAACAGTTTCAGAACCATCGTTGGCAGTGGAAGAAGACAGGACGTAGGGATAACTTTGTCCTCCGTTCACCGATAGTAAAATGCGAACGTCGGAACAAGAAATGGGAGCCACATCGGTATTGGCCACCGACCAGGTTACGGTTTGACTGCTTCCTCCGGGCCAGGTGATCCCGGCTGCGCTTGGATAGGTCACCACAAAAGGTCCTGCCGATGCATTGATGGTTACAGTAAGGTCTGTATAGTCGTTGCACGACCCAACGGCGTGATTGTCTCTTACGGAAAGTCGAAAATCCATCACCCTTGCAACAGACGGTAAAACTTCCCAAGTGTACGGGCCGTTGGAAGCTAAAGAGGATAATCTTGGAAAATAACGGTTGGAATCCAACGAAGGGTCAAAACTGCGGAAATTAGGGCCGCCAACAGCCGTTGCAACCGGAGGTTGGGTGGAAGCCTCGTTGTCCATCTGTTCCCATAAAAAAGTCAGGACATCACCCTCTGGATCTGTTGCATGACCTGTCAAAACGAAAGGGGTTGACTTTGGAACTACGATGTTTCCGCTGGTCGAAGTAATGGTTGGCGCTGAATTATTTAACGCAGTAATTACCTCACATTGGTGACCGTTGCTCAAAATTTCATTGCTGATTTCTTGCAGGTTATAACCGTGAAAATAATCATCGCTGTTATTCTGTACATTGGGAGAGCAGATGCCTGCATATCCCATGATAGTGCTCGCACTTCCCGGCTCTCTGCGTGCAGCAGATACGCTGTTGCAGTTGTTATTTTGCGTATGGTTTCCACCAAATTGGTGGCCCATTTCGTGGGCAACGTAATCAATATCAAAGGGATCACCAATTGGAGCTCCGCTTCCCGTTACACCTCTCGCTTTCTGCCCTCCTGAGCAAACCACTCCAAGCCCTGCAAGACCGCCGCTGTTGGTGCCAAAGACATGGCCAATGTCGTAATTGGCGCTACCAATCACATTATCCGTATTCGATTGATTTTGATTAATCATGGAACCGGTATTTCCATTGGTAAAGGGATCGGTAGAGGCATTGGTGTAGATAATGGAATTGTTGTTGGGAATGATCACCATGGTAATGGCAATGTCTTTTTCATAGACGCCGTTTACGCGGTTCATGGTTACCACCTGAGCTGCGGCAGCCTGGGCCACCGTTCCCCCATGGAACGTCGTATATTC
>Ga0194117_10005365_pt1 | contig 11716 bp, 6 predicted proteins | sample TA2MahsurfametaG_FD_160579 | JGI IMG/M metagenome (GOLD analysis project Ga0194117, IMG submission 160579) | Freshwater microbial communities from Lake Tanganyika, Tanzania - TA2015009 Mahale N1 surface | ecosystem: Environmental > Aquatic > Freshwater > Lake | place: Tanzania: Lake Tanganyika...
GCGGTAGGTTTAGTAGATTCTTCTGATGCGATTGATGATTTCTCCATAAATTGCTTGGGTTGACATTTCTTAATTATTATAGTTTTTCTAGCCGATATTTAAATAAGTAGTTTGATAAGCCTAATAAACATATAACTCAATCTAACTAATAAAAATTCAGTTAAAAAAGTTTGAACAAATAAGCTACTATTTAACATCAACTTTGAGCCATTAACTAGGATAATGAAGCATCTTTTTTCTTCTTAACCATCTAAGAGAATTCCTGCCTTTATTTATTTCCGTTTCCAATTTGTGCTATAAAAGGGTGATCAAGTAACTGCTTGATCGACCATCTTTTACTCACGTTCTTTTACAAACATTTTTATACGAAGTCACAATATTGAGGTGAAAAACTTGTTTTTTTCAATCTGTAGGCTTCTTTTGTTGAAATGAAATACATGGCTTTAAGAGGAGGTAATCGCAAAAATGGAGGTTAGCCTTCAGCGAGTTCTACAGCAATCACACCTACTGACCAGACATCTACCAACTCATTATAAGGTTCTTTTTTGATAAGTTAGGGAGCCATCCATGCAGGTGTTCCTACCACTGACTTTCTGTTTTTTTGTTCCTTTGTGAGTTGAATAGCGAATCCAAAATCTGCAACTTTTATACTACCATCTTTTCCAACTAAAATATTATCACTTTTGAGATCTCTATGCATTTGTTTGTGTTCATGCAGCATTTTGAGCCCAAGAAGAATTTCTCTCATGATGTATGCAGAAATTCTTTAGTCAATTTTTTTCATATATTGATAGATCACTTCAGTTAGGCATCCTCCATCCATAAATTCAATAAACATAAACAAACAGTTCATATAGTAGTATGAAGAATTGTAATTGACGATGTTTTTGTTAGCACACATTGACATGACTGCAGCTTCTATTTTGATTTTATGTAAAATCTACTGTTAAGGGACTTTCATAACTCTGACTGCCCAGCACTAATCAGGATTTTTTCTATTGAAAGCTTGATAGACTGTACACATAGCTCCTTTTCCAAGTTGTTTAGCGAATCTATACAACTCGTTGGGATTATCGGGTAAAAACTGTATTTTTTTAATTTGTTCTGAAAACTCATTATCTGTTAATAGAGCATTATCTGGTATTTCTTCTTTTTTTTAGAGTCCACTTACGATCTGGATCATAACTTGTGGGTTTTATTGAATAAGCTACTTGCTGATATCGTTTTTATTAAAAAGTTTAAGCATTTAGGGTGTTAAACCTTTGATTCCACATGGACTGTTCAGATCGACTTACAGATGCATCTTGTGTTGAAAATTAGTAGGTCTAACTAAACACAATACTACTTGCTTATAAAGACAGGCTGCGAGTTAATAAGGTTTACGATATATTATGGTAAATCTTAGTCAGGTCTGATTTCTTTAGAGAGGTTTCTAGTCTTGACTGTTTTGTTAGTATCGATGTTCATAGGGAGATCATAGTTCTTGACCCATTCTTCGGGGACTCCTTCAAGTTTTCCTGTGATAGGATTTTTGGTAATTTTGACTCCAGGGACAGGCATTAATGGTTTTCCTGCTTAAAACTTCATTTTTTCATCAGCAGTAAGCTGGTTAGGATCAAATAGTTTTTGATTTTCTCCTCCCATTGGCTTATTATTACTAAATATCTTAGAATTATCAAATATCTAATAGTCAAAAAACATATATCTTTTAAAAAATGATAGTTTCAAGCAAATCCAAACATACAACGATTCACAACTACCTTACTAAACATAGTCAGTAATAGCGTATAAATATGAAGTACATTATGGTGATTTTGTCTTTATGAAGACTGTGTTTGTTATTGTATTGTTTTTATTACTAAAAGTTAATAATTTAGATTATATTTTCTTATGTTGATAAACATAATAGATTTCTAATCATGAGATTGATAGTAATAGCATTGATCTTGGCTGTGGCTTTTTCTGCACCCGCTATCGACCGAATGACTAAAATACCAGTACTTTCTCTAATATTAAGGGATACCCTTCTACTTACAATACCAGCATCTATACCGGATATCTTGATGTCAAAAATTCTAATAGATCGCTTCATTATGTTTTTGTTGAGTCTGTGAAAGGTGCGAAAAATTCAGATCCCGTCACACTCTGGCTCAACGGAGGACCAGGTTGCAGTTCGCTTTTAGGTATTTAATGATGGATAAAGGTTTCATTCAGGAAATCGGCCCTTATTATTTGGAGGATGGAATCGATTACAAAATCGGAGATAACTTGACTTAAAACCCCTACTCTTGGCATAAATTATCCAATCTTCTTTTCATTGAATCCCCAGCTGGAGTTGGATATTCATACAATCCATAATCAAACTACACCCATAATGATGCCAAAACAGCTAATGACAATCTCAACGCTGTCCTCGATTTCTTCAACAAATTTCCTGAATACAGAAACAATTTCTTCTTCATTGCTGGATAATCTTACGCAGGCAAGTACATCCCTGACTTGGCTGTCCTTATTGATTTGAACAATCAATATGGTGAGGGACAAAAAATTAACCTCAAAAGCATTATCATTGGTAACGGAATCATGACTTTCAGTACTCTTTAATCTAGCAGATATGAGTTCATGATTGACAGAAGCTTTGTTGATCCTGAAATCGTCCCTATCTACAAAACTTCATGCCAACATGATCCTGACTCAGCTGGGTGCAGATACTTTGTTCTTGAATTTGATAAAGGTACAGAATAACTCAATCCTTATAGTAAGTAAAATCCTATGTAGATGTATATGGCTACTGTTTTTACAATGACTCTTTTGAAGCAACTGAAAATAAACTCACCAAAGAGAAGAGAGTTTATCATTCACAACAAAGTATTCTCTAAGGAATCAAAAAGCAAATGAGAAAAAATGATGGAAATAACAAAGTCAATTTCAATAAATACAATGGAGCTCCTTGCGCTTACTTCGATGGAATCTATGACTATTTCAATTTGCATGATATCTAATGGCATGCTCCTGGAAAAAAATGGAATGGACCTTGTGCAGAGGGAATTAACTACTAAATCGATCCTCAAGGCTCTATGTATTCTTATCGTCACTTGCTTGGATTAATGCAATCAGTGTAAAGAAAAATCTCAATTATTTTATATAACGGTAATTGGGATGCTGTTGTACCCTATGTGGATACTCTGAAAGGAATCAAGTTGCTAAATCTCAAGCCTGTTTACACATAGTATACATTTGTTTATTTAGCATTCCATGGTTCACTAATTCTCAACATTCTGGTTTCTAACAATTATTCTCAGGAATTGATTTCATTACTGTGAAGGGAGCTTCTCATCAAGTGCCTCAGGCAAAGCGGGCTGAAGCATTCAACATATTTGACTCTATAGTTGCAGGACACAATAGCGGAACTATTTTTGAAAAGGGAGTTTTTGGTGGCAAGTGCCAAAAAGCAAGTGTGATCTGATTGTGATAAAAATATTATATAAATGAAGAAAAAGGGCTGTGGGCAATCAAATTAAGCAGAATGAGATCATTCTTTTTTAGTTGTTTAGTTGTGAGGTTTGGCCAGTAGTGAGTTGGGAGAAGTATGATAAAAGGTTTTGCTGAAGGGATCATAAGTGAAGAAAGTTTTTTGAAGTTGTTTAAGCTTTTTATCAATAAAAGTTCTGCAATTAAGCTTTTATTTTAACTTTATTTGTCTGATATCTTTAAGAAAAACAACAAAATTCTAGCGGCGTGCAGTTACAATCTAACTGGACGATTCAGTTTCAGACTCTTTCTCCTTCTTAAATTCTTTCATAACAAAATATTATAAAATATTAGAACTTAGATTATAACATAAACTCATATTTCCTCAACTTGGCAGTTTTAAAAAGTATTTAAAAAATAAATTAACGGAAATAAAAAAGAGCAGTAAAAATAACCGTCATTATTTATCATCTTCACTCTCGTACTACCCTTCTATCTTGAATTTTTAGTACACTTTTCTCACCTTTGTACTCAGAGTGCTCATGTTGTGTAGCAGCAGTTATATTTTGTAAACGAGCGAGTCCACTTTGGAAACATACTCGTTTCTTACTTCAATCAAGTCACTCACCATCCATGTATTTTCTTAGATAAGCATAGCCAAAGATTCAACTGAGGTTTTACCATTGAGAAAATCATAGATGAAAACAGCTCTACTTCCCATTTCCTGCTTGTTCTTTGCTTTCTGGAGGATGAAATTGAGGGTCTTGAGGATTTGTAATTTGGAGTCATTGGAGAGTAAGTAGTTGAGTATTTTTCTTTTGTAGTGAGTTGAATGCACCAATTAAAGAAGAGTCAGGCATTTATAAATAAGGTTTTATTTATCGTATCTCTAGACAATAAGGCCCAATAGTTTCTAGACCAACCCGCATTCCAAAATTACCAAAGAAACATCTTAATTTTTACAAAAGAAATAGAGGATACTAACAGCAGTACCAGTATATTCTTACTCGTTTCTGCAAGTCAGTATTTTGCCTACCATTTTTCCAAACATTGTTTTATTGACAAACTTCTAAGAGTATTTTTATTTGGAAATGGCCAATAAATTTTTTAGTGCAGGTAGAGCAACACTGTAATCTGGTATGAGAGCATCATTCATATGTTTATTAATCAAACTTTATCTGCCAGCTCTCAAAATTTAAGTGGTTCTTTTTTGTTAGTGCTGGAACAGGAGTATTTTGAGCAGAAAAATCATTTATTAATTAACATTTGTTTGTTTGTAAGCTTCTATGAGGTGGATGATCCAGTTTTAATTTGAAAATTTATTGATAAGTTATTTGTTTCGTTAGTAGAGCGTATTAACAATCGCATTCAACTTGATTCTTGTTTTGCTCTCAATCAACTCATAGTTTTCATACAATATATTCACTCCGCTCAGAATCTTCTCATCAAGGTTGTTGTTGTCACATAGCATTTCCGTAATTTTTAAAACGATTCTGATTGCTCTATTAAAACGTGTTTAATTAAATCTTTTGCCGCCAATGATGTCCAGCATCTTTTCAACTTACTTTATCATTTTCCCCACATTTTCCACCTATAACTATGATATTACGATAGTGTAAGCTTCACCGATCTTCTTCAAGATGTGGTATTCAGACATATTGCGGATGGCCTGAGATAGTATTGAAATGATCTCGATTTTGTTCAAACTTTTTACGAATAAAGAACTTTACATCAGTACAAGGATGCAGTCCATGGTCAAATCTACTGTCTACTAGTCCTACTATTTTTTGATCAACCCATATATTTTGCGAAACTAAAGCAGAAATTTCTGAGATTTAATGAAATCTTTGCTTTGAAGTAATGTTTTAAGCAGATGCAGGACGTATATGATAAAAGGATACTAATTATTGAGATTGTTGAGGAGCAGAGTGGTCAGGTTGAAACTATTCATCTACATGAAACAACACTTACGAAGGAGATCATTTCATTTTATTTGGCTATCATAATCAGGCAATTGTAAGCCGACTCAACTAGCTCATCAACGTGGCTTTTCTCCAAAATAGCAAAAATATATCTGAAGCCTTGAACACTTATCATTTCGTTCGTCATCTACTGATTCCATCTGAATTCATTTCGCTACATAGAACTTACTATCTTAAGAGCTGCTTCGTTTAAAATTCGATGTTTTTATTCATCTTAGTCTTCTAATTTTTGCCTCAAACCTCTCAAAATGACGGGAGCTATTTTTTCTACAAAGAGACTAGCATTTTTAAGCTGACTATCTATACACATACTATATTATGCTTTAGGTAATGGGATAACAGAATTATGGCTCTTTCTTGGATGTCTATATTTTTGGAACTCAGCAAGGATTAATGCAGTACATTGATGAGATAGTTAATAGATTTCAATGAGTCCTATCTAATTTATTATTTGTCAAGAATCTTTATTAGAGAATTGTTACCAAATTGAGCAGAACTTTTTTGTTATTCCAGATTCTGACTTTATTCCACTACATCATCCAGTTAGAAAAAGTATTGACTAATAGCAATTTTGTACCGATTTGTGGATGCTCTTATCCTGAATTTTATATCTTCCTCTTTTAAGTAGTACCAATGTCTAGATTGTTGATTTCTAAATAGTTGGAAACTTACTTTACTTGTACTCTTAAAATGTACGGATAGCCTCTCCCTTCTTATGGATTTCTTTTTCCTTTTCGCCCACTAAAAACAGCAACGATCTGTTTTGTTCTGAAAGTTTAAGATTTTAAATTTTGAGTCTATCAAACTAATTTTTAGTGACGGAAGAAATAGTGTTGAGTTCCTACTTGAGTTTTCTGACATCTTCAATGAATTGTCTCTTGTTTATTTCGATCTGATTGCGTAGAATTTCTTACTCTCTTCTTTCGTCTTCTAAATTTTTTTATAAATTCTTAATGTTTGCTTGCAGAGTAGTCACAAGAGCTGTTAGTCTTTTATTGTCGTTGACTACTTCTATAATTTTTCCACCATTTGCTTTATCTCTCTACGTAATTTCGGATTCGAAGTTAGCTATTTTTTTGTTGTGCTAGTTGAGCTGTGTGAGTAGTTCCCTCTAAAACACTGCTTTTTCTCGGAGTAGAAGCCTTAATTTGTTAACACAGGGATGTTCTAGAACATTTAAATCTACATTTTTAACTTCCTTTTTGTCAAGATACTGTTCAATAACATCAAGAATTTACTAGTATTTCATAGTTTTTTTGCTAATATTGAGGATCTAAATATTTTTGCGAAGGATGAGCTTATTCGAAATCTATAGTTGCTAGTTCATAAACTCTAATTTTCTGCCTTTATCCATTTTTTTTATCGACTACTCATCAGAATCATCGCTTTCGTTCTCTAGTTTGTGATACTTCAGATTTTCTATTTTAATATTTTTCTTCTGGATAGTGTTCTTCAACTACTCGATCGTGCCCATAAGTTAAAGTATCTTTTTGCTAGTCCCATCTTTGGTGATTTGGTCTGTTGCATTTTTCTCTATAACTCTTAGCTAGAATTCAAGAGTGGCCAAACTTTAATTTTTGGAGTCAATAATGAAATCATAATTCTTTTTCTGCTCTTCAATTTTATTTTAAAGAATGTTAATCTTCTGTTGATACTATTTGATCATGGTTTTCTCGTACTTTATAAAATATAGGCTACATGTTTTTGCTCGTCGGGTCCTACTAATAAATTTCTAAGATTGGATATCTCAGTTTATAAACTTGCATTTTTACTTTAAAATGATTATCCTCTTTTTCTTTCATTCTATAGAGAGTATTACAGACCCAAAATCAGTTTTTGATAATCGTTGAAACCACCTGTGGATGGACTTCCATCAAAATTGATGGTTTATTTGCGATTGGAGGTTAGTCTGGATCGATTTAATGATTTTCTTTAGGTATTGACTATGTCTTTTTTTCTGTTGATCGGTTGTCTGTCCATCTTTTTAGGAGGGTGAATACATGCTAGATAAGTCCTTGAATTTCAGTTTGATATTTATCGATAAGTTCGTTTTTTCGATTGAGATTGTCCTAGACTCTTTTTAAAGCAAGCAATACATGTGGGTCGTAGAATTATTATTAGTGAGGGCAGATTTATTCCTCTGGCTGAGAAGTCGATGTTATCTTCTCATAGTTATTGCTATTAAAATTATGTAACAATAACCAAAAATAATAAAAATAACCACTGATAATATTTTGTGTTACAACACAGAAGATGATTTGTAAGTCAGAACATCAATCAGATTGAGAGCTAATTTTATATTATTTTAAAAGATATGATTAGATAAGTTGATATACTTTTGGATGTAGAGTATAAGAGAATAAATGAGCATCATGACGAGTATTTTCGTACAACGTAGGAGAATTTTCTTGCGCTAGATAGCTATTAGTACATTTTTCGCACTGAATCTTAGACGTAGAAATCACTCTCAAATTTGTATTTTTAAAAGAAACAATGCAGTCTGCCTGTTTGTAAAGGAGTCAAAGGTTCATTCATTTTTTCATATAAAATCTATATCTAACGGCTTATTTCGAGAAGACTGCATTTGGTAGCGTACATCTCAAGGATTTTCTTATTGAATTTTAAGTGTAAAGCAATAACTTCTGCCTTCTTTTAAGCGAAAGAGTTTAAGACTTCGGGACTAAGGTTTAGCTGATTGAAAAGCTATTTTCTTTTTTCTTACCATGTATCTACTAAGGTGACATTAAAGAGATCTGAATTTTTGAAAGCTGCCTCAGCTAAATATTTATGGCTACTGGTAATCATCACTTCAATTAGTTGTTTGAAGTAGTATTGGACAGCTTTTATCCTGTCTTGTCCATAAGAGCCCTGTTTCTGTTTTAGAGTTTAGCAGTAGGCTTTGATTCGATTGGTATCTGGAAACTCTGCGTTTGTGAGCAGTTATAATTTTTCAAACAGTTTTTGTCTTTGTTTTAGCGAGCCATTGATCTATATAGGGTAAAATTTACTATTAACTAGGAGTCATTTACCTTTTTGATATAGTCTAGGTTTAGTTTATTCGAATTTTTTAATCTTTCGACTTCCAGCTAAAGTTGTTAAATTCTATTCTCAAGAGATTAAATATAAAATCTGGTAGTTGACTTGTCCTTTTTAGATTCAATCTTTTGTGGCACCAATGCCTTCCTTTTTTTGATTTTCTTGCTCTTTAGTTTCTTTTGGGGCGACACATCGCTGGCATAACCTTTTTATATTTCTGCATCTTTGATGAACAGATGGTCAAATCTATTTCTTTGTGGCTGAGCTGGAGGCATATTATCAAAGATATTTTTGGGGTGTATTTCGGAACTGGTGAAGAGGTTGATGAGTTGGGGGTCAGCTTCAATGAAATTACATGATACTATATTCTGTGAATCTTCTTCTTGCATGAATATAATTTTATAAAAAATTTCCCCTCTAAATCCCCATATATATGAAAAAGACATCCCTTGAAAAGGAACTAAATCAAAGAGGCGCTCAACTATATTTTATAAAAAAATTATTAAAATTATTATAGGGCTTTTTATTTAATAAAAAACTTATATAGATTTATTTTTTCCGAAACAACATGAAATGAAAGATGAGGTATCAAAACGAAAAGTCATTATTCTTGTGTAGCGTTTATCATAATGAGGGAATTATTTTCATCTAGGAACGCACACCAAATCTGCCTATGTTTTTTATTGTCTAGATTTAACTCTCGCTTTTCTATGCGTTTTCATTGCTTTCTTTAAGAATTCTTTTGTAGATATAAGAAGTCAAATAGTTGAAGTTATGCCTTGTCAGCTCGTTACTATTCGTTGTATTTTTTACGATAAAAACTGCAACTCCTTTTTGCTTCTGTTTTGACCAAATGCCACAACCAGAAAATCCGTGGTGAAGACTAGCATCGGTTTTGAATATGATGGGGACAGAATCAGAATACATCTTCTTGGATACTATTCCCATAGTTATAGTGGGGAGGATCAGTTCTACGAAAGCAAGTTTATACAAAGAATAATCAAACCTGCCAAAACCGATAGCCTGTATTTCTTCTCCAATCATAACTTCACTATTTACGTCAATCCAACATTTTTTAGTTTTCTTTTGTGAACGTTATTTTCTATTATAAAAATGTTAAGGTATTTAGGGTGTTTCTTTGAACTATTATACGATTTAGAAGAGTAGCAAATCTACCTAAGGGCTATAGATTTAAATGACTTTAGCCTTTTTAGTTTAAGTGTAAGGATACACTTTTAGATTTACTTGAGTATTAATTTATGGAGACTTGTCATTGAAAAGGTGTCTAACAGACAAGATTGAATTTTTGGAAATGAAACTACCAGTACAATGACTTCCTTTATACTATAAGTAAACTGTTTTCTATAAATTTGGCAATATTTATTCTTTGATCCTAAGTTTAGGACATGAATTTGCTATAATTAAATGAGAGGGTAGGACAACCAATTCTCCACACCAGTTGATACAAACCCCCATTATTTTTTTGGAAGTACTGTCCAAAATTAGCCTCACTTCTTTCTATTTTTCAGATTATGGGATGTCCTCAAGAATATAAAAGAAACTCTTCTGGAGTCCGAAACAATTGGATACAATTGTTGAGTAACTCTTGCTGTTGATTTTCAAAAACACCTCATCTCCGTATGAAAGTTACTAAATTTTATACCTAACCCCATTCTTAGGAATGTAAGAAGATATCTAATACAAACACAGCCATTATTTGGGAAAGTTCATGTGGTGTTTGGTCGATATACTTGAGAATAATTTCTTAAGCTTGCCGTGGTATTCCAAATTGACAAATCTGACCAACCCACAAATGTATTGATTGGGTCCATCAGAAAGAAGCATTGTTTTGGGAGCGTAGTGCACCATTTGAAAGCAGAGAAGATAAGTAGAGTTCTGAAATCTGTAAACTGACCATTTTTTATCGGTTTCAAAGTTCAAAACTAAATCATTAACATTGTAAATCTAAATTTAGTCCATCTTGTTTGTCAATTATATATCATGTGTACTCGAATGTAGGGATAAAATATTAAGATACATATAAAAACTATCAAAGAAGAAATTAATTTTTTGAACTGTACTTGGTAGCTGAGGGCTATTATTGAAACTTACTTCTGTGAACTTTTTTTCCAAAGAAAGAAAACCTATGCCTATATTCGAATACTATGCAACTTTTTATTGTGTTAGATATTTTTGAGTGCTTTTGCTTGTAGAACCTTAAAGATGTAAGCCTTAAAATAGATGAATTTAATAATTAAATCATAATAAAATTAACTATTATTAAAAGAATATCAAAGTGGTGCTGTTGTTTTTTTAAAGCTGAGTTTAGCTGCTTTTTATTTTTCTCTCAGAATGAGCTATCTACTCCTTTAGATAAGATTGAGTTTTACTCCTCGTTTCTATAGATTTTACATATATTCCTAACGGTTATCTTGCTAATGCCTGAGTCTGGTTTACATGAATTTGTTTATTTTGTTGATTTAGTCGTGTTTACCAATATTTCTCTGGTATTTTTAGTAAGTTTTTTGCAAAGATTGTTTCTACTCTGATTTCCTTTTTTGTTCGAAGTAGTTGTAGTTAACTATATTCTCAGAATATTTCTTCTCCATTTTCAGCAAAAATCCGTTCAAAATATTATAGAGAGCTAGATCTTACTCACCAAAGTACTAAGGCCTAACAGAGATATCCTTATAGATCCAAAAGTGGTTGGTAATCTACTCAATATTCGTTATTCTTTTGGCTCGATTGATGTCGAGCATTAGTATACTTTTTATTCGATTATTGTAGCCTTATATTTTTTTTAGCTGGCCTCCAACGATATTGTTATGGTTATACATGTTGAAGTAAAGTTCAAGAAATTTGATGAGACTAAGTGTTATTGCCATAATTTTTTATTTTTTTACTATTTCACCCCTCGGCTTAGGTCTTGCCACTACAACTTTGGCTTTCTCTTTGGGTAGAAGTGACTGGAACAAATGCGTCTTGTTGTTTAAAGATTGTAATCTACTGTCGATTCTGGATATTTTTCGTTCTGATGCTGATTTATACTTATCATTTTTCTACCTAAACAGCAGCTTGAATTTATTGTTTCTAGCTTTCAAAGTTTAGTGAGGAGTCTGAACACTCTTTAATGGTATTTTAGTTAATTACCTAGCAGATTAAGACGGTTTCATCACACGATCTACTTTATTCTACACAGACTCAATCCTTGTCCTAAAAAAATGGGG
>Ga0194117_10005375_pt1 | contig 11698 bp, 9 predicted proteins | sample TA2MahsurfametaG_FD_160579 | JGI IMG/M metagenome (GOLD analysis project Ga0194117, IMG submission 160579) | Freshwater microbial communities from Lake Tanganyika, Tanzania - TA2015009 Mahale N1 surface | ecosystem: Environmental > Aquatic > Freshwater > Lake | place: Tanzania: Lake Tanganyika...
TAATTACAAAAAAAAAATATTTATTTTTATTTACCTATATTTTTGTTCAAAAATATATTTCAAATCAAGTTATCAAACCTCACCTTCCCTTCCTTCTTCATTTTGATCCTAGATCTGTAGTTGAATGCGTCTTGAGTCTCTGATTCTGCTTTTTCAACGATAAGCTCTTCAAATATTCGACTATTTGCGATTTTTATTAGTTTTTTTTAATTGGATAAAATTTAAGAAGGAAGCTGCCTTGACTCTATTGATAAATTGGATTAAATGTTTTCTTTGGTATCCTTTATATCTTTCATAGTTTTCATACTACTACAGTATGCCAAATGATTCATAGTACCTAGTTTCTTCAAACTGAGCAGTTCATTTAATTTAATTTTTGCAGGATTTTTATCATTATTTTTCAGGAGCTGTAGTTTTTTTCTTGTAAGACTGGTATTGCTGTTACTTTGTTCAATATTTAAGGATTTATTTTAGTATTGTCTGGTTGTGACCCCTGAGGCTAACTTTAACTAATACAATGGCTTTAGAACAAACTGTCGATCTTGCATTTTCAAAGGTTACCGTTCGCGAGCTGTATTTATAAGGCTATTTTTTTTAATAATTTATTTTTGAGGCGTATGAGTTAAGATTTTATTCGAAGATTTATTTTATTTGTGTAATTTTTAAGGTATAAATTTTGAAAAGACTTATTCAGATTATTCAAGATTCACATCAACTTCAATAAAATGTTGACATAAATTACACTTCTATTTTTTATTCGTAACTTGTGTTTCTTTCATTACCTTCTTTTTAAAAGCAGAACCATTTTTCGAATACTATTCTTGTGCCAACCTAGTTTTGAATTGTTATCTTTGGTATTTTCTTTACCTTATTCTTAAAATGTATTCTTCATCTTCATTACTTTCTTCTTATTACTCAAAGTTTTTACCAAACTCTTCTAAACTTAGAGGTACAACGCCTTTGCAATTTTACATAACTTAAATATTTTTTAATAGTCTTTATTCTTATTTCATTTAAGCATGTATATATATTGGTACTTTTCTAAGATTTCCTCTTGTGTTAGGAGTTGATATCTTGCTGTGATGGCGAGAATAGCTGTTTTTTCCTTTATGTAACTTGATTTAATTATCCTATGTGAATTTGGCTGCTTTTTAAGAATGCTAGATCTTATCAAGAGAAAATAGCCATCTAAGTTCCTATTAACTCTACTTACTCACGTATTTAAATAAGGTTTTACCTTCATTCTCGGGATTTTTTAACTTTTTTAGGTTTAGAAAGCAGTATTTTTTTAAGAACAGCTATATTCTTTCGAAAATCTTTAATAAATGTTTCTATTTATTTTAGTCACATTTCGATTCCATATTAATCTATTATTATGCTTGAGTTATTCAAAAAAATTTATGCAAAAAACTAATATTATTTAGTAAATCTTTTTACAGATAAAAGTTTAGGCTATCTAATTAAATTAAATATACAAATATTTATAACAAAGAGGATAAGTCTTCTTCATAAAAATACTATACTAAATATCCAATACATCCATCTTTTATTTCAAATAAAACGTAACACGAAGATGTCTCAAAGTACCTTTTCTTAATTATTTTTCTAAACAAGTTAGGCTAAAGCTTGATATCTTATCCCAACAAATTAAGGCTAAAAACTTAATGATAATCGAAAATACTCACTTTGAGAAACGAATTCACTCAATGCACTGTCAATAATTATCATTTAGAACTCTGAATACGATTTTGCGATGACACCTACAATAATAAAAAAAATAGAACTATTAAATCTCAAAATTAAAGAGGAGTTTTGAAATCATACACACTTGATAAAAGCGTCAAATTAGCCAGAAAAAATAGATTTAGAAAAAAAATTAATATCTTAAGATCTAACCTCAAATACAATCAAACAATAAAAAAGATTGAGATATAAAATAATAAGTCGATCATTTATACAAACAAGTCAATTTTGCACTGTTAAAGTTTTACCTTTTCTGGCATTTCTTCCGTTATATACTTTTAAACTCTATATGTTCTCGAGCCAAGCATGCTACTATACTTATTTAGTAGAGATCCTCTTATTTTTTAAAGTCAGAACCTTTAGAATCAAATCTTTGGCTTCATCTGAAATATTTGCCCAATGATTGTTGACTAATGTTACAGAACAAGATTTAGTTAGAGCTTAAATTTCTTAAAGAAAAGCAGAGTGAAAGGGAAATTGACCTGATAACATAAAATACAGAATTATACCTAGACTAAAAGTATCAATTTTTTAGTCATATTCCTCCTGCATGTAAATTTATGGAGCAATAAAGCCAGGAGTACCAGCAAACTTTTATTTCAAAGGCAAATCCTTAATCTTATCTTTGAAAACACCAAACCCAAAATCTATAAGTTTGATTCTTTTAACTTTCTTTTTATCTTCAGTCATTTTCACCTTAATAGAAATAAAATTACAAGCACATTTTAAGGTTTAAGATCTCTATGTACTATTCCCAACTAGTTATTCAGATATAAGATTGCATCAACTAGCTGCTTAAAAATAATCGCAGCCTCATACTCTTAAAGAAATCCATGTTTTTTGGTATACTCGAAAAGATCACCTTCTGTGCAAATTTCAGTTACAATAGAGAGTTCTGTTTTAGTTTTGTATTATTAATAAAATTTGATAATATTGGGGTGATGACATTGTTTTAATATCCCTACTTATCTTTTCAAGACTTATTTTTCAGCCACAGATAACTTAAAAGTTTCCATAACTTTTATCGCTACCTCTTGACCTATTTTTTTGTTTTTACCTCTAAAAACATTCGAGTAATTTCCACCTCCTATTCTTTCTAGTTTTATATACGAATCTTATAGCGAACTTGACATAAACTAACTCAATAATTTTATCCATTATGAATGATCTTCTTTTTTGTGGAAGTAGTACTATTTCGCAGGGTATAGGCCATCTCGATGTTTGAAAGTAATGCCGTGAGCTGGTTTTCCTTATCTTGAGGTCAGAATATCAACTGTCAAACCTTATAAGTTGATAATTTAATTAGGCATTTTTGATCTTTTATGACTTAATACAAAGATAGTTGTTCTTACGTACTTCAAATAAACAGATTATTATTTTTATTGGTAAACTTCTTCAGCTTCACCTTAAATCCATGAGATCATTGACTTAAAATCTGGCTCATCATTTTAAGCTTGCCAAACATACATGTGAAACCCTGAAAGATAAACGTTGAAGAGTCCAGTATGTTATTGCAAGAGTTGAAAAAAGTTCTATTTAGAAAACACGTCAGTCTATTTGTCAAGATTGTAGTTGCTGAACAAGAAATTAGCATATTTTTTTGTTAAACTTGCGATATTTGACTTTACTTTTAAATTTCTCTTCCCAAATTTGGGCTAGTTTATGACTGTACTTACAGTTCGATTAGCCTTAAATTTGCTGTCATTTTTAGTTAGTCTTACAGGAGATTTCGTATCTTTCGATTGCTTTAACAAATTATTTTTTATATCTAGAGGAGTAACTTTTGATTTGCTATTTTAATTCATTTATGTTTCCATTTTTATGAGAACTGCACTTCCTGGTGCATAAACTGTTTTGCCATTTTTATTATTTTTATGATTTTACTAGGTTTCTGATTCCTATTCAAGAATCATTTTTTCTTCAATAACCCTGTGCTGAGCCCCAAAGTAGTAGTTTAGTTGCATTTATCCAATATACTTCAAGAATTTTTATTAAGAAAACATCTTGTTAAGCTATTCCGGGGTATAGCTGAAGAGCTAAGTTATTACATTCTTACTATTTTTAACAGTTAATCGTACTTTATTCCTCCTGTATTACCCACATCATAGATAGAGAATAATACATCTGCTCTCTATCTCAAAGTTCCTTTAGTCATCAACTCAAATGCCAGAATGAACTCTTATAAGGAGATAGTTCCTTTTTTATGAGCATCAAAGCGCTGAAAAAGTATTTATCCTATGAGACCATTCGCATGAAAGAATAAATCGAATGTTTCTCTGGTTACTAACTGATTTCTACATCTCTTCGCTAAATTTTCATACATGAGTTAAAGTAGGGTGAGTTATGTTGTTGAAACTGAATGATCCCATTTTTACATTTTGATGCTTTGATACCTTTAATTTTCTCAGTGGCATGACCGACTGGGCTCACACAACTACCCATCTCTATTATATAGGGATAATAAATATGAATAATCGAAAATAAACAAAGAGATAGAAGAATATAAAAACTATTTCTTGTAAAAACAAAAAAATAAGGGTGAAAAGAGACGAATCATATCATAAGTGTTTTAAAAGTAGGACCAGTTATTTTCCTCTTTCCGTCTTTTTTAGCATTTGTAAATCCAAAATAAGAAGTGGCTGTACTTGTAGTCTTGAAATTACGAACTTGATAAGTATCAGTTTTAGTATCTAACACTTGAGAAACATGTCTTCCTTAGGTTTTTGTTCTTTTTTCCTTAAACAGTAAATCCTACTTCTCTGATTCTACTTGTTTCAAATATCTTTGAAATTGAACAGGATACAATTTTATGCTAAGTTTAGGAAATTCTCTGGCCTCTTGGTCAAATCTATATGGTTTAGATTCTAACTATTAACTAGACTACATTTAGGAGTCATATAACTTCTGCTAGCCATATTTATACGCTCAATTTCCCATTAACTTAGCAACACAGCTTTTAAGTTGGGAGGTTTTTTGAACTAAATATTGCAATATCCAGGATCTTTATAACAAAAATCTAACCTTTCCATCTTAATCGCATATTTTTTCTCACCTCTTCTCTGTCGACTGTAGGCTAGCTTGCTCGCCTAATTGATATTTTTTTCGGATTTTATAGTAGATTTAGTAATTCTCTTACCGGCTTTGATTATTTAGACGTTTAGTTCATTTAGAATATTTTATAAGTCAACAGAATAGTTAGACTAGTTATATACAAAATAATTTATTAGGTATTTGATAACAATCATGATTGAACGGATGGTTGTTTCGAGAAGTATTTACAGAAAACTAGTGACAAGATAGCCATTAGCTTTATAAGAATGTTCAAACTGGGGCCACTTGTATCCTTTAGAGGATCACCTACTGTGTCACCAATGACTGCAGCTTTGTGAATATCAGTTCCTTTCTTAACAACAACGTCTCCGTCTTTCATCAAACCTGCTTCAATGTACTTTTTAGCATTATCCCAGGCTCCTCCTGTGTTTGAGGCAGAGATAGCCATCTGTACTCCACTAACAATAGCTCCTGGCAAGAATCCGAGAAGAGCTTTAGGACCAAAAATGAATCCAAGTGCGAAAGGTGTAACAGTGACCTAAATAGAAAAATAAGTACCAAAAGACCTGGCATAATCATCTCTTTCAATGAAGATTAAGTACTAATCTTAATGCAACTTTTGTAGTTGGGTCTCTCAGTTCCATCAAGGATTCCAGGATGTTCTTTGATTTGTTTTCTAACTTCGGCGACCATACCCAAAGCTGCTAATCCGACTGATTTCATAGTCATAGCTGAGAAAGCATAAGGAATCATAGCACCGAACAAAAGACTAGTGAAAATCATAGGATCATCGAAAGACATTTCACCTTATTTTAAGCTTCCAATAACGTAGCACGTATGCATAAAAGCACCGTACAAAGCGAATCCGACCAAAGTTGCGGAGCCAATAGCAAAACCTTTTCCAATCGCTGCGGTAGTGTTACCTGCAGAGTCTAGAACGTCAGTTCTTTCTCTAACTTCATGATCAAGTTCGGACATTTCAGCAATACCTCCTGCGTTATCACTAATAGGTCCATAGCCATCAATAGCTAAGCAAATGGGAAGATTGGATAACATACCAAGTGCTGCCAATGCAACACCGAAGTATCCCAAAGTTGAATGAGAGTAGTAAACAACGAATGAGAGGACAATGACTGGAATGATAGTTGAGAGATATCCAAGTGCCAAACCATAAATGATATTTGTTGCAGCTCCTGTTTTGCAAGATTTAGCAAGTTCTTGCACATAAACATATGAGTAACTAGTCATAACCTCAGTAACATATCCAATGATGAGTCCAGCAACAAGTCCGAAAGCAAGACATCCGAAAATATCATTATAGACTTTCTAGTGAGCGACTCTATTGTTATCGATGAATTTGAAGGTCTCAGGGAAGGCTGATTTTGAAAGAATATAGAGGCAGGGCAAAAGCAACAAAGTTGAGTAGATGAGTTGCTTTTTCAATTCTCCTTAGACTTGAACTCCCTGCTCAATTTCTGATCCTTCAGTAATTATGTATGTAACCACGACGCATGCCAGAATACCCACTGCAGGGATACCCAAAACGAAAATAAGTTGATCAACATGAATATAACCATTAAGAGTTTCCAAAGAGTTACTTCCAATCACCAATGCTGCACAGGTTGCCTCCGCGAAAGATCCAAACAAATCAGCACTCATACCTGCAACGTCTCCGACATTATCTCCTACGTTATCAGCAATAGTAGCGGGATTTTTAGGACTGTCTTCAGGAAGGTTTGATTCAACTTTACCAACAAGATCAGAGCCAACATCAGCTGCTTTAGTGTAAATACCTCCACCAACTCTAGCGAAAAGTGCAACTGTTGATCCTCCTAAACCAAAACTAGCTATTTCTTCAAACATCTCCTCGAAATAACTTTCTTTATCTGATGTGTCAGTAAGTCCGAATTCCTATTGGTAAATGATAATGATAACCATCAAAACCATCATCGATACAGCAACTAAAGTGAAACCCATAACGCAGCCAGCTCTGAAAGCAGTTTTGAAGGCTCTTCCAAGAGAGTGCTTTGCTTATAAAGTGGTTCTATAGTTGGAGTAGGTAGCTACTTTCATTCCAAAAGCTCCGCAAAACATGGATGTAAGTGCTCCGATGAAGAATGAAAGGGTCGAATAATAGTGTTCCATGTTATCGACACAAACATAGACAATAGCTCCCATGATGATGATAAAGATGAAGAGGATTTTATATTCAGAAGCTATGAACTCACTAGCTCCTTCTTGGATGATTTCTCCAATCTTGACTGGATCAAACGAATCCAGAAGTCTTTATTCTTCATGCTCTGATTTCTATGAGGTTCTGGTACTGACCTCTCCCAACTTTTTATAGTTGTACATGGCCCAAATCAAGCCTATGATGCCTGATAGGAAGACAAAAGTGACTACAAACGCCATTAATTGTGAGTTGAAATTAAAATATAAATCTTAACTTTAACTTTAATATTTACAATGAAAGATAGTATAGGTAACTTTGGTTCATTTTCAAACACAATTTATTCATATTAAAGCAAGGTGAGCCCAAAGTAATAATCAGCTATCAGTTACAATTTTTACATTTTGACTTGTGATTTAAAAATTGATTTTTAAATTAATCCTTATGTTGTCGCTTAAGAACTCTTTGAAACTTAAGTTTAGAGAGTTATTTATATTTTCATACTTCTATGATTAAAAAAGATTCAAAAACATCCAACTTAGAAAAAAAAACTTCCACAAGTACAGTGGCATCAAAAGTATAACCCAAAAAAACAGGAGAAAAAACTTAAGCCCCCAAAAAGACAACTCCTGCTAGTACCACAAACACCAATGTTGCAAAACCAGCACAAACTAAATCTGCGACATTAACAAATAGTCCAAAACCAGATCCAGTTAAACCTGCAACTAAACCAGTAAATTCCCCAGTTCCTCCAGCTGCGAAATCGAAACCTACACCAACATCAAAAAATCTTCCGTTGAACACTAATAAAACATAACCTTTGGCGAAAGGAACTACAAGTGGAGCTTCAACAGCTAGAGATAACAAACCAAAAACAGGTCTAAAAACGCCAGTTAATGGAAAAGACAGACCTGCTGTAAAAGGAACACCAATTAGATAGACAGTAACAACATAAAGAGAATAAGTCGGATTGAATCAGCCTCTATAAGTAAAAGTATAGACAGTTACAGTTAACATCTAATAGAATGGTCAAAACATATAAAAAGTATAGGCAGAAAATAACTAGTAAGGATAGGGATGGAATGAAGATATTGAGAAAAAATAACTGCCTTAGAAAATATAAGAATAAAAATTGTAGAACTAAATCGAGTAGAAAATCGAAAATCAAATCATAGAGGAGAATGCAAAAATAGAATAAACTAATCTAGAAACTGAGTTAGCTTTATAAAGCAGTATTAAGGAGAAGAATGAATTATAGTAAATGGTGAAATAAGAAAAGATTGAAAATTGTATCTAAACTTTGTAGAATTAAGAATTGAAAAATTAATTTGAAGTATAATCACCAAGCAAACTTTCGTAGGAGTTAAATTTTGAAAATTAGTTTAGATTTGAGTAGAATATAGGAAGAGAATCAAGAAGTAGCTAAGAAAATTAATTGATTTAAATAAAAACCTAGTAGAGGGAAGAAGAAGAGGAGAGGCAGTATTTAGAAAATATAGAAGTAAAGAAATTTGAGATTTAAGTATAAATAATAAAGGAATAAATAAAATAAAAATAATAAAAGGAAAAAAATAAATTAAATTAAAATGAAATACAAAAATAATATTCATAATAAAAAAAAGAAGATTAGAAAAAAGAAAGAAATAGTAGAAGTTAAAGAGAAAATAATGACGATGTTAAATAAGATATAAAGGAAAAAAACATTGAAGAAAAATAAAGAAAAATAAAATAAATTAAGGAAAATAAAATAAAGGAAGGAAATGATGATAAAATATAAAAAAATCAAGAGGAGATAAGTGATATAACATAAACTAAAATTAAAAACTAAGAAATAGAACTGGTAGAAAATAAGATAATAGATAGAGAAAAAGAGGTTATAAATGAAAGTATTTTAGGAAATGAAGAAATTTAAAAATTTAAGGAAATGAAAATCGTTGAAGAAGGGTAACATCAAATCGCTAAAACAATATAACAAAAACATGAAATCGTTCTGAGAGAAGTACAACAACCTGAAATCGCTTAGAGTGAAGTACAACAACCTGAAATCGTTTATAGTGAAGTACAACAACATGAAATCGCTTAAGCTGAAGTACAACAACCTCAAATCACTTAAGCTGAAATACAACAACCTGAAATCGCTTAAACTGAAGTACAACAACGTGAAATCACTTAGAGTGAAGTACAACAACCTGAAATCGCTTAGAGTGAAGTACAACAACCTGAAATCACTTAAACTGAAGTACAACAACCTGAGATCGTTTAGAGTGAAGTACAACAACCTTAAATCACTTAAGCTGAAGTAAAATAACCTGAAATCGTTTAGAGTGAAGTACAACAAGCTGAAATCACTTAAGCTGAAGTACAACAACCTGAGATTGCTTAGAGTGAAGTACAACAACCTGAGATTGCTTAGAGTAAAGTACAACAACCTGAAATCACTTAAACTGAAGTACAACAAACTGAAATCGCTTAAGCTGAAATACAACAACCTGAAATCGCTTTAACTGAAGAACAACAACGTGAAATCACTTAGAGTGAAGTACAACAACCTGAGATTGCTTAGAGTGAAGTACAACAACGTGAAATCGCTTAGAGTGAAGTACAACAACCTGAAATCGTTCAGAGTGAAGTACAACAACCTGAGATCGCTTAAGCTGAAGTACAACAACCTGAAATCGCTTAAGCTGAAGTACAACAACCTGAAATCGCTTAAGCTGAAGTACAACAACCTGAAATCGCTTAGAGTGAAGTACAACAACCTGAAATCACTTAAGCTGAAGTACAACAACCTGAAATCGCTTAAGCTGAAGTACAACAACGTGAAATCGTTTAGAGTGAAGTACAACAACCTGAGATCGCTTAAGCTGAAATACAACAACCTGAAATCGCTTAAGCTGAAGTACAACAACCTGAAATCGCTTAGAGTGAAGTACAACAACGTGAAATCGCTTAAGCTGAAGTACAAAAAACTGAGATTGCTTAGAGTGAAGTACAACAACGTGAAATCGTTTAGAGTGAAGTACAACAACCTGAAATCACTTAAACTGAAGTACAACAAACTGAGATCGCTTAAGCTGAAATACAACAACCTGAAATCGCTTAAGCTGAAGTACAACAACCTGAAATCGCTTAGAGTGAAGTACAACAACCTGAGATCGCTTAAGCTGAAGTACAAAAACCTGAGATTGCTTAGAGTGAAGTACAACAACGTGAAATCGCTTAAGCTGTAGTACAACAAACTGAAATCGTTTAGAGTGAAGTATAACAACCTGAGATCGCTTAAGCTGAAGTAAAACAACCCGAAATCGTTCAGAGTGAGATAAAACAACCTGAAATCGTTTAGAGTGAAGTACAACAACCTGAGATCGTTTAGAGTGAATTATAACATTCAGAAATCGCTTAAACTCAAAAACCGCACCCAATAATTTCCTTTACCGAATTAGTGCAACCTGAATTTATATAAACATCAGTTCGAACCTTCTAATTCTAACCTATTTAGAATCACAAAATGCCTTCCCTTTCTAACTCTAGTTTATTAAATCTTTAACCTCTTCATTCTTAATTAAATTAATCCGTCAATGCCCATTCTTTTCATATTTAAAATCCTCCTTAACATTAAAATAATGTTTATATTTCGAAGGACTCATCAATCTAACCTTCTTAGTCTTAAATCTTTTAATAAAAGCGCCGAGAAAGATAATAAAAGTTAAAATAAAAATAGCTTAAATAAGCTCATTAATTCCAAAAAAGAAAATAAGACCTTTAGTAACAACTCAAACTATCGAAAAAGAAATAACAAGCTGTTTAAAAACCTTCATAAAATATCAACAAGCCAACTCAATAGAAAAAATCAACATAGTAGATAAAGCCATTAAAAAAATAATTATTGACTGAATTAGATCATTCCACTTCCACTCTTAAAGATGTAATTCCCAAAGTATAGAAAAAAGCAAACAAATCAAGTAAAAAAGTTGAATAAGCCTAAACAGAAGAACCTTCCTCAGCTCGGCCTCTGTCGCCGTAGAAAAATCTAAAGTAAAGCATAATAACTTAACAAAGTTTCAAATAACCATAGCAAAAAACAGGATGTTGCCAACTGATTTGAAATAAAACTGTATATATCACTTAACTCTAGTTTTCATCCTTCAAACTATACCTAGCATAAAAGCTAACGATCTTTATTGAACGTTTGATTATTATATTAGCAAAACATTATAATTTAAAGTAGCTTTTTAGCAAATGATAGTTGCGAATCAGTAAATAGCTATACATCTCAAAATGATCCGTAATCTCACTGGTTACACATCAGGCAGATACGCCTTTAAGATAAATCTTAAATAAGTTAATTCATAGAAGTGTAATGCTGGACTACCATTTAACTTGATTGAAAAATAAATCGCCGAACATTAAAATAGATCAGAACTACATGACGAACACTATATTTCGCGAACATTTTTTCTCAAGGGAGGAGTCAATGTACCATTTTTGTTACTTAGTTAGACATAGATTAAATATGTATTTTCAAATTGAACAATCCTCTATGCCATAATGCAGACGATACTCCCAATATAATAGTTACTTGCTAAGTGATACAACTTTAGCAAACTAGAAATAGAGTTGTGGACGAATGTAAACTCAAAATCACTGGTTACTCGATTCATGAGTACTTTTAAATGGACTTCTATGTCGGAGCGCCTTGCCAAATTGTTGGAACCATACATAGCTGTATCTATA
>Ga0194117_10005378_pt1 | contig 11697 bp, 10 predicted proteins | sample TA2MahsurfametaG_FD_160579 | JGI IMG/M metagenome (GOLD analysis project Ga0194117, IMG submission 160579) | Freshwater microbial communities from Lake Tanganyika, Tanzania - TA2015009 Mahale N1 surface | ecosystem: Environmental > Aquatic > Freshwater > Lake | place: Tanzania: Lake Tanganyika...
AAAACCAAAGGATATAAAATTTACCAAATAACGTATTTCTTCATAAATTTATCATTTTTCAATTCATTTATGTAAAACCACATATTCCTTCTTTTACACACAATATCAGAATTATTTGGATCTGTTTCAAATGAAACCAAATAATTTATAATCTGTTCTTTATTAAATTTATTTATTTTCAAATCTTTTGCAAATCCATAATATTCACAAATGAGTAAAAGCTCTTTAACAGTAAAATTTTCATTGTAATTAATCATTTGTGGAAGAGCAAATTCATCATTTAAATCCGTATTATCAATTTCAGCCATTAATTCTTCAATATTAAAATTATCTTGTCCCTCGTTTTCCATTTCTTCCATATAATAAGAAATGGATACATCTTGTTCACCAGTTGACATTATGTAAATATATAAATAATTATTTAAATAATATTTAAAATAATATAAAAAATATAAAAAAATATAAAAATTTAAATTTTACCGTAATAAAATTACGCAGATTACATTACATAACATTTTACATATCAATCAAATCCATAAATTTAAACAATGCTTTATTTGTTAAGCTCTTATAATCCTTAACTTTACTATTTGCAATAAGTTTGATTATTTCACTAATAGTATGTCCTTCAATTGCTTCATATTCAGTGTCTTCATTATCTTTATATAAATCCTTTTTGTATAATAAAGCAATAGTTTCTGTCAATTCTTCAACTTCATTCTTTTTATTTTCCATCGAAATATATTGATATATTTTTGCTAATAAATTTCTTGTTATTTGCATTATCTCTACCCGTGAAATAATACCACAATACATTAAATTAATATAAAATGTCGCTAATGATTTACGTTTTTCATTAACTTTATTAATTTCACAAAATTTATCATAATTCTCATTAGGGTCCACGTATTCAATATTTTCAAATAATTCAGTGAAATTCTTAAAATTCTCTTCATATTTGGATTTAATAAATTCGAATTTTGAAGACAAATCAGCGTATAATTCAGCGTAAATTTTAGAATAATATCTGTTAGACGATGCGATCTCAAATATATTCGAACCAATACCACTTAAATCAGAATCGGAGTTTTCTGATACAATTTTTTTTATAACTTCTACAATTTTATTACGCATATCAATATAATTTTTATCGGTCATTTTATTAATAAATGCTCTAATAGAATCAAAGTCCGCATCCATACCAGCCTTTGTCTCGATTTTTGTCGTGTGAAATGTTCTGATAGAATCCCAATCATCATCATTTACTATTTCCATAGCTTTATTACTACGTTTTTTCTTACCCTGTTCTTTGACTACGGATATAGGTTCTACCTTCATAGGATTTTCACGCTTCTTAAAAATCGGTGTTCTTACATAATCAGGTGATCCTACTTCCATTGCTAAACTGGAGATTTTTTCCATTACTTCTTCAGGGAGTTCATAGTCGAATCCCTTGAAAATAATATCTTCAATTTGTTCCAAAGTATATGTAAATGTAAAAGTTTTAGCTGTCATATTGATAATGTATTATAATTATGCTATTATTTTTATATCAATTTTTTATAATATAATAATTATTATAAATACACTTAAATAGATTTGTATATAGTATATACAATATGGCAACAGAAAATGATACTAGTGCTAACGGTTCTTTATCTGAGGAAATAGTATTTGATTCCTCAGAAGTAATTCAAATTCATAGTTGGGATGAACTAGATTTGAATCCCAATGTTTTACGTGGTATTTTTGCATATGGTTTTGAAAAACCAAGTCCTATTCAGCAACGAGCTATTAAACCTATCATGGAAGGTAGAGATATAATTGCTCAAGCTCAATCTGGAACAGGTAAGACAGCAACATTTACTATTGGTGCTTTACAGCGAGTAAATATTGCTGAACAAACAACCCAAGTTCTTATTTTATCTCCTACTAGAGAATTATCTACTCAAACAGCAAAAGTTGTTTCTAATTTAGGTAGCTTTATGAATGGATTGAAAATACAAACTCTTTTTGGTGGTTCTGCCATTGAAGAAGTTAGCAGCTTTTCAAGCAGAAATGTCCCTCATATTATATGTGGATGTAGTGGACGAGTTCACGACATGATGCGAAGAGGCAATATTATCACTAAAAGTATTAAAGTAATTATCCTAGATGAAGCAGATGAAATGTTATCAGCTGGGTTTAAAGAACAAGTTTATAATATTTTTCAGTATCTAAGTAATGATGTTCAAGTGTGTTTATTCAGTGCAACATTACCAGACGATATTAATTGTATCATTGACAAAATTATGCGTAATCCAGTAAGAATTTGTGTTAAACGTGAGCAACTAACTTTAGAGGGAATTGCACAATATTATATTGCAGTAAATGATGACAGAGAAAAGTATATAACCTTAAAAAATATTTTTTCATTTATTACTTTATCCCATACCATTATCTACTGTAATAGTATTAAACGTGTTCAAGATTTATATGAAGCTATGTGTGAAGACGGATTCCCAGTTTGTCGCATTCATAGCAATATGGAAAAGTCGGACCGCGATAGAGCATTTAATGATTTTAGAAATGGAACTTCTAGAGTTTTGATTTCTTCGAATGTTACTGCTCGTGGTATTGATATCCAACAAGTAAGTGTTGTAATCAATTTCGACTTATCAAAATGTGTTCACACTTATTTACATAGAATTGGACGTTCAGGTAGATGGGGTAGAAAAGGAGTTGGTATAAATTTTATTACTAGACGTGATATTGGTCAATTGAAGAAAATTGAAGAACATTATTCGACACAAATTATCGAAATGCCAGCTGAATTGGGATTTTTAAGTAAACTCTAATCCATCCACCTTTAAATCCACCTTTAAGCGAAGCGACTGGCGTTAACGAAAAGGTGGAGCCAAATTATAACTCTTTAGCAAAAGTGGAGCCAAATAAATTATAATCGACCTTTTGCAAAGGTGGAGCCAAATAAATTATAATCGACCTTTAGCAAAGGTGGAGCCAAATTATAACTCTTAATAGTTTCAAATTATATTCTAACTTTTGGCTCCACCTTTTCTAAAGGTGGATAAAGGTGGATATTCGTATAAATAATTCATTATATTTCTTACTAAAAATATAATGACTTCAGAAACAAAAATTAACGAAATGAATGATCATTTTAAAATTCCACTTTATTATAATGATAAAAAAGTAGAATTGAATAAAAGTATTGTGAAAGATTTAGAATTAATTGAAACAGTAGATGCATCTTGTGAACCTATTTATAATTTTTGCTTTGATAATGATAATGATGTTTCTAAAAAACTTAACCAACAAATAAGTAGCTTTTATACAACGGATATTGAATTTCTGAAAGACAATCAAACACTATTAAAAAATTACAAACCATTAGGAGTAAAATATACGGACTATTCTAAAAATTATAAAAATATTGTTGACATTTGGAACGAGTTGAAAATTGATGCCGGATTTAAGGAAAGATATTATTTTGTTGAATGGGAAATGCTAGATTTTTTAAATAGGTCTGAATGGTTTCTTCAATTTATGAGTATATATAACCTATTGTCTCCTGTTTTATCTCTACTGATTCCAATTATAATTCTTATTATACCTTTTTTTATCATTAAGATGAAAGGTATGCAGATTACCATAAGCGAATACATTGGAGTTTTAAAAATTGTTGCAAGTCAAAACGCTATTGGTAAATTATTTGTTGTCAATTTTGGAGACATCACTCCACAAGAGAAATTCTATATTTTTATCTCCGCAGCATTTTATTTATTCTCCATTTATCAAAATTTTATGGTCTGTGTAAGATTTAATAACAATATGAGGACAATACATAATCACTTTAATGAAATCCGAATTTATATTAATCATACAATTCATTCTATGGAAAACTACCTTGAATATTCGTCACAGCTTAAGAGCCATCAAGGTTTCAACAATATTGTGAAGGAGAAATTAGAGACATTACAATTGATGCACAAAAAAATAGAGTTGATTACAGACTACAATATGTTCAATTTTAGTAAGATTAAGGAAATCGGATACGTATTCAAATGCTTTTATGAATTACATACCGATAAAATATACGATGATACAATTATGTATTCCTTAGGATTCAATGGTTACATGGATTGTTTAAAAGGGTTACAGCAAAATATTCTGGAGAGAAAAATAAATTTTGCATTATTCATCGATGAATCAAAGAAAACAGTGTTAGAAAACAGTTACTATGCTACATTAAAGAATCACGAACCAATTAAAAATACTGTTAAATTTAAAAAGAATATGATTATAACAGGACCCAATGCATCCGGTAAAACCACTATTCTTAAATCAACATTAATTAATATTTTATTCTCTCAACAATTTGGTTGCGGCTTTTATGATTCAGCAAAGATTAGACCATTTAACCATATTCATTGTTACCTAAATATTCCCGACACATCTGGACGCGATAGTTTATTCCAAGCTGAGGCTAGAAGATGCAAGGAAATATTAGATGCTATTGATATATCGTCCAAAGAAACTCATTTCTGTGTATTTGATGAGTTATATTCTGGCACAAATCCAGAAGAAGCGGAACAAAGTGCTACATCATTTATGAAGTATATCACAAAATATAAGAATGTATCGTGTTTACTAACAACGCATTTTATAAAGGTGTGTAAAAAATTAGCAAAATCGAAGGCAATTGTTAATTACAAAATGCTCACAGAAAAAGATAATAATGATTTAGTATATAAATATATTTTGGAAGAAGGAATATCTGATATTAAAGGCGGACTAATCGTATTAAAGCAAATGAATTATCCAAAGGAAATTATTGATAACAATATGTAATATATATAATAAATTTAATAAATCGGTAAAATAATAAATAACTATTTATTGTAATGAAGGAATTTATATTATACATATTATATTATGATTTCTTTTATTATTTTTTACACAGACTATTACATACACGATTATTTTACAAAATACATAAAATTCATCATCTAAAAATTAAACCAATATATAGCGATTATTATAGTATTCATATACTCGAAATACCATTAACGAGCGTTGGACTATTTTTAGCTCTTTATATACATAAAATATACACTTATCAATTATTATGTTCAATACTATTTATAAATGTACGTGGTATGTTAGAACATGATGATAGATTTATTGCTTTAGTAGGAGATCATCATCTAAAACATCATTTGTTATTTAGGTGTAATTATGGTGAATATTGGTTAGATTATATTTTTGGAACACTATATATAACGAATAATGATGATGAAATTCGTTAGCTAGTTCACTAATTTATATAATATTTTTGTAATAAAATGACATCCTTCTCTAATTTTTTTAACTCAACATTTATAATTTTTTTAGGACTATTAGTATTTACTTTTATAGCTATAATAATGAGGCCTTCAGATTATATATAATATTACTAATTCACGTATTACTAATTCACGTATTATAATTATAAATTATTATTGTCTAATTTATTCAAAAGAAATTATTTATTTTTCTTGATTATAATATAAAGATTTTAAATATATAGAAATAGAAATGAATACAGATTTATTTTTTTCAAGCTGTTTTGATAAGCATAGTTTTCAAGAACTAAATAATATTGATAAGCAATTATTATTTAATGCATTTAATTTCTATAAAAGTATTTCAAATAAAAATAGAGATAGTATATTTTTTGATGTTGGAACAAATGCTGGTAGTTTTGTAAAAATTTTAAAAATGTTTAATATAGAAAAAAATATACATTGTTTTGAACCACATCCTATATTAAATAAAAAAACATTATCTATTTATCCATATGTAAATATGAATAATTTTTGTTTAGGTAATATTGATGGTAATATTGATATATATATACCAAAATATAGTATTGGGTTAAGTAGTATTATAAATCGTCCAGTTTTTTCTAATTTAAATCAAGAAGTAATTATGATTAATGTTAAATGTATGAAACTTGACACATATTGTAAAGAAAATAACATAGAATATATTGATTTTATAAAAATTGATGTTGAAGGTGCTGAAAAAATGGTTTTAGAGGGAGCAACTGAATTATTACAAAATAAAAAAATTTTTTGTGGAATATTTGAAGTAGGACAAACATTAATAGATGCAAATACTAGTGATAATGAAATATGTAATATGTTAATAAATTATGGATATCAAATAAATAAAAAAATTTCGGGTAATGATTATATGTTTTATTTACCATCAATATAAACTAATTCGTTAGTAAATCAATTAATTTATATGTTCTTTTTGTAATATAATGACATCCGTAACTGATTTATTTAATCCAACATTTTTAATGTTTTTAGGAATATTAGTGCTTGTTGTAGCACTTCTTGTAGTTTATTTTGAAAGTAAAATGAGAGAACAAAATCATAAAATTGCTTCTATGTTAAGTTTAGTCTCTACATTAGCTGATGATATAAATGGAGTAAAAATGGGAATAACTCATTTGGCTATGATAGGAGGACAAGGACCAAATATATCTATTAAAGAGAATTTAGGAATTTCTGAAAAAAATACATTGATTGAAGTTTCAGATGAGGAAGAAGAAACCGATAACGAAGAATCCGAATTAGACGAAGAATCCGAATTAGACGAAGAATTTGAAGATGAAGATGAAGTTAAAGTGATTAAATTGCAAGTATCCAATGAAGATACAGAAGATGTACATTCATACGAAGAAGCCGATAATTTAGATTTCGATGCAGCTGAAGATTTAGATGATTTTAATGTAACGGATGAAATCCCTGAAATAGCAGAAGATTATGTTGAGGAAATATTGGATTTAAAATATGATGAACCTCAAGAAGAAAGTCAGACATCTTTAAAAGAATTTTCAGTTCCATCTACAACGGAATTAAAGACAATTTCCATCCATTTAGGAGATGATTCTGCAAATGAGTCCATTGACTATAAGAAATTACAATTACCAAAGCTTCGAAGCATTGCTGTTGAAAAAGGATTAATTAGCAATTCAGATGCTTCGAAATTGAAGAAACCTGAATTACTTAAATTACTTGGTGCTGAATAAGTTTTAGAAAATATATTATCATTGTAAAATATATAATATGAGTTGGCGAACAAATTATGAATCAGACAATTCAAAACAATATGGTTGGGAAAATTGTTATTCAGCAAGCAATAATATAGATTTTAACTTTCCTTCTTTGATGAGTGATGGTCGCAACTGGTCACAGTGGCAACCGGATGCTGTAGTTAATGAGCGTATCCAGATGAAAGAAGGTATTCAAACCAATTGGGGATATCGTCAATATCTCCAAAAAAATGGTCTTGAAATTATGAATTATAATAACCAAGAAGCGTGTTATACACTTGGACTAGACCCACACGTTAATAGTGGAAAAACACCATCTGATAATGTTCCTTTTAGATTTAAGGGTATATTTGATACAAGTAAACCAGGTTTTGGTTATTGCAATTCAGACCTTAAAAATCCATACTTGTCGAGAGAACAATTAAATGCCAGACTAGTAGCACCTTCCGTAAATCCTGCTGATTTCAAAAAATAAACAGTTATACATATCAAATAAAAACATTATATCAAATAAAAACAACATAATAATAAATTTTTATAATAATTTATTATTATAATGAAAATTCTCTCTATCGATGTTGGCATCAAAAATTTAGCATTTTGTCTTTTCGAAAAAACGCCAACAGCTCAGCAATTTAAGGTGGCAAAATGGGACGTTATAAATTTATCTCAAGAGGAAACTTTGACATGTGGCTTTACTGAAAAAAACGTTTTGTGTAATAAACAAGCCAAATTTAAGAAAGACGATAAATGCTATTGTGTCAAACATTCAAAAAAACAACAATTTCAAATACCTTCCGCCGAACAAAAACCATCATTTATCAATAAACAAAAGCTAGCAAAACTGTATGAAATCGCGGATAGTCATAACATTAAATATGACCAAAAAATTAAAAAAGCCGATTTAGTCAATTTGATTAATGAACATATACAAAATTTATATTTTGAAACAATTGAAAGCAAAAAAGCCAGCGAAGTCGATCTATTTAATATTGGTGTGAATATTAAAAATAAATTTAATGACACGTTTAAAGACGTGGCAAAGTCGGATCCATCCGACTCTATGGGTAAAATAGACTATGTTATTATTGAAAATCAAATAGGACCCTTAGCTATTAGAATGAAAACGATTCAAGGAATGATTGTGCAGTACTTCATTATGTCTAATTTAAATGTAGAATATATAGAATTTATATCAGCGTCTAATAAATTAAAAGATTGTGACATTAAAGATAAAGAGAAATATAGTGATAGAAAAAAATTAGGTATTGCAAAATGTTTAGGTATTTTAACAACAGATTTTAGATTTAGCGAGCATGTAAATTATTTCAATGGTCATAAAAAGAAAGATGACTTATCAGACTCTTTTTTACAGGGTTTATGGTTTATCAATAACAAAAAACTGTAACCATTTTAGAAATTATTTTGAATATATTCCAAATTTATTACAAATTTATTTTATATTTATTTCAAATTTATTTCAAATATATTAATTGTAATTCGTATTACTTAAAATTAAATGTTCTATTTAATCAATAAATAATGGCTGATTTTATGGAAATTACTGAACTTGATTTAAATGATGGTGATTTTGGAAGTTCTTCTTCTAATTTTGGCGGAGGTTTAGAATTATTAATGAATGATAAAATGAGAGAAAATTCAAGACCGACTAGTGACATTAATTTAGATGATTTAAATAAGCTTGAAAATGAGCTAAATGATTTGGTGGATGATATTCCTTCTAGCGGATTTGCACCTAAATCAGATTTATTTGATAAACCATCCGTTTCATTTAGCGATGGTATCCGATTAAATGGTTTTGATGACCCTGCTAGGGATCTAGGAAAAGCTACTTCGGATACTCAAAATGACAGTAAAACTTGGGACGGTTATGGCAAATTTAATAATATACCTTTAAATCCAGATAAACAAGTTCCAATGGAACCAAAGATGTCTAGAGATGAAATGCTGAGAGAGAAATTCAAATATTTGAGAAAGTTAGAAGCTCTTGAAAAGAAGGGTGTTGAACTTTCCAAGAAATATTCTATGGAGTCCTCTTTACAAGAAATGATGGGTGAATATGAAACCATTATGGAGGAAAAAACAAAGCAAAATTCAGTTAAATTTCAAGGAAATATGCTTATGGCGGTTATTAATGGTATTGAATTTTTGAATAACAAATTTGATCCATTTGATATTAAATTAGATGGTTGGTCAGAACAAGTTCAAGAAAACATTACGGATTATGATGATATTTTCAGCGAATTACACGAAAAATATAAGAGCAAAGCATCTATGGCACCTGAATTGAAGTTATTATTTCAACTTGGAGGTAGTGCGATGATGGTGCATATGACTAATACGATGTTTAAGAGTGCTATGCCTGGCATGGATGATATATTGCGTCAAAATCCTGATTTAATGCGTTCCTTCCAGAATGCGGCCGTCAATTCTATGGCTCAAACGAATCCTGGATTTGGTGGATTTATGTCGAATATTATGAATCCTACAACCAACGGTATGGGACCACCGCCACCGATGGCCACTCAAGGTCCTAATTCAATCCCACCACCCGTCGGAAGACCTGGTAACAATAATTTCGCAAGACCTGATTTAAATATGAGCAAGAGTAATTTCGACGACGGTATTAGTCTTCGAGAGAACTTCGAAAGACCTGATGTACAAGATAGAACAAGTAGACGTCCACAGTCTCGTCCAGAAATGAAGGGACCAAGTGATATTAGTGATATTCTCTCTGGATTAAAGACAAAAACAATCAATATTCAGCAACCAACAACACCTACTAATCCAAACGATAATAGCACAATAAGTATTAATGACTTAAAAGATTTGCAAAGTGATGTAAATATGCCTAAGAGAAGTGGTCGCAGAAAGAAGTCATCCAATAATACAATCAGTTTAGACATTTAGAGATCATTATTAGAGAGATCAAAGAATATACTTACAATTTATTTATTAGTTGTAACTATATTCAGTTATATTTTTTTATTTTTCATTTTCATTCTACCGTAACAACTTTTGCCAAATTTTTCGGTTTATCTGGATTGATACCTTTACTTATTGAAAGATAGTAAGCAAATAATTGAATAGGAATAATACCTAGCAGAGAAGCATAAGAATTATTTTCTGGAACCAATATATTATCACATTGAATAATACCAGAGTTTGTCATAGCTATATCATTTGTAATAAATATAATCGGTGAATTTCTAGATAATACTTCTTCATAGCAATTCATTATTTTACTGGAATAATTTTTATTTAAATTCAATATGATTACTGGAAAATTCTCGTCTAATAATGCAAATGGTCCGTGTTTCAATGAACTAGATGAATAACCTTCAGAGTGTATATAAGAGATTTCTTTCACCTTTAATGCTCCTTCTTTTGCAATATATTCATCTGTTCCCTTACCTAATATAAACATATTATTAGATTTGAATTTCGACACTATATCTATTATTTTACTATTACATTCATCTAGTGTTGTTTTGATATCATTTGACAAATTATGTAGGTCCTGAATCATTTTGATTCTTTTTTGTTTATTTATTTTATGAAGACCTGAAAACCAAATTGCAGCCATAGATAGACAAACTACCTGACTAGTAAATGCTTTTGTTGATGCAACACCTACTTCTTTCCCTGCGTTACAATATATACCACAATCAACTTCTCTAGCTATTAATGAATCCACTACATTTATGATTCCTATTGTTGTTACACTGTTATTATTTGCTATTTCTATACATCTATGAAGGTCTTTGGTCTCTCCAGATTGAGATACTAATATAAATGCAGTTATACCTATATTAGGAATGTCACATTCATTAAATTCCGCACCATCAAATACTTGAACAGTATTAAAATTACATAAATGTTTAAAATAGTACATACCATATAATCCGGCAAAATAGGATGTTCCACACCCCAATATGATGATATTATTTATATTTTTTAATAAATCTGAATGCTGTTCTAAACCACCCAATTTTACCTCACAATCATTTTTAATTCGACCACCTTTATTGATGGAATTTAGTACTACTTCTGGCTGTTGATATATTTCTTTCAATGTCCAATGATTATATGGATACGGTGTAAGTTCAGATTCCATTATAGTGACATTTTTCTTTTTGTAATTACGTTTTGTGTTTAAAGATAGTAGTGCATCGTTATTTCTTTTTATTATGCATATATCGTCATTATGTAACGTAATATAATTAGACATAATACCACAAAATCCGCTTTGCTCAGAAGTAATTATTATTTTATCATCACTTTGACCAACTAATAGAGGCGAACCATTTCTTACACAATATAATATATCACGTTCATATAAACTCTGAATTATTAAACCATATGTCCCAGTCAATGAATCAATTGTTTTTTTAATTGAATCATATACATTATTGGTTTCGTTATAGTAATATTCAATTAAATTTACTATTATTTCTGTATCAGTTTGGGATTTAAATGAATAGCCGTGTCCAATTAAAAAATTTTTAACTTCATAAAAATTTTCTATAATACCATTATGAACAACAGCAAAATTTCCGGAATTTGAT
>Ga0194117_10005380_pt1 | contig 11695 bp, 27 predicted proteins | sample TA2MahsurfametaG_FD_160579 | JGI IMG/M metagenome (GOLD analysis project Ga0194117, IMG submission 160579) | Freshwater microbial communities from Lake Tanganyika, Tanzania - TA2015009 Mahale N1 surface | ecosystem: Environmental > Aquatic > Freshwater > Lake | place: Tanzania: Lake Tanganyika...
TTTGAGTACCAAAAGTAGATGCTTTTAAACGTTTAGTAGTAGAATCAAAACAGTTAAAATCTGGAGCATTATTAACAGCAATAAGATTAGAGGCGGATCTATTATTTGCCTCAGGATCATAATACGACTCACCTCCAGGATCGTAGTCTATAATCCAAAGTTCTGGACTTTCCCCTGCAGTAAAGAGAGGATATTTAATATTTACTGGAGTGTAATAAGGTAATAGGGTATCACCTGAATCCAGTACATATTGAGCGCGGTCGTTTGTCCAAAGTCCAGAAACGTTTATAGCTAATGGTGGATTCCCTGTAGTTCCTCCGGTCCAAAGAATATTGCAAGCTTCGCTTAATTGACCCTCAGCAAAAGTATATTGAAAGCCATTAAAGTTAGAAAAAACGTTAAGCGGATCATCTGGATTATTTGGGTTTCCGTTAAGGGTAACTGCCCCGGTTGGAGGAGTGCCAGCAAATAATTCCGCAGGCAAGCCGTTGAGGGAAATGCTTCGATATGGTTCATAAGTGTAAGGTTTTAATACAGGAGTAAGAGTGAAGTTTAAACTCTCTATATAGGTCCCTCCGACTACCTTAACACCTATACCCTTGTTCTCAATTCGAATTCTAGCTCCAGATGCAGGTATATAATCATGTAATGTTTCTTTTAATACTATATGATTTGGCCCAGAATAAACAGCTTCGACCACAGCTGTGCTAGATCCTTTTACTGTTGACTTTGCACGTATAGTACAAGGAAACACCCCGGGGCATGGCAAAATAGTGCCTAGCGTCGACCCTGAGGTAGAATCAATAGAGCCTTGGGCTGTTATACCAGAGGCTGAAAAGCTTTGGTTAACGCCTAGATAAATCGTAGGCATTTAAACCTACCTTAAAAAACAGTTGGAATAATTTTACCAGCGTTCTTATTAACGACTACAGGCGCAGGCTCTGTAACAGCAGGTTCAGATTGAACTTCTGGCTCTGGCGTGGGCTCAGGTTCTACTACTGCAGAAGCCTCCGGTGTAGCAGTATCAACTTGCTCTTCGGGTATTTCGTTTTCTGACATATTGTTTCTCTTTTTCTTTGCCATATGTGGATCTTCTAAAAAGTATAGGGCCGTCCAATAGACGGCCCTATTATAGCTAGAATTTACTGAACTCTCTAGTTACTTCTTATTCCAGGGCAACTTAGCTGAAATCCAGTCCCAAAGCGGCTTGCCAATAAGGGCACCGGCTACAAAAACAGCGACAGTGTAAAAAACCGTACCAAGTGCTGATGAAAAGATTACTTCCATATTTATATTTCCTTTTTAATGCAGTTTTCTAATTCAATCTTTAAGTTAGTATTTTCTTTAATTAACACACTACACGTTCGCTCGAGATCATCATTCTGTCTTTTAAGGGCCTCAACTTCACGTAATAAATTAATGTTTGAAATACGAAGTTCAGATAGTTCTTGTTCTAGTTTTAAATTTTTACGAGCAAGATCTTCAGTTTTTTCTTCAAGATTCCTAAGAGAGTTTTGTAACTTATCCGCCATCTTCATAGCAACTTCAACTATAGCCACTTCGCCTTCCACAGAAATCCTTTTAGCCTCAGCTTTATTCTTATTTCTATTCACTAAAGCTTTGACTATTACTGTTACAATTCCTCCCGCAGCAAGTGCTGTAAGCAACTCAAGAAGCTTAGCGGGATCTATTGGCATTAGGCTTTATTCAAGGGTAATAGTGATTGCACCGGTGGCAAATACTGGGGTATCGCCAGCCGTCAGCCGACGAGCAGAGGAGAGATCGCCGTAAGCAACAATTATTGGCGCGCCAGAGGAGTTTGCACTAACAAGATTACTACCACTGACGGGAGCAGCTACGTCAGCGCCAGCAGATGTACCCTGAGCGGTAATGCAAAATCCCCAAATATCCGTGGGGCCGGCGGTCGTGGCGAGCGTAGGGAAACCGATTTGACCTGTAGATATCGCTTGCCCCTTATTTCCGAACTCGCTCAGCGCCCAGCCAATCCAAGTGTGATTTCCGGAGGGCGTTGGCGAACTTGCGACCATCGACCTACCCTTATAATCTTTATAGTTGCTTGCGAGATCCTGCGGCCAACTCAGGTTGCCCGCGTTGCCGGCGCTACCACTGATGCCGCCTAACGCCGTATTCGTTGTAAAGTTCGAATCGGTCATGCCGTTCGGAGTCGGATTGCTAGATGCATCATTAGAGCCTTTGATGAGATGGCAAGCGTGATATACATTAGCACTAGAGCTACAAAAAATACCAATTTGGCCTGCGCTGCCGTTGCTATTGTAAATTTTGTAGGCGGTGTTTTGTGTAGAACTTGCGGTAATCGGGACGAGGCTTCCGTTGGTTGGAATACTAGCATCACCAGGGAACAAGGCCTTCATAATTAATGTTGCTGTGGCTGAGGTAAATGAACCCATTATTTAAGTCTCCTAAAAGTTATCTTGAAAGGCGGATTATACCAAAATGTGTGAACGACAACAACTGATATCTAAAAAAAGGCTCCAACTAAGAGCCTACACTAACTGGCATTTCAATACCAATGCCAAGATTATGCCCAACTATTACTTTATTGTCAAGTTTGCGTATAGTGCTATCTGGACAAGTGTAATAGATTTCCTCAAAAATACCCGAGCACCAAGGTAAACATAATGCACACGGTCTAGCCATGCGCATTTGCTGATTTTTATTAAATCGCACATTAATTAAAGTAAGTTTATTCTTTTTTGCGCATTTAAGAAAAGCGTTTAATTCACTATGCTGCTCTCCAAAACGATAACCTATTCTGCTAGCTATAGGATGCCCTTTAAAAGCATTTGTGCCTACAGCCAGAACTCTGCCCTTACGCACAATCAGACTAACGTGCTTTTTGGTACGAGGTATTTCTAAGCAAGCCGGTAAAGCTTGTTCAACAAAACGACGAATCTTAAGATCCCGACAGATAGGGTCTAATTCCATATCTCGAAAGAGCGCAGTCATCGGACCCTCGATCCAAATTTTTCAACAATAACATCCTTTAGGATGCCTACTGTTTCAATGACGTTCTGTAGAGTAAGCTTGTCCTTAGGGGAGATGGGCTTATCATTCTTATCAAATACGGTAGTACGCAATAGTTCAATAGATCCTAGCAGCTGGTTCATGACTGCCAACTGGGCTAATAATTGTTCCATTGTTTGGCCGTAGATTTCGTCCTTGCATACTGGGGCTTCAGCAAGCTTTAAGTAAGGAGTGAGGTTTGTATCCTCCTCAAAGAAATAAAGCTGAGCACCAAATGGCTTTAAAGGCGTATCGAAATTAACTGCGCTGCTTTTTGATTTCGCCACCTTTGTTATCTCCCTTCTTAGGACCGCCTCGCTTGAGGGCCTGATCTACGAGCTTCCAGTTTAGGAACTCAGATACGATCTTGTCAGCCCGCACCATATGGTTGTACTGATCTTCCGGATTAAGCTGATTAAACGGCACAAACAGCTTCATCAAGTTCTCTACCTCTGTCGAAACGATATAGCCCTGGTCAATCATACTTGCTGCCCACTCGCACCACTGCTCATGTAGCTTAGCGGCAATAGTTTGTGTAAGCATCTGGGCATAAAACGTCCGATAAATATGTGGATCTCTGGGATCGTAAACAGCTTTTGAATCAAAGTTATTTGCTTGCATAGATTGAACATTAGTCTGGATTTGGGTTACTGTCAAGCTGAGTGCTCAATTTAAGCTGAGCAGCAAAAAGATCTTCAATAATTTGACACATTTTTTCAAATTTTTGCTCTAAATCACTCAAACTGTTTTTAACACTTAACTTTTCATCACGGCAAATTTTGAGCTCTTCTTGCAAAACATCGACTACCTTTGTAAGCATATCTCGTTCGTAAACAATAACACGTGTGTCTTCCTCCAATTTAGCCATAGCTTCCAGCAACGAGTTATATTCTGTTAAACTTCCAGAGCAATCTTTGAGAGTTTGAGTTTTTGAAGGTTTTTCCATAATTGTGATTGTGATTGTTGATTTAGTGTCCGTCGTGATCTTCTATCTGTCTGTAGCCACAGCGCCACAGAATCTGCGATAACTCTTTGCCGTGGCGCGTAATTCGTTCTTCTGAATCTTCTGGCCACTGAGCATGCAAAGCCTCGTGTAGTATTGTCTCGAGCTTAGCTTTGCCCCTAAGCACTTGCCGGATCCTAATTTGCCTTTTAGGATCGGATGGATCGCTGCAGTCTGCCCACCGATCGTTGGGAATTTCATTCGATCTAACAAATCGAAATCTCCAGCGTATACCGCCTAGATATGTCCAAAATGAAGAGAATGGTTTCATTGGCTGCCTAACTTTTTACAGAGTTCTTTAGTTTTGATTCTAACTACTTATTTATACAACGGCATTTTATAAATCTCCATATTGCGCTTTTGAACAACCGTAGCAGTCATTGTGGCAATTTACCGGAGTACGTATAAGACCACAGAGGGTACAACGCTTTAACCCCTGCTTCTCCCCTTCTAGGTCCTCTATTTTTAGCTTTAAAGTAATCAATTGTTTCTCTTGTGCAATTATGTGCTCATAGGCTCTGCGAAAAATATTGGATTTCCAAGGCGCACCGTGAATCTTATCCTCCATGTCTGCTAGGCGCTTTAGAACCTTAGCAATAGGATCTACTTCCATGGGATTATCCATCTTGCACTCAGCCTTTGCCTTGAGGCTTTTCATAGATTATCCAATAAGTCCAACTGTTAAGTTGATATTTTGACATCTGTCTTTCCATGCAAAATTTGCGTCAATAGAATGCCCATCTCAACAAGTTTTTTATTTGTTCGTGCAAGCTCATGTCGCTCTTTGATCACCAGCTCCTCAAACTCTTGTATTGTCTTTTTTAGGAGCTCTATATCGTTACCTTTTTTAGCAACTATAGCTCTCTCAAAGATAGACTCTGACAACTCTGGTCGTGGCGGTAATTCAAAAGGGGGTTTATTGCAATGGTCCTCTCCTGGATCAACCTCCACCAGCTCCAGCTCATCATCGGGTGCAGCAGAAAAAAAGTTATGGGTTTGCAACATAAACCACAATATATTGTCTCCAAGGCGGCACCACTTTATTCCAACTATTTGATTATAGATGGGTTTGTCCTGATCTTCATTTATATAGCACTTAAGTGCATAAAAATAAGGCTTGACATTACGAGCCAGAATTTTAACTTTTTGCATGCACTGACCTTAAAGTGAAGATTGGTTTGGATGTTGAAGAACCCCACACCAAAGTAGACAACGACCTGTAGCGATCCTCTTGCCAAATCAATCTATCTGCTGCAAGTTTCAGTAAGTCTTTTAAGTCTGAATGAGTTTCACAAGACTCTTGTAACTTTTGGACTATCTCTGTTGTAGATAAATGATGCATTATTGTTTCCTTCTATTTTATTAAAAACAGTCCCACCCAAAAGCAGCGGCGTGTACGATTGGATCTCGTTCATGAACAGAGGGCGGAGGTACGTCACTTGCAAGAAGCTTGCACACTTTCCGCCGCGCCTCGTTACGCTCGGTGATAATCTTTTTGACTTCATCTCTCAACGTTTCAATCTCACACACTAATATCGTATTTCGCTGCGCCAGTTTGGTGCATTCATTTTGCAGCTCCAAAAACGACTCGTCCTTGCACGTTGTATCATTATTCACACTTTCTCCTTTGATGTTTTATCATTAAAATCCTTGACATGGGGTAATATGGTCCAGATGTTCTGAGTATTTTTATTTATGCGACAAATACTAGACTCTAGCTGTTTAATCTTTTGATTGATACGCCACACTGAAACCCCTAGTGTTATAACTCCAATAATACAGACAATAATTACCACAATTGGGTCATTCATTCTTTATCTTCCGCCTCTTCTAAAGTGCATCTTCGCAGAAAGCCGGGAGTGCCAGCTCCTACCCAGGCTCCAATAACATTAAACTCCATGTACTCTTCGGCTTCTTCGTAGGACATCTTATCTCGAGTTATGAGCAGCTCTACAGCTTTGTCGTAGTCGTAAATCAGTACAGTCGGCTGACCGCAGCGATTCATTGTTCCAATAAAAGCGTCTTCGAATCCATCCGGCTTTAGGGTTAGTTCTGACATAAATAGTCCGTAAATTATTTTAACAATATTAGCGTTGTCTTTAAGTATTAATTAATAGTTTAAGCCTAGACAAATAGTGATTGTGGTTTTGAGTAGTTGTTTGCTCGTGTTGCGTATTTTGAGTAATGCTCATCAGATAATCCAGATCCGGAGAGTCATTCTTAAAGACTACTCCTTCTTTCTTACAGCCTTCCCAGAACCAATATGGAACCGTGTATTGGTCTTTCCAGTAAGCAAATCGAGACTTTGCCTTGATGTAATAATTTCGATAGGCATCTACCGAATCAGGCAATTTAAATTCATCTGGCATAGCTAGGGCAAACGATTCCAAAGTACCTATACGGATATTATCCGGTTTACGGCTAAGGACCTCCATCACTGCTTGAGTTTTGTGCGTCTTACCATACCTACGAGTGTACTCTTGACACATGGCCCAACCGTGCGCTTGTAGCCACCAGTAATTGGAGTCTGTGCTACGACACCAGATTGCAGATGGGTGGTCTACATAGCCAGCCTGGTAGATTACTGCCTCTAAGTCTACATCAGCCAGCTTCCAACGCTTGACGTTTCTGCCGGTTGCGCTCTTACCTATAACTAGAGTTCCATCCAATAGCCGTTTTGCTGTGGACAACAGCTGGGCGGTCTCCACAATCATCTTTAATATATGTTTATCGCACAGAGTGCAAGCTGATACTATTGGATCGTTATGTACTGCAAATATGTTCATTCTTTGTCCTTTGAAAGATTTTTCTATTGACTTTCAAACAACATGTGTTCCCGCCACATTAGACACCCTTGGTGCCGGTTTTCGGGACACTCGAATATTCACGGGAGCCTGAATGAAAATTGGGGCTTTGGATATACGACAATTATGCCCAATAGAAATCTTAGCCAAAACAGCTCCACTTGAATCTGTAAATACGCAGATCTCATTAGAGCGGATGGTGAGTGCCAAATTTCCAATTTTAACATTTTCCTTAGCTTTTAACATTTAACTATCCTTAGTTAGATGCGAACATAGATCTACGTTAGATTCTTTTGATAAAAATATTGCTGCGTTATTTAGGAATGCGCAGCGCCCTCCCGCCATGCTCCGACACATGGACTTAGTGGACCCGGGGGGAATCGAACCCCCGTGCTGTATGAAAATCACATGAAGCGCTACAAGCTTATTCCATGATTTAATTTCATTCCTTTGCCCCCCATGGACAGGGTGCTCAGAACATATTCGAGATCAATTCTCAATGGGGTTGGTTCGAAGCCTCCACCATCGTATCCTGCTGATTAGCCCTGGACGTCTAGCAGGCGTCCTGCCCAGGGTTCCAAGTCAGGCTGCTACGAGAGCAGGGGACTCAGAGGGGACATACCATTCATTGGCAGTCTTAATTTAGTCGACTTTTTGCGGAGCCTTTCGACCAACTCCGGCTTGCTCTTCATGAAACTACTCACCAGTCGATACCTGTTCAGGCCCATGTTTAGAAGCATATCTCAGCCTCTAGTCAAAGTCAAAAAAAACGTCCTCTACAGTTGGCACTAAACCCTTTGCCTCGAAGAATCTCCATGCATGGCAAATAACGCAATCCTGATCAAAATTTGATGAACATTTAGGCCCCCATAATCGCTCCATTGTTTGCGGAGTATTATCTCTAGGAGAGCACGCTTCACATACACTCTGCCCAGAATCGTAATACAGTCTAGGCATTGGCTCTGCGCAAATAACACATCTCATAGCCGGTCTCCACTATATTTAGTATTGAAATGGGAAGTTTTAGTTTCCCACCAAAAGTGAACCATATCAGTATCTCCGTTAAACCACAGGGGGCAAACATCTGGCTTAAAGCGTGAGTTCAAATCGGTAGCCAAACAACAAAAACACAAATGGCTACGAGCAAACCCGTAGTCAAGCAATATGCGTTCCACGTTGGTAAAGTTTTTACCACTGAGGCATCCTGAGTCCACCACAATGAACCTCTCATACGGATCAAGTTGATCAGGATGAATGTGAACAGAGAACTCATTCGCATACGGGATATTTACTGGCTCTATATCAAGTGGCCCATCTGCATAACTTAGTTTATGAGCCATGAGTTGCGCTAGCAGACCCGAGTATTCGTAACTAAGTTGCAGAACGGCACAGTGCTCAACATTGAAAGTAGAGCGTATGTCGTCGCATACTTTATCCACTAAACGTAGTTCCCAATCGCGGTCAATTAAGAGATTGCGTTTACTCATAGAAGACATTTATTTGACTTGAACTACGAGTTTAGATTGGTGGCCAACTCGAATGGCTTGGAAGTCAATCACCCATCCAGTGCCCTCACATCGTGGGCAGTTATCACGTTGTTGTCCGCGTTTGCACTGACACGGTTGTCCTGTCTTGGGTTGGTGTGGTTGGTATTGTTTTGTTTTCATTAGTTATCACTCACCCACTCCATGCAAGTTACCAGCAGATGGTTGTAATCGCCCACCGTCGCTTGCTTGAAGAATAAGTCGCGCTCCTCCTTCGATACTCCGCCGCGCTTCAATGCCTCCCCAACACGACCGAGGATTGCGAACGCATTGCCGTCCTGTCCTACCAGTTTAACACTGATGTTCGGATAGCGAACCTTGCTAGTGTTATCTGCTTGCGTCATACTTGCCTGCCTTTCTGGCGTTATATGATTTAGATTCTAATTTATCAAAGAACCAAAGGGCATAACTAAAGCCATATATAACCCCCATCGTACCAGCAACCCAATAAGGCGAAGCTTTTAAGATGTCGCTGAAAAGCCACATTATTCCTGCGCCAACTGCAAATGAAATTGCAGAAAGAGCAAATACGTAAAAGCATGCAAATGTATATTCTAAAATACTGTATCTGTTCATTTAGGTCCTTTTTAATTGTTTAGATATTTGTCTTGACTAACATTAAAAAACCACAGACCTGGGGAAGAAGAGACGCTTCCTGCCCCAGGCCTGGGTAATACGCCCGTTCGCACTCAACGGGGTCGATGAGTAAGATTAGAATTCGAAGTCATAAGCCTATAGTTTGATTTAAGAGCGCAATCTGCGCACAAAACTCTCACCCAATTGTTTCTCTTGTGTAATACTGCTAAGAAATAACCGCAGTCTTGGCACGTACTCTCAGCTTGAATAGAGAATTCAGATATCAAACGCTCTACCACTAAAGGAGCGTTGCAGCACTGCACATCCAGTTTTCCAAATCTTTCTTGCATTCCACACACCAAAAATGAATCATCTAGAATCTGTTTTTGCTTGAGGTCATGAAATTCATGAAGAAGATCGACCCCTAACATTACCCAGCCTTTTGGAAGCTTCACTCTTTTTACATTCACAAAAGTATAGTTAGGATACATAAGTAATTCCTAATAAATTATATTAACTCATTGAATGCAATTATTAATGACCTTTCCAAATAACAAAAGAATGCTGTAAAGTAACAATCCCAATATCCCAACCCATTCGCCTTGCCATATCAGATATATAGGCAGCGCCACTCCAATGATCACCAAAACCGCTACGAGACAAATTAGCCCCACTATCCGTACAAAAAACAATGCTCGACTTCTACGAGTTTCGTAGTCCGTATTAGTTATTATTGATTTTCTGGATTTACTTTTTAACATTGTTGCCTATCTATAATATGAATTATTTGCATACGACCCGTGATACTCTATGGTCATAGACGTCGGAAGCGCAGTATTGTAATCTCCTGCTTTTATTCCATTCGCCAAACGTATTAAAAATTTGTACGAACTTTTGGTTCCAAATACAACTGTTACTTCAGCGGGGGGCGCTGTATCAGACTCCTCTAAGATATCAAGAAAAGTGGGTAAACGACTCAAATTTGTAGCCTCAGATTTAGCTATCCTCACCTTCAAAATAAAATCTTTTTTACTCATAGTGCCTCCTATGTTTAAAAGATGTGCCCTGAGTGGGACTTGAACCCACATACCTTTTACGGTTGCAGATTTTAAGTCTGCTGCGTATGCCATTCCGCCATCAGGGCAATGCGCTCGCTGGGATTCGAACCCAGGACCCAGTGATTAAAAGTCACTTGCTCTACCAGCTGAGCTACAAGCGCAACGAAAAGTTTAGACCTCGCTCTCAATGAACAATTATCATGAGCCTGACATACCTCAGGATAAAATAATTCAAGATCATAAAATCTTGAAATTTATTGAGTCTTCAAAATCTCTTTGCGTAGTTTCGTAGGGTGAGCTCATTTAGGGCCTGACTAAACGTGTAGTCTACCCACTTAGGAACACTTTGCTCCTTGCCATTCTGCGCAGACAAGAAAATGGCCTTGCCATACACCGCGTAGTCCACATCTCGAGCAAAGACAGGGGTTGGCGGAGCAGACCTACCCATGTTTGACTGTTGACGGTGACGGTTCTCTGCTCGCACTGTCTGATCACCCTCACTAACTGCAGCATCCTCCGTCACCGTCACGGGGCCTTGGCCGGTGCCAGGGAAACCGTGGTGATCGGAATCCACCAACCCCTGTCCTGCTCCGTTGCGAGACATCGCTCCAGGTTCACTCCTTCGCACACTGGTGCCGGTGACGGTCATGCTCTGGACCTGGTTCTCCAGTGCCGCCTGTGCCAGGGCATAAACTTTCGCCACCTCGGCCTGAAGCCTTGCGGGATCGTTGATGAGCAAGCTGTCTAGTTCCACGCTGAGGTTGATGGAAACACCGGCAGATTGGTAATCACGGCTGGCCTTTCGGTTTAGGCCGACGTTGATGAGAAGCGGCATAGACCGCCTCCTTTCTGTAGGAACGGGCTTGACGAGGCCCAAAATGAAAAAAACCCCGGCCAGTCAGGCGGGGTTCAAGGGCGAGAAGGCCCTCAAGTCATGATGACACAAGAGGGGGTGATTTTTAGCCGGCGACTAGTTGAGCGATCGCTCGACAAAGAGCACAACGAAGTGCCCGCCAGTACCAGAGCTGATGTACCCCACATGTCGCGCTACCAGTGCATTCGTGCTCCCCGCAGTTACAAAGTAACGCCAGATATTGAAGTTTGGGGCGGAAGGAAGATCTTGCCCGTTCCACTTGAGGGAAGTGCCCTCAAAGTAACTGGAGCGATTTAAGATAATCGTGACCCAGCCGTTCGAGGGAGCGACAAAGGTGAGCGACTGTTCCGCTGGTGAGTATTGTCCCGGGTTTCCACTGAATCCAAACTGCATGGAGTTACTGGCGGGAAGTCCCACGGCCAATTCCGCCGCCCCCACGCTCCCCGCCGGCAACTTCACGCTGTCGTCTCCGCCCGTCGTACTCACCACCTCGAGCGCCGTCGTCGGGTTGCTCGGCCCCATTATCACCACCCTCTTGCCCGGGGCGGTGAGGGACTGCTGGTCCGTGTCGTAGACCCACACACCGTTCGCACCATTCAGCGCGTAAAGGGCGTAAGGCGTGGCCGTGATCTTGTCCCGTGGGGTCAGTGCTTGGTACTGGCCGCTGCCCGCAGGATTGCGGAACTCGACCTGGATCCAGCGGTTCGAGCCGTCGAAGGCGGCACCACCGAAGTTCAATCCGCAGGCGAAGCGGCCATCGTTGAGCTGCATCGCGTTGAACGTGTTGGCCG
>Ga0194117_10005382_pt1 | contig 11693 bp, 6 predicted proteins | sample TA2MahsurfametaG_FD_160579 | JGI IMG/M metagenome (GOLD analysis project Ga0194117, IMG submission 160579) | Freshwater microbial communities from Lake Tanganyika, Tanzania - TA2015009 Mahale N1 surface | ecosystem: Environmental > Aquatic > Freshwater > Lake | place: Tanzania: Lake Tanganyika...
GGGGGAAAGGTAATTTTTGTTTTCTGTCTCTGTTCGGACATAAATATTAATTATATAAAGAATAATAATTACTACACAATCAAGATAGATCTAAACTCAAGGAGGAGCCCGTTTCATTTTTTTGGTGAAGTACAGCCTCAGCTTGATATTTCTCTTTGTAAGAAGAGGCGAAATTGAAATTGACCAGTTCCAACAATCCCCACTCGATATTCGACCCAATATTTTTGAAAGGAGAGTCACAGATGTCGTTGCAGTATTTCATGAGGATGTTCCAAGTCCCTCGGATTATTTTTCTTCGTTGAGATTCACTTGTACTATGCTTCAATTTCTGCATTATCTTCTATAACAGACAGATAAATAAAACCTTCAACTCGTAGTTGTTCTATGATTCAATCTATTCCGAGAAGCCTCTTTAGATGGAGGATTTCGAGTAAATGTCTTATCTTTAGTCAATGTTTTGTTCAGAAATCATATGTTAGATAGAGGGGATATAGCCAAGCGAGATTTCTTTTTTGCTCTGCTTGATGTTGAGAAACGAAATGAAGGGGTTTGTGGGTCTAGGTTGTTCTTGGTGTGTCATTTCTCTGAGAAACCTATGGAAATTCTTGGTGATTTTTGGATGTTTGTTATCTTTAACTTTAAGAGAACTAAATATTTTTTAAGTTTTATGGATGTGTTTCTTTTTGATGAGGTTGGGTGAGGAAGTAGAGGGCATATTGTAAAATAATTGTATGTTTATTTTGATAAAGCCTCATTTAGATAATTGGCGTTTTTTGATTATAACGAGAATAAGAAGAAAATTAAGCCAAAACCAAAATCCAAACAGTTAACAATAACAGAAATTGATTTGGTTGGATTTGAAGCAACCATGTATTCAGGAAATCGCTGCTCTAATATTTCTCCAACATTTCTGCTACTTTATTTTATTGCGAATAATTTAATTCTAACTTATTTGAACTAATATTGGTGCCTTCGTAGATTTACTAAAGACATAATCTCATTAAACTCTATTTTTGAGTTAGTTGAAACAGCATCATATTCTCAACTTATATAGCACAAGTAGCTATAAAGATAATATTCGCAACATTTCTATTAGCTAAAAAAAGAGTCTCAATCAAATATATAATCTATTGCCGAGATTTATATGATAAGGGTCATCTATAAAAACTAGAAACTTTGGAAGGCTCCACATGCAGTGTGGGTAATCCTTGCCTTTCTAATCAACTCTTTTTACCTATGCTACATCGTCCTCAAGTGCTGCTTCCAGGAGTTGGTGTTCAGGCTTCCCATTCCTCTCTCAGTAATTTTTGTGATATTCACCTTGTTAGATAGAATCTATCCTTTTTACAAAACAAGACAATTCATCTCTTTTAGATTTTTTATCGATATCATCATATGGGTTTTATTAGCATTTTCTCTTCATCTCCCCTACGAAAACAGAGTATGCTTCCTAGGACTTCCGGTAGTAATTTATCTGTTGGATGCTATTTAATTGAAGGATTTACTTTTCGACATGGTCAGGAGGCAATATTGGATTTACAAGATCTATGTCATCCTCAAAATCATGTATTGTATCATAATTTATGGGCATATTATCGGTTGCATTTTCTATGCCGTCGAGATGAACCTGCTAAACAACTAGACCTTTGGGCCTTTTGCTTTAAATCCTCTCAATTACTATCAAGGTAAATATAAAGTAAAAAAGGACAACTTTTAGCATATACGCCTATACTTATGTTCCAAGACCTGAGTCGCTATGTCTACGCCATGTACTTTAGTTTTTCTTTGGTTTCGACAATTGCTTTTGGAGATATTATTGGCAAAAACTACATCTAAGATGTAACTAGTTAAGAATTTAGATCTATGTACTTATTCTGATTGTCTTCTCAACAGTCGCAATCGCTTTGGTCGTTTAACAGATGTATACAGTCTTCCGCAGGAAAAAGACGAGATTTTTCTAATTGCTGTATTTATTAACTAAACTAGGAACAAAATTCGATTTTTATCAGAAAGACTCAAAGGATATAAGCAAATCCCTTCTCACTTCAGGTAATTTAGATGTTACGTAGACTTGAAATCATCAATTTTCTAATTGAACTCAGTTGGAGGAGCTTGAACGAAGAACCTGAAGAACTTGAGACTGCTGTATAATTCAAAACAAAATTGATGAAGCAGTCAGTCATTTATAATTAACACCTACCAGCATTTTATGCAAAATATGTGTTGCATAAGCTCAAACTTGTTCACCTCCCCAAAGGGATTCTCGTCTATAATAATGTTAGTTTTCATTAATGTAGCTACCTCAAAAGCAACAGCTTACTTCTTATTTAGTCACAAAGGGCAAATATTGGATAGGTTACTCCACGCTTAAAGGCAGATTAGCAGGAGGATACACTCTAGAGGAAAAAGGAATCAATTTCGGAATATAATAAACTTTTGTTGGCACAAATGATCTCTACCGATATTTGTAAGTACGAACAGTTACCTCCGGTTCAGTTCTCACCATCAATGCCAAATAACTAAGAGAGATAATGCTCTAACTTGAAGATATCGATTTTCCGTATGAGAAACCCATATAGTATTTCCAAAATGGCAAAGACAACGCGATGTTTCATAAAAATAAGTATCATTGTTCTGTATGTTTGACGGATGATCATACTCTCATTGATTGTCCGACTTGCCATTATGTGGTCACTGACTAGACCATCAAATAGATCACCAAAAAGTTTCATGAAAGGACTCTTAAGCAAAGAAAACATCAAAAAAGTCGTAAAATCAGAGGTAAAAAAACAATAATGAAGATATTCATTTGTAGACAATCAAAGAGAAGCCGGGCAAAAGTTGGAGGTTGATGTAAATCGAAAGATACCGTTAAATTTTCAACAGAATCAAAATGATCTAGGAGGAAAATGACATGTTGTTGTAAAAATGGCATTAGTGGACTATCTATGGTGCAACAGTAGCCGAAAATGAAGAGTAGTAAAACTAAGCGGATAGGAGTATGAATATTACTTATACTTTCATGCAGTCTAAAATTAATTGATAATCTATCATTTGCAGTTAAACATTTTTAGAGAGTTATCAAATGCAATTTCACTAAGTTACTGTTACGAAACTCCCAAAACTGCGCTTGCTACCTCCAAAACTTACACAATTTTACACGGTTAGTTTCTCCCCTTCAAAACAAATCCTTCGGTTCTTTTGTTTTTACTCTGGAATTTAGTTTTGACAAATTTGGCTCCTGCATGTGAATTTCTGATCTAGCAATAAGGTGCATCGGTTTCTAGCATGATTCTGTCCAAAGGTATTTTTTTGAGGGTTTATAGATTCTATTGGGTTTTGAAGCTACAGCCATTGATGCCAATATAAAGGTCGAGTTCCATAATTTGCTTGACTTATTCGATGCCTCCGGTAAAAGAGTGCACAACTCCAGTTGTAAATCTGTCTCTATTTTTACGCACGATATCATAGAAATCAGAGCCAGTGTTACGATTGTGCAGGTACATGGGCAGCTTGAATTTTTATGCCAGGTCGAAATGCAAAGGGAATACTTAGAGTTGTTGCTATTTCGAAGCATAGTTAAATCTATCATAATCCAAACCACATTAGCCTATAGCTACTAGCTTATCTTTTATTCTCATTGCTTCAGCTTAAATCTTGGCAAAATATTCCTCCAGAGATGCATGCTTTTATTTGTTTAGAGGTTATGCAGCTCTGCAGGGATGAACTCCAATCGTGCAGTAAGAGTTCTCAAACTTGTTACAGAGTTAGTAACTATGAGTTGCATCTTACAGGCATCCTGCGGCGATCAATAAATGAGAGCAACCCACCTGTAGAGCTCTTTTTACCACCTGTTCGCGATCATCTTCATGATGCTTGCTGGTTCCGAACTGTTAGTCAGTAAGATTGGCTGCAATGTCAAAGAATCTGCGACCTTGATTTATCATTTTGCCTAGTTGTTGGATCATATTATGAAGTGCTTTTTGAGAGTTAGAGGAACAATCTTAGAGGATGAGTGAGAAGATATTGTGGCCGAGTGGTTAAGGCGATGGACTTGAAATCCATTGGGTTTTCCCGCACAGGTTCGAATCCTGTCAATGTCGTTTTTGATATTCTTTTAGTAAAACTTTGAACCAAGTCAATATCGAAATGATTCTAGAATGGATAGTAATATTGAGGTGAAATAAAATTATCATGCGTCTAACTTGAAATTTTATATTTTGATAATGTCAATATACAAGCAAATACTTACCCAGTTCCAGGAAAAGTTTGGTCATTCTGAGTTCAAGAAACTTTATAGTGAGTAACTAGCAAACAATCTGGACAGTCTCGCTCAGATCAACACTGGTACACAATAATTTGACCCTATCATCAAATTAGAGATCTTCGATATTGTGCCTGTTACCTACGATAAAAAAATAATTCTCAAGGATTTGATTGGTACCATACAGAAGATATTTGACATACTTTGCAAGTATATTGCGGAGACAGAAAAAAATATTGAAGTCTCAACTGATTATTAAGACATTCTTGTTCACAAATAAAATATACAGCAGTTTAGTGCTGACAGGGAATTTTTGTGTAATGTGTTTAGGCTGCCCATTCGCTCACAATCCAAAATTCTACAAAAAATACAAAACTAGTAAGTAAGTCAATTTCAGTAGTCTGAAACACTGAAAATTGCATTCATTTTATTAATAATTGCAATAATACTTTAAGTAGTACTTTTGTTAAATCGCTCTTCTTTTCTGAATTCTTTGGTTTATTGTCTGGCCTTGGGAGTCTTTATAATTAATTTCTTTGATAGATCTTATATAAGAGTCTGTATCCTGGCATTTATCATATCCTTTTTGTTTGACCTACTTTGGTCTCTCACCATTTCGAAGGTATTCTTTTATTTACTTAGCTTTATCTGAACTCAGCATAAAACGACTTCAACTTAAAATTCGGGTCTTTAACACAAATAAAAGTATTTTTTCTGAAGTTTAGCTACCTGACTTCTATTCTGCTTATGGTTGTAAAAGTAATTTTTTTATGATATAGCTGCTGCTGGCTGTCATTTTTATGAGATTTAGAAATAACTCGATCTACAGCAAAAAAACTGTGCAACTTGGTGATACTAAATTTTACCTATAAAGCAAGCCTTTTGTGAGTCCAATCAGCAAGATGATCATGAAAAACCATGCACAATAAGAAGTTTATTGTCTATGATAGTTATATTCTTTCGGAATGAGTTAAAATGTAGAGACAATCTAAATATAGTCGTTTTAAATAGTAAAATTTAGAGAGAATGTCAAATACACTTGCAATAATCATTTGGCCCACTTCATTTCACAAATTTTAGATTACCCGCCCAGCACTTCCTTAGCCCATTCGCCTTCTATTGACTTATGTATGCAGAAAAGATCGTAAAGTTTTAGAGATACTAGATGTTGTTTCGATAAAATTCCATGTTGGTCATCATCCTCTCAAATCTTTCTAAAATGGGAAAGTAGTAGACATTGGGTTTGTTAAGAAAGTGCGTATTTTGAGGATCCCATTGGCTAAGTCGTTAATAATAAATTCTTTCTTTCTTGCCCATCATTCCCCTCATGTAGAAGCAAGTTTACAGCAAGTAGAAATCTATGAGAGTTATTTTTCCAAAGATGAAGCTCTATCCTTAGTAGGTATCCAATATTTGGCAAATTTATTTAATGTATTTTGACTTGTTCATTAATTGTTCGTAAGATTATTTAGTAAAAGCATTGAGTTATTACATCGTATGGTTCGCAGAGTACTCTCCGATCGAAAATAAAACATTCATCGACTAGGGCCATTTCAAGAAGTACAGATCTAGGATCTATTGTAATTTGGCCTTAATAAACAAAAAATACTCTTATTCTGATATCTTCTCCCAGAAGATCTTCACGATTGAATAGTTTGGAGATGTATGTCATGATTGGCAACTGGCCCTCGATATAGAGGTCATTGTAGATGAGGGCTGGTAGTTGGGACTTGTCGACTTTAATTTTTCTGAAACGATCCAATATTTATTTTGGAAGCTTACTGAATTGCTCGGGCAGTTTGTCTAGATGTATTTAGATGAAAGGTATTTGCAGATAACAGAAGAAATTTCTGAGTGGTTGAAGTAGTCCTCTGAAGCTATAATAGACGAGGATAGGAAGTTGTTAAACAAGACTCATATATTAAATATAAGAAGTTTCCTGATAAATACACAAATAGAAAATAAAATACTCATAATACCCTGAATCTTTTCTTGGAAAGTTATTAAGCACTTTAACCTTTTCTTATTGCAGAAGAAACATCAATCTTATTATAAAGTGATTAAATCTTAAGATCAGAAATATTAAAATCTTTAAAATTTAGAGAGTTTTATAAGTATTTAAGTAATCATAAAGTCATTAAATTTATATCATCCACTTTACTTTAAGTTGTTTTTTTGATGGAGTTCTCCACACCCTACGCTGTTCCTATCGGCCGTATTTGCCGTATTGCAGCATTTTGAATTTTTCTGGACATGTATCTTTGAGTGTATAAATGGTTTAATTTTGTATAATCTTGCAGTTAATATCGTAGAGCCCAGTGTTGGCCTACATTCTCCAGCAGATTCTTATCTCGCTTAGCACGTCTTCCTTTTGACATATTGCCATGAAACTTGTAGTTGGAATCTTCATTAGTTTTGCAAAGTCATCTTTGGTGAGTATAAAATCTTCAGACTTATCAAAGGATTCTTTTGCAAGGAATGACTTTTGGCTAAAGGGTGGTATTTTTTGAAGTGATTTAAACTTCGATTCGTAAAAGTCGACAGTATAGTCGAAGAAAGTTTGTTGTAAGACTTTATTGTTGGCATTTTTATATTTTTGTGGGTAGAAAACTTGAAGAATGTTAAAGAAATCTTTGCCGTGTTTATTCATTTCATGTTACCATAGCCAGTAATGATTGAATGTACTAGCCTTGTCGTTCTTTAAGGGATAGTTTGTCTGTGGAGGCATTAAATTCCACATTTGTTAAAGTAACTTCTTCTTCTACATCACATATGACAAATTAAAATCCTAATAAACTTTTGACGTCTGTGAACTTGGCCAGAGTCCATGTATTACAAAACTTTTGCTAAATTTTGTGAGAGATACCTATCCCAAAGTTTAAGCATAGAAGGATCGCATTAATTTTGAGTTCCTTTCATGGCGTAGCAATATCCTGCAGTCCAGTTAAATGAAAACATTCCAGAGAATGAGTGACTATTTTAGTCGATAAACGGGCGTTATTGATTCAGGGTCGAAACTACTAACATCAAAATGACTAAGATGAGGTTGACAGTGATATTTGAGACCATTTATTTATAAATATTATAATTCTTCAAACGATTGTTTATATAAAATTCTCTTAAAAAGGTATCTAAATGAATCATAGAGATGTTAAGATAGAATATTAGTTACTATCAATGCTTGTATCATTCAGCAACAGCAATCGTCATTATTCTATCCATAAGGATCTCGCACTACATATTGTGTTTGTCCATTTAGAGGCTGCCTCATCTGATTGTTACCAAATTCATTTGGATCATAATAGCCTACATTCGCCATCAATTAAACGTAGGGCTGGTTATTTGTTAGTTGGCCCAATTTGGCTTGATTTTGACGGGTATTCCAGTGCATTACCAAATGTGGATAGTCATTGAACACGATTGCAGATACAATGTCGCTCGGACCCAAATAGCGAATGAAATCAGATACTGCGTGTCTAGTAACCTCCCATTTATGTCCACTCATTGATCCGCTAATATCCAAGGTGAACAATACTGCATAGTGTTATTCCATTGGAACTTGCATCATTACTTGTAGTTTAGGATTGACGTAGCCTCTGTTTCCCAATCCGAAATCCTTTCTTATTCTTTAAAAGATAACATGTAAATCTGTATGAGTAATATCTTAGTATTAGCCATGAATTCCGGCAGCAGCAACTAATCGACGCAGTGATTGTGCATATGAGTATTCAATATCCACACCTAGAATAATGATCTTTAAATCCCTCACGTTCAGATCATTTCTGTATCTGCTTAGCATTTCCATTGTGTATTGATAGCTAGCATTGCTATCTGTGTCATGACCATCTGTTATAAGGATGTGTAGGAAACTCCAGTTAGCTGCAGTGTGTTCTTTTTAGAGTAAATCATGTAACCGAGTCATCAGATTATTGCCATATAGCAAGGCATCTCTCATTGCTGTGCCTCCGTGGGGATGTATGTTCCAGATTTAGCGAGGGGTGGAGGAGCGGGTGGCTTGTTCAAAGCCACAGGCGGTGAGTGCTACTTCTGAGAGGAAATGAGTATGATTGCTACCGTTTTGTATGTTTGCGGCGGTGACTGTAGGTATTTTAGGATAATTCATGTAAAAACAAATACAAAATAATCGTTTCAGAACTTGGATGATATGAGTTTTCACATTATAGAAGGGATTATATTTATTGCTAATAATAGGATTGATAATTATCTTAAATATAACAATAGCAAAGGTTTGATTGATAAGTATTCATTCGAGTAAAATCTAACAAGAGCTGAAATGTGAATTGTTATTTCGATAAGTATATCAATTTTCTCTTTAGTGAAAATAGACCTATTAACAAATATTTTTGACGTATGCTTATCCAGTCTTACTGATCTTATTTTACACTAAAAAAGTACAATTATACCTAGTTAGAGTCTGTGCAGATTTGGCCACTGAGTCTATGACAGATGTCTGCACCCTACATCTCCGATAATATTATGCCCTAAATAACACAACCAATACCTAAGTAGAGTGTTTGAATATTGGCCCACAGAGCCTACGATAAATGTTTGCATCCTTCATCTCCAATTTTATTGCCATCTCAATACCAAAACTAATACATAGGCTTATTTTATGGAGATTTGTCCACTGAGCCTTCGATAAATGTCTACATCCCTCAGCTCCGATGTTGTTGTGTTCTTAATAGCATATTTTTTACAGAGGGAGAGTATTTAAAGCTTGATCCACTGAGCCTTTGACAATTATCTGCACCCTTCAGAACTGATATGGTTTTTCCCTAAATAGCAAGACTGATACATAGATAGAGTGTGTAAATGTTGTTCCATTCAGCCTTGGACAGATAACTGCATCCCTCTTCTCCGATATTATTGTCCCCTAAATAGAAAAAAAGATACCTAGATAAAGTATATGGAGTTTATTCCATTGTGCTTTCGACACATAGATACATCCTTCATTTCCGATATTGTTGCCATCTAGTTCGCGCAACTGATACCATGATAAAGTGTGTGGAGGTTTGGCCACTGAGCTTTTGAAAGATAACTGCATCCTTCAGCACCGATATTGTTGTAGTCTATATCTTGCAGTAATAAGTAGGTAGAGTGTATGTAGTTTGTTCCACTAAACCTTCGAAAGATAGCTGCATCCTTTCGCTGTAATTTTGTTCTCATCTAAATAGCACAACTGATACATAGATCGAGTGTATGAAGTTTAGCCCATTGAGCCTTCGACAGAAGGTTGCGCCCTTAATCTCCTATTTTGTTGCTCCCTAAATACTTACGTAATTACGTAGGTTTATTACTAGTGGTGTTTTTTTATTTTCTTCTTTTGCTTCGATCTCTTTTATAACTTTTAGCAATTTCACTAAATCTTTGCATTTTTGTTCTATTTTATTTTAAAACTACCTAAGTTGTAGGAGTGGACTGTCAATCCAGAGTTATCTTTAGTTACTTCAATTTCTAGAGATATCCGTATTTATGTCTATCTGCTTGCAAAATAAAAAAAAATATTGTGTTTAACCACTGTTTATGTGTAAGCTCTGTAAGCGGGGACTACTTGTACAAATATGATTAACTCATGCTAACATTAAAATATTTATAAATCATAAAGTAAATAATTAAGTAGACCTATGCTGAAAGGTTGCGCCTTCATTATTTTCACTCTCATTACCATCATCGATTTTGTTAGTTCCTACTAGTTTTACTGTGGTACTCCCAAGTAAAAAATAACCACTTATGCTTTGAACAATAGATAGTAATATATAACAACTATACATGATTTTGGATTGATTGTTGATACCAAAGATCAAACAGCTTACAATTATATGCGCGAATATGGGACTTGGGATGCCCACTTTCTCTACTTAATGTCAAAATTAGTAAAGAAAAATGAAAAAATACTCAATATAGGTACACAGAATGGTCTTGAAGCGATAGTTTTGGGGAAGCTGGTAGGGCCAAACGGAAAAATTTTCATTATAGAGCCTTCAAGTCTCAATTACAGATTGGCTGTCAAAAATATTTACTTAAATGACCTTTAGTAAATAACTGAGTTTTACTTAATGGCGGCTGGGATGGAAGAGAACGAAATTTTTATCGAGATAAACGAAAAAGATCCAGAAAGATAGTTTTTAACTCATAGGACAATTGACAGTGCGGATACTGAATACGAGAGAGTAAATGTTCAAAAAGTGGATGTATTGTTACCTCCTGCAACTAAATTGGACTTCATCTACCTGAAATCAGGAAACTATCATTTTGAGGCATTATATGGGATGCGCTAAATTATAAGCCAGTCTCCTTCAGCTATAATTTTGGTCAAACAAAACTACTTCTATCTAAGTAATCGTAACTATACAAACACTCCTAAATTGATGTTCTAGTTCCTATAAAATAGTGGATTTACTTGGCTAAAATACGATATTACAGAAAGCTGCTAGATAGGAAATTTGGACTATGTAGATTGGGGGACACTTCTGGTTTAACAAAGATATCATTTACTATTGGTTGGACCAGAAGTGAGTCAAGAGAAAAAGGATATTTTAGGGATTAAATGATTTGATTTTAAAATTCATATAAATTTCGGATTTTATTTTTAGATCAGAAAGAAGGTAATATTTATTTTTAATGGGACAAGCAAGTATTGTACCATAAGAAGTACAAAATCTACCAAAGGATCAGAGTGCCATCGACATGGAAGTCATCTATTGCGGTGCATGAGGAGGTCTCCCAGAAGCCAACTATGCCTCCAAGGTCATTAAAACTGTCTATCCTAATGCCAAGATTAATCAACACACTCCAGGAGTGACTAAAAATTTGGTGATTAACTACAACGGTCGGGAAGTATACAACAAGAAGAATGGAGACGGTTCGTTTAACGAAAAAAGTGCAGTTAAATTCATCAATAAGCTAAAGGGATTCACCTCTAAATGATTTGATTGAAATAAGGACTTAAAAATGAATTTTATTTGGGAAACTTAGAGACCGAATGAAATGATGAAAATAGTCTTTATATTCTAATTATTTACAGTTAATAACTCGAGGGTCTAGCTTCTTGGACTCGAGAAATAGTGAGATAGGACTATGAATTTAAATATTTCTGGTTTCCTAGGACTTATATGTCACCAGACTTTTATGAATACAAATGGCAAATGATAGCTGACATTAAAACTTTGAATGAAGGAGACTTACATTATCATTGACTTTGATTTAACCAGAAGTGAACCAAGATAAAAAGAATCTAAGGATTAAATATTTAATGTTAAAAATTTGTACAGATTTCCGTTTTATTTTTGAGTTACTACTAAAAATATTATTTTATTTAAGATGGGCCAATCAAAATCAATATCTTAAGAAGTAAAAAATCAACCAAAAAATCAGAAAGCTATCGTGGTATCAGTCGTCTATTGCCCCC
>Ga0194117_10005385_pt1 | contig 11691 bp, 10 predicted proteins | sample TA2MahsurfametaG_FD_160579 | JGI IMG/M metagenome (GOLD analysis project Ga0194117, IMG submission 160579) | Freshwater microbial communities from Lake Tanganyika, Tanzania - TA2015009 Mahale N1 surface | ecosystem: Environmental > Aquatic > Freshwater > Lake | place: Tanzania: Lake Tanganyika...
TGATAACATTAAATACTGAATCGCAAAAATTACATAATGAATCACAGAAATTAAATAATGAAGCACAAAAACATAATCAAGAGCTTACTAATAAGATAGTTGAAATGTGTGGAACTACAAATAACAACACATTAATCAACAATCATTGTAACAATAATAATAAAACATTTAACTTAAATGTATTCTTAAATGAGACGTGTAAAGATGCCATGAATATAAATGATTTTGTAGATTCGCTTCAGCTTCAATTGTCTGATTTAGAAGAAGTAGGTAAGCTGGGTTTTGTAGACGGTATTTCGAATATAATAGTCAAAAATTTAAAAGCTTTGGACGTACATAAAAGACCAGTCCATTGTGCTGATAAAAAGAGGGAGGTTATTTACATTAAAGATGAAAATAAATGGGAAAAAGAAAATGAACAAAAACAAAAACTCCGTAAAGCGATAAAACGAGTAGCATTGAAAAACGAAAAATTGTTGCCTAAATACAAAGAGCTTCATCCGGGATGTAATTATAGCGATTCGAAATATGCGGATCATTATAGTAAATTAGTAATCGAAGCATTCGGTGGTTTAGGTGATAATGATATTGAAAAACAAGACAAAATTATCAGAAATATAGCTAAAGAAATAGTAATTGATAAGACGATGTAAATTATAAGACGATGTAAATTATAAGACGATGTAAATTATAAGACGATGTAAATCAAATAAAATCTAATAATTAGATGGTAAAGGTCCATCCGTAATAAATTCACCAGTAACACCGTACGTCACAGGATAATTAGGCATAAATTCTAGTTGATTTGGTTTATATCTTCTATTAAATAGTTCCTGCCCTTCATTAAACGATTTACCCCAAGTATCAACACCAAAATTTGGCTGAGGTGGTTGTGCGTACATATCATTTGTAATTATTTTCTCTCTAGTTCCATATCCGCTTGTTAATGGAGAATAATTAGGAGTAACTCCGACGGTTAATTTGCCAGCATCATTTGTGCCAGGAACACATTCTTGTGTTTTAGACAATAGATTGGTTTTAGATTTAGACAATGAAGATGAATAAGGTTGACAACCAGGACAATCAATATCAGCCAAACACTGCTGTCCTGTTATAGCACATCTTGCGGTTGGTCCACAAAAATTTTTACAACTATATGTAGTATTTAACGGTAAATCTACTGTATGAGTGGTATTATCGGTATTATTTTCACGTGAATAGAAGGATTCTACAATATATTTATCCGCAGCTAAATAATCAATCATTCTAAAAATAACCAATAATAATATGAATGCTGTAAAAGGTAAAATAAAATTGTTGATTGATAATTTCATATAATAAATTGATATTAAATTTTTTATATTAATTTAATATAAGTGATGTCAGATTCAAATAATGATACAAGTGCTATAGATGAAAAGAAAAAAAAAGATAAAGAAAAACCATCCATCAATTTTGTATCTAATATAACAAGCTTTATAACTTTTGTAATAGGAGCAATTCTTATAATCTTATTATATTTTTCAAGCAGCGGAGTCGTTTTATTTATATGTAAATTAGCGCAATCAAATATATTACCAACTGAAGCGAACTGTTATCCTTATACGAGCAATCAACCTAATATAGAAAAAATAAAAACAAATATTTTTACTGATAAAGAAATGTCAATGAAATTAGAAATCCCAATTGACGGTAAAAATTCGAAATATGGAATTATAGAAATGTTTAAGAACTATAAAGAGAGATCAAATTCACACTTTTTAGCAAATTATCTAATCTCTATTATTGAAAATTTAATGCAATTTAACTATTCAATCATCAATAATAGTATGAGTTTCTTAAATACTTTGCCAGAATCAGTAATAATAGGTATTTGGCCGCCTGTGATATTATTTGTATATATGTTTTCTTTATTATTAAATTTGGTATATTTTATTTATTTATGGTTTGCGAATATGTATTGGTTCTTTAAAACAAATACAAATGTTTCTGGAGAAGGTAAACCACAATGGCAAGATGTAATATTATTTAGCGCTAATCCGCTGAACTGGATAAGATGGTGGATAGGTTTTTGGTTGGTTATGTTTTCCTTGTTTGGATTCGCACTATTAATATTTGTTCCATTTATAACATCCTTCTACTGTATATTTTCATGTCTATTTTATAGAGGAACATTAAATGGAAAAACTGTGTCGCCATTTTCACTTATTAAAGAGATAATAAAACATTATAAAATAACTATTGTAGGGTTAATAAGTTTTTTTGTTATTTTGTCCGCGTTTTCAAATTTGGGTACAGTTGCTGGTATATTTTCCATTATAACTATTTTACTGATTTATTTTGGTAAAATTGGAATTAATATTTTTAAACCAATCCCAGAAATAAATTTGTCACCGATAGTTAGTAACGATCAAGCAGATAAAACATGTTCTTTTGAATCAAGCAAACCGTTAGCCCAGGGATTTTTTCCAGCACCATTTGGGTTTTTAAATAAATTATTCGGTCAAAAGGGTGGCAATATCAGGAAAGGACTATAAAAATTAATTTGGTTCAATTCTTTCAATAATAAAAAATAATATTACAAAAATAATATTACAAAAATAATATTACTTAAATAATACTTTTATTAAAGTAATATAGGAATGGGTAAAAATAAAACTAAATCATCAAAATTTCCTTTTGTTAGTATATGTACTCCGACATTTAATCGCAGACCTTTTATACCTATAATTATCAAATGCTTTGAGAATCAAACTTATCCAAGAGATAAAATGGAATGGATTATTGTAGATGACGGTTCTGATAAGATTGAAGATTTGGTATCACATTTGCCTTATGTCCGATATTTTAAATATGATGAAAAAATGACACTAGGTAAGAAAAGAAATATTTCAAATGAGAAAGCTAAAGGTGATATTATTGTGTATATGGATGATGATGATTATTATCCACCAGAGAGAGTACAACATGCGGTAGAACGTTTACAAGAGAGTAAAGCATTATGTGCTGGTTCAAGTGCTATGTTTCTTTATTTTAAACACATAAATAAAATGTTTCAATTTGGTCCTTATGGTCCGAATCATGCAACAGCAGCAACATTCGCGTTTAAAAAAGAATTGTTACAAAAGACAAAATTTAATGAAGAATCATGTGTTGCTGAGGAGAAAAAATTTTTAAAAGATTATACAATTCCATTCGTTCAACTAGATTCAACAAAATCTATATTGGTATTTTCACATAATCACAATTCGTTTGATAAAAAAGAACTACTAAAACAACTGCCAAATCCAACTATACACGAGACTGAGTTATTACCAAAAGATTTAGTAAAGGAACCAGTTATTTTAAAGTTTTTTATGGAAGATATAGACGAGTTACTCGAAAACTATCATCCTGGTAGTCCGGATAATAAACCGGATGTAAAAAAACAATTAGCAGAATTGAAAATAGAGAGAGAGAAAAAACTCCAAGAAATGACGAAACAACAAAATGAATATCAAGATACGATAAATAAAATAACCATGATGACAAACCCTGAAATAGTTCAGCAGAAAATCAACGAACAAGCGATGATAATACAGCAATTAATATTTGAAAATAAACAATTGAAAGTACAGGTTCAATATTTAAGTAATAAAATAAAACAACTTCTTACCGAACAAATAGAACAACGTAAAGAACAAAAACGAATTGAATTATCCAATGATAGTCCAAAAGTAAATATTATATAAAACAATTTAGAGTATAAAACAAAACAATTTAGAGTATAAAACAATTTAAAGACAAATATATATCTTATGTATTAGAAATAGAGAATGTATCAAGATGATTATTTTAATCATGATGAAAATGATTACGAAAGTGATCATAATGTAGAAAATCTACTGGAAAAGGAAAAAATGAAAGATAGAGGGTATAATGTTATTTATAGAAAAGCTGTGCGACGAGACGGAAAATCATATAGTAAAAAAATTAAAATATTCACTTCTAGTGGTACAGGTAATTGTATTAGAGATGCTGAGACTGGTGAGTATTTTTCAAATATGGTAGGTTCAAAAGATGAAGATTTATTTTTTAAGATTATTTTGGCAACCGGTGAGCGTCAAAGTGCGAATGGTTATAGTACATTATTTTTCATTTCACCACAACATTATGCGAATTATTTACAATGTGAAATCGACCAAACAATTGTCTCTAATTGGGAAAAAAGGCGTGATGCTAGATTAGCTGAATTAAAAAAGTCAAAGAAAACAACGCGTGATTATTCTAGAGTTAGGTAAAAATAAACTAAATTATAGATTCGTAAAAATGTTTATTTTACAAGTTTTACACTTTTTAACATTTCAAACGTCATTTTTATATAATGAAAATTATATAAAAATAATTTATTATATTTTATTATATAATATCTTCTTCATCTATATCATCTTCATCTTCAATTTCTTTCTCTCCTGTACCCGTAGCATTTTCTTTTATATATTTTTCGATATAACGATAAATACGGTTAATATCAAGTTTATTAATTTCATAATTATCAAGTAAATTAATTATTTCAGTATTTTCGTGATTATTACTTAATTCAATGAAAAATCCAAATAAATCCTTTTTATCCATTCCTAGTTTTTGACACAATTTCTGTATAAAAAGTGAATTATTATATTCAGTTGAATATTTTGTTAATACTTTTGTAAATCTAATATCAGAATGATTATGTTTATTGTTAGTCGTAAATGTTTCATGATACAACTTATTATTTTTAAACGTTTTAATTAATGAACTCATTTCATTAAATTGCCAAATTTGTTTTTGAAATGTAATGCGGTCAATATAGTCAGCAAAACATATATTATCAAGCTGTGAAATATAGAATGGTATGGATTTATTTTTATCCATCTTTTCAATAACATCTATAATATTTTCATGCCATAATAAACCAACACTTGTCCTGTCAGTTTCGTTCATAATATTATTATGTTGATTGAGTGGAAAATACTCATTAATTAATTTGTTAGTTATTTTCTTTGTATCATCATTATAAGACTTAATTTCTAAAATATTATCTATTATTTCACACGTAAAAACTTCTGGTTTATTTTTGTATAAATTATATGTATTATTTAATTTCCTTAAATCACCTTGAAAATATGATATCAATTTGGGTTGTAATCTACTATGGATATTTGGAAACAACACATTTGTCATGTTTAACATTTGTAATTGGTTAGGTGTTTTTAATTCAATGGTATTGCATACCTTCATTAATTCCTTAATTTTTTTATCAACTCTGTAGTTACCTATACAAATAATAGGATTCATTGTAACTTCTTCTAATTTTTGCTTCTTAGTTTTCTTTGGTCTTATAAGTTTAATTAGAGAATTGATTCCTCCTTTGTCTCCATTATTCATGCCATCAATTTCGTCCATTATTATAGCAATTTTTTTTACTCTCTTATTGAATAAACTCATAATATTTTTATCAGACATATTATGTTTTGTAATATCTTCAATAACAGAAGTATTTCTAATATCGCCAGCATCATATTTAATAATATCATAGTTAAGTTCTTTTAAAATATTTACAACAAAAGATGTTTTGCCTGTTCCTGGATTTCCATAGACATAAATACCTTTTTTAAACAAAAGATTGTTTTTGTTCGCTTCAAAATCTTTTAAGACATTTTTAATTTCTTTTTCCTGTTCTTCTCTATTAAGTAGTTTATTTATATTTAATTGTTCCATTTTATATATTTAACAACATTCTTTTTATGTAGATTTCTACACAAATCACGTTTTTGTAAATATATATGTATTATTTCTCTGCAACGTTCTGAATTATTTTCGATACAGTAATGTAAAATAAAATAAATATAATTTTTGAAAATCATATTTTTGTATCTATATTCTTTATTTTTAAGCCATAAATCGATATTCTCTCCAAGTATTTTGTCAAAGACTATATTATTATCTATTCTAATCATATCGCGAACATAATTATCAAATAATAATATATTATTTCGGATTGTATGATGATATAAATTATAAAATGTTTTATTAACAAATACAAGATATCGTACAGGGATGAATTGTTTAATTATTTCAATAATATCATAAGGTAAATCAGATAGTTTCATTATAAATATAATAATTATATATTTATAATATTTCGTTAATATTTTATACTGTTTCGTTAATATTTTTATACTCTTTGACAAGGATTATTCACACCATATGTTATGCCATCCCAAGCAAGGCCGCAATTTTTAGCCCATGTATATTTAGCACACATTCCATCAGTACCTGTATAAGGAGCAGTATTAAAGTTCATGATTAGATTTTTATTTCCGCTGCTAGGAGGACATTTTCCTAAATCTTTTACATTAATACATCTAGTATTATTTCCGGAACCGTCAACTAGCCAATAATCCGGACATTCAGGAGTCATAGGAGGCCATTGTTTACCATTTGAATATGTAAGTGATACTCCAATAAATACAAGAGCAATAATTAATATAATTATCGCAGCAAAGAGAACGAATTTTTGAAAACTTTCCATATATATAAATAAAATAAATATATTTTTCTATTTGCTTATTTTATATAAATGGACCAACTAAATAATGGAAGGATAAATATTAAATCACCTAATACTTCGGCATTATTTAAAATGTATGATAAAATACCAGCGAACCAATGTGTAACCTTTAGGAATGCCACAGAGGGTTTATGGGATGATAGTCTTTTATCACGAGCTTTTTTCTCTCAAGAGAATATTCGAATACTCCAAAATGGTATAAGAGCTGGTGTATATCACCGTTCAAACGGACAGTATGTAGTATCACCCCAAGATTGTGATTCGCTTAAGATTATAATGAGAAGTGTTTTTCTCCAATATTCAGCAAACCAACCTTCAAATATTCCGCAACAAATTGAAGAACTAAATAAAATAGTGCTTAATTACTGCATACAACAGGTATATAGTGAAGCGCAGGGTTATATGAAATATATAGATGATGCTAGTACATTGGTAGTACCAATCGCTCATCCAGTTCAGGCAAGTAATACGGATAGACAACTTGAATTGAAGAGCTGGTTTTAATCCACCTTTTATAAACGCAAGTCGCTTCGCTTAAAGGTTAAAACGAAGTAAGAGCCAAACATATTAAATTTAATCCAGCTTTAAGCGAAGCGACTCTAAAAGGTTAAAACGAATTAAGAGCTAAAGAACTTATTTTTATATCTTTCTCTCCAACTAAATAAATAAAGAGTAACTTATAACAAGAAAAAAGAGTTGACAACTAGTTAGAAGCAAATTTTACAGATGATCTTTGGATAAGATGTTTATATTTATAAGTATTTGAATATATAAAAAAAATAAAATATATTCAAATATCTCTAATAAGATAATATAATTTCTAAAAATTTAATTTTATATCGTTATAAAATTTTAATCATCTTCCACAGTTAATGTCTGTTTCTTTACAACTTTTTTCACAGCACTCTTTGATACAACTTTTTTCTTTGGATCACCATTCATTAATCTGGTTCTCTCTTCTTTATATTCAATATACTGTTCTTTTAAACTTGATAATTCATTTAACCACATCTGATTAATAGTAGTAGATTTTACATTTTCTAATTCTGCCTTTTTATCACCATGTTCCTTATTTAATCTTTCTACATTTTCTTCAGTTACTGAATCCATAGGCATTTTAACCAAATATTGATAATTTGTATCATCGTCAATAATATCATATCCTTTACTTTGTAACATTTCTACAACCTGTTCTCTCTTCTTCTTACGCAAATCAATCGTTCCATCAAGATTTTCTTTAATATATTTAGCCTTATTTGTAAGTAATATTAATTCCCTCTCTAAATTATGAATCATGAAATCTTTTCTAGATTGATACAATTTAATTCTTACATCATAGTAAGAGTCAATAATATCAGAAACCTTTTCGAATTTTTGTAGAGTATCATTAGAATCAAATAAGTGCATGTTAGTTGTAGTATTTGTTGTATATAGCTTCAATAATTTCTCGAGACCATTACAACCGTGTTCGCCTTTTAACTGTTCTAATTCTTCTAGTTTTCCCTTGACAAATGTAATAGTGAAATCAACATTCGTATCTTTACTCATATCTTCGTAGTCCTTTATAATTGCTGGAATTTTATTTTTATCTTTATCTTCACCAGGACTAATCCAGTGTTCGAGTAACTCCTTAAAATCTTCAGTCCAATAACCAACTGGCAATTCAGTAACTCTAATTTTATCAACAGCCAATTTTTCGTATATTCCTTTAATTAAGAATTTATCATCAGAAATCTTAGTAATGACACCTTTAAATCCTTCATAATAAGGTATGAAGTCAATATCATCCTCAATAGCTGTTAATTTATTTTGTAAATATTGAATAATTTGTAATGGATTATAGCACATAATATCAGTACTAAAACCAGTACCAATACCTTTAGAACCATTGACAAGAATCATTGGAATAATTGGAGCATAATAAATCGGTTCAACAGATAATCCATCATCATTTAAATATTCAAGAACATTATCGTCGGTTTGTTGAAAGATTGTTCTAGTAATTTTATTTAATAATGTAAATATATATCTTTCAGACGCACTATCTTTACCACCTTGTAATCTAGTTCCAAACTGACCGTTAGGTACAAACAAGTTAATATTATTTGAGCCTACAAAGTTTTGGGCCATACCGACAATCGCTGCGTTTAAGCTGGCTTCGCCATGATGATAACCAGAATGCTCCGAAACATATCCGGAAAATTGTGCGACTTTAATTTCTGTCTTCAAATTGCGTTTAAACGCAGCAAATACAATTTTTCTTTGTGAAATTTTGAGACCATCCATCAAATTAGGAATACTTCTATCGCAATCATATTTAGAGAAGTGAATTAATTCTCGATTAATAAATTCTTCATAAGAAACGTTTTTCTTGCTAGTATCAAGATAAGCGTCTCTATCATATAATTTCAACCAATCTTTTCTATCGTCAGCTCTTTTCTTATTAAATACCATATCGATCGCATCGTCTGATTTCTTACCATTAAACTCAAATTCGACAATTTTTCTGTTTTCAAAATATTCTCTAAATTCTTTGCCAGTACTAGTACCCAACCCTTTATAATATTTAACAGTCCATCCTTTGATATCATTTTTTTCTTTCCAGTCTTCAAATTCTCCATCATTATAGAAATTTAATTCATTGGATCCTTTCTTTGCCTTTAAAATTGGAGTATTCATAAATCCAATAAACCCTGGAATTTGTGCTAATGTAGGCCACTCACAAGAGAACAAATTAATTCCAAGACCTTTGATATGGCTTCCATCTAAATCCTGATCTGTCATAAATATTACTTTACCATATCTCAAGTTCTTATAAACAGCTTCTAAATTTAAATATTTATTTCCAGTTACAAGACCGAGAATTTGCTTGATCTCAGCAATTTCTTTATTATCCGCAATTTTTTTGACAGGTTCACCGCGAACATTTAGTAGTTTGCCTTTTAACGGATAAACACCTACAATATTGCGGTCTTCAGATGACAATCCTGACAGAATACCTGCCTTAGCTGAATCTCCTTCACAGAGAATTAACATACAGCTACTAGACTTATCAGTCCCAGCCCAATTAGCATCAGTTAATTTAGGAATACCTCTAACAGATTTAGTCTTTGTTCCATCGGTCTTTTTAGCAGCCTTGGTTTCTTTGACTTCCGTTAATTGTAAAGCAGCATCCATGACACCCATTTTTGCTACTTTTTCGATAAATTTCTCGCTCACTTCACATTTTGAACCGAATTTAGACGAAGGTGTGTTCATATAATCCTTCGTTTGACTGTCAAATGCTGGGTTTTCAATATCACATCTCAAGAATAAAATTAATTGTTCCTTGATGGTATTTGGATTTACTTTTGTCTTCTTTTTCTTTTCAATAAAATCAACTAATTTTCTAACAATTTGATTTAAAATGTATTCGACATGTTTTCCACCTTTAGAAGTATGAATACCATTCACAAATGATACTTGAACGAATTCAGCCGCTGGTGTAAGGGCAACAGCATATTCCCATCTGCCTCCAGTCCCGTCATCTTCATACACTCTTGGAGAAACAGATTTGTCACCGATATACATGCTAATATATTGCTCAAAGCACTTCACTGGAATTAATTCATTGTTATATTTAACTTTAATATTTTTATCTGTAACAGCACCAATATCATAAACCCGCTTCTTAAGAAGTGATATCATATCTGGTGTCAATCCTGTAATACCGAGTCTATTAAAATCAGGCTTAAATGTAATCTTAGTATATGGTTTTGTCTTACATTTGGTGATGGAAGGTTTACAAATTTCATCCAAATTATTTTTATATTCTTGAATATATTTAAGTCCACGAATGTGATCGACTGTTTCAATACGACCATAACTAGACCAAATTAAAACAAGTTTAAAACCAAAACCATTCTTACCACCGACAATTTTTTTTTCTTCTTTATTATAGTTTGTTGAAGTTCTTAAATGTCCGAAAACAAGCTCAGGAATCCAAATACCATCCTTTTGAGCAACATCGATACCATTGCCATCATTAATCATGGTGATTGAACCATCTGAATCAATGCTAATATCAATATGAGTAACAGGTAGTGCGTTTTCAATATTCTCATCAATCTTGGTCTTCATTCTTACAACATGATCGCGACAGTTGACAATACCTTCATCAAATAATTTGAATAGACCAGGAATATAATTAATATTTTTTTCAACAATTTTCTCGCTATCTTCGCTCATAATCCACATATCAGCATCGATACTTTCAACGGATCCGATATATGTATCTGGATTATCCAAGATATGCTGTTTATCGGTTTTCTGTTGAACGTCGAAGAATAAATCGGTATTAGCGTCGTTAGCACTCATTGTTAATATAGTATATAATTTTGTTTTTAAGATATTTTAAAAATCAATTTTATTTTAAAATAATTAAATTATAATTTTATTTTGATTTGATAAAATAAAATCAAAGTAAATATTATTATGCATTCACAGAGAAAATTTACACCAGGCTCGAGAACAAGTACCTCACGTATTATAAATTATGTTGCCGCATATAATGCTTTGTATCCAAATCAAACGGAGCAAATAAACTGTTACTGTATACCTGAGAAATATGACAAAAACACACCCGGATCACAGGCCGCATCCGCAAAAGTGTCATATGCTACACGAATATCTCAGGTTATTCAATCAAAAAAAGGCGGAAACGTCCAATATGGTAATTTTTATTTAGGACAACCATTAAATGTTAATTATTTAGGTAAAACAGAGGGCATGCCTGGTGGAAGTGGAATGCCTCCTGTAAATAGATTTTAATCGCGTTTTAAATATTGACTAGTTTAAAATATTGACTGGTTTAAAAATATTTTCTCATTTTAATTTATAATGCAAACTACAGGAAGTCGCGCTCAAGTATGGCATGGAACTGCTAAAAAGACATCTGGTGGATTAACCAAAAGTAATTTGATGAAGAACAAACATGGTCGTATTGTCTCAAGAAGAAAGCATGCTTCTGGAAAGAAAACTATTAAGAATCTTAGAAAGCTTGGTTATGTTGCCAAAAAAGGTCAATTCAAGTTATTTCGTAAAGGAAATAAGAGTAGAAA
>Ga0194117_10005386_pt1 | contig 11689 bp, 7 predicted proteins | sample TA2MahsurfametaG_FD_160579 | JGI IMG/M metagenome (GOLD analysis project Ga0194117, IMG submission 160579) | Freshwater microbial communities from Lake Tanganyika, Tanzania - TA2015009 Mahale N1 surface | ecosystem: Environmental > Aquatic > Freshwater > Lake | place: Tanzania: Lake Tanganyika...
TTTTGATGGCGTGATATTTACTCGTACTAATTGCATCGATTCCTAAATGTTCTTTCAAATTTGGTAATATAATTTGAGTAATATAATGAACTCGCAGTTCCCTCTCCACAACAGTTTCGCTTACAACCCAATCCCATTCAAACATCATATTGCGTTGAACAAAACTACAAGCTTGAACACTTCACCCATCCAAAACAATAAGTTAGAATTTCACAATCCAGCCACTTCAAATATCTATTAATTGAGGCCTTCTAGTTTTTCTGTCTAACGTAAGTTAAGACTAAAAAGCAGTTCCAGAGGTGTTAATTAACAAAGTAAGTAAGCAGATATAACTGAAGATGTAGTTCTTGAAGGGGCTGGTATAGAAAATAAAAATCATTAAAATTTCTAGTAGCTCAAGTTTGAGATTAGATAGAAACAGACAACCAAAAACTAGTCGAATATTACGTTAAATACTTCTAACTCGCAGATTACCAACTGTATCAATAAAAAAGTTATACTTAAAGAAATGATGGGCAATTTAAGTAATTAATAAGAGAGAAAAGATGAGCAGAAGCAAACAAATAAACCCAAAATACCCTCATTCATAAAAAAAAACAGTATCGTTAAGAATCAGAATTTAAATGAGTTAAATCTTCCCTTAAATTAAATCCAAAACAATAAAACGAGGAATGCTCACACTGATAGGCACAAAAAAACCGATAAAGAAGACCTATTGCATACCAACATCGCATTCCACCACAATTAACAAATCAGAATGATATCTTCTCTCAACAAAGATAAAAACTACGCTTTATTACTGAAAACTGAAGTCGAAGAGAAAATAAAGGCAGGCTAACCAAGAGGGATCAGAAAACAAATGACCCAAGATTTCATATTTGAAGGCCCACATTTACCCTTCTAACATAGGTAAATAAATATACCTTTTAAATATCAAACATAAAATAAATAGAGAATCAATAGTCAAAACTAAGCAAAAAAGAAGGGTAGCTTTGAGTTCTTTAGAAAAATTAAAGAGAAAAAACTAACTTGTGTTCATTAACCTCCTCCAAAGCAACTCCAGTTGAGTGACTTTTCCTTTATTGATAAATTAGGCAAAGGGTCCTTCGGTGATGTCTTCCTGGCTGAGTAGAAGGTTACAGGTTTTATTTGTGTTATCAAAAAGCTGTCGAAGAAGAAGATTAAATAGATGAAACTTGAGTCGCAAGTCGAAAGATAAATAAAAATACAATCTTTTCTTAATCATCGCCACATCACATCTCTGTATGGTTTTTTAGATGACTAGGCTCACATCTACTTGATTCTCTAACTACTACCCGACGGTACTCTCATGCAGTCCAAATACAGAAGAAAAATACCTTAAAACTAAGTTTCGCGCATTGTGAGACATATTGCCCTTGGTCTCAATTATCTCCATACAGAGAAAATAATCCATAGAGATCTTAAACCTTAGAATATATTTTTGTTTGAAGTACTTCTTTTAACACTTAGACCTATGCAAAAATTGGAGATTTCGGATGCTCAATCTTCACTAATACGTTCAGAAATTCACAAATTGGAAGTCTGGCTTATGTCAGTCCCGAACAACTAAAACAGGAAGTTTATAATTAAAAGATAGATGTGTGGAGTTTGGGGATCATAATGTATGAGCTATTGCTTGGTGTATCTCCATTTGAGAGTGATATTGTGAAGATCACAAGGAAGTAAATGAATGCCGAGTTTTTATAACTGAAGTTTCCATAAGGAGCGGTTCTGAGTCATTTGGCCAGGGAATTTCTGATGGGCGTTTTGAACAGCGATCCGAGAGAAAGACTAGGTATTCAATAAGCATTGAAGCATGAATTCATTGTGAAGTACATGCCTAAAGAACTATTAAATGAAAAACAGAGCTAATGATTATATTTTTGTTCTATTTGCCCTTAAAAAATCTCTACTTTATTAGATTTGATCATACTTTTATTAATTACTTTATTTCTAAAAAAAAGATTAAGTTAGTTTGATGTTGATCGTTGGAAATATTAGTACTTGCTTATAAACTATAATAGCATGAACAAACCCAGAAGAAGAAGAGTCAATACAGAGGCATACAACGATCTCCCCCATAAACACTCTACCACTCAAGAAAACCCCAAATATAAATAATCCAAAGTCATCTTCATGGAAGAGATCGATTACAAGATGGAAGTCTGCTAGGAAGAAGATCAATCAAAACGAGTCATCGTCAAAAAGGAGGAGTTTTCGTAGACAGAGAGACAATTTGCCTTCAAAAAGAAGCTGCGCAAGTTTTCTGATAAGTCGAAGCCCGAAGACTACGAGTAACTGCCTTGAATCAGATACCCAAATGATATTATAGTCTTTTATGTTTGATAATAATACAATCTTAAGCCGAGAAAAGTATCTTTGAGGTGAGTTATGGAGCAGAAACGCCATTTTCTCCCTATTATAATCAAAGTTGAATTAATCTCTTTAAACTATTGTATCAATTTTAAATAAATCACCCATCAACAAGATACTTATCACGAAACATGAACTTACTTCTCAGCCAATTTCAAGTTCAACTTGTAGATATCGTTAAATGACATCTGGTGCCTGTCACCACCGAAAATCACTAGCTCGTCACCGATTATTATTGAACAATGGCCGTCCCTAGCACATGGCTTCTTTCCAATCACAATGTTCGACGTGTTTTGGAGAGGCTACAGAAATTTGGAAACCGACTCTTTGCCGAAATCAGTTAACCTATCTTCTTGTGGCTTCAACTTTGGATCAGGGTTTCCAATTACATCCAGTGAGTTTTTCATGGCCTGTGAGGCTGTTTCGAGTATGACTAGTTTTTATTTTTCATTTTTATCAATTTAGAAATTCTTGAGCATCTCTGCCTTTTTTTGGAAGAAGACCTTTCTCCTCTGTTAATCAAGCATTTTACCAGGGCTCTGATCAGTTTTATTGACTGCTTCTTCGTTGTAAGTAAGATTGAAATTTCTGGGAGAAATTGGTTTATGAATACCTGCACTATGTGTATCATACCAATTCTTTTTCTTGCTTCTATTCCTTTCAAGCTACTTCTCTTCTACCGCCAATTATTAGTGATTATGATTATTTTTTCTTTAGATCTTCCTAGGTGAATCCTGTTCCAAAGTTGTCCACTTATTCGTCTACATATAAGGAATCAAACCTTAAGGTTGTATATGTGCAGATCATCTAATTACCACGTTATATCGTGAATGCCTCCAAATACATAAAGCTTGCCTTAGTAATAATCCATCGTATGACCGTTTCGTACAGCAGGTAGCTCTCCATCATCTTTCATCCGATGGAATTTAAAATCAGTCAAGCTGAAACTCCAGATGTCATTTAGACGATTGCTTTAATCTTTGCCTCCAAAAATGTAGACATTAGTGTTGTCAGTAGCAATTGCACATCCAGTTCTTGGACTTGGCACATCTTCATTAGATATACTTTACCTGTCTTTGACTTTTAGGTGCCTTCGAATAAGATAGACAGTTTGTTGCTATTTATATCATATTCGTAAACCACATTGGAAAGGGAAGCTTTTTCTTCGTTAAATCCGAAGGCTATTACTATTTTTTCAGAGTCATTTTTGTTCACTATCACAGCGCTAAAAGATTCGATTGCTGGAAGTTTGACTCCTTGAGGTTTCAGTAACTTCCACTCTTTGGTTTGAGGATCAAAAGAATATATTTAGTTCGAGGCTTGGTTATTTTTTAGCAGACCTCCCACTAAATAGATTTTAGTTTTTCCACCAAGAAGAGCATGTTTGGTCCTGCTACCTGGATGCACTTCTCCTTTGGAAACTATTTCCTCCCAGACAAACGTAGTTTCCTCTTCGTTGAGAGAGATCGAGTAAAAATCACTTAGTGAGCCATTCAAAATCTGATATCCTCCATAAAGGTAGAGTCTAGGTGGATGAGTGATTACTTTTTGTGGAAGGAGCAGGCAGCACTATAGCTTCTAATTGATATATTTTTGCCAATTATTTTGCATTATTTCCATTTATGGTTGTTGGAGTAAACTTTGGAGACATTGACGTTAGGAGGACGCTTCTCGTGCGATTTGTGGTGAACGCTTGTTTATTTTTTGGCTTCGCCCTGAAAGAGTTCAATGTGATTCATAAAATAAAACTTATAATTAGCACTCCCTCTCTTTAACAAATAATTGTGTAACTTATTTGCAGTATGAATAAATGATAAGTAATAACGCGTACTATCGAGATCACACTTTCTTCCTGCTCATAAAGTTTTCATATGTTCTCTTCAACTCCTCTCTCGTCTCTTGGGAAACTTCAATGAAAATATTATCTTTTTCCTTCAACATGTGCTCTTTTATAAAAATGGGGAATTGAATCTGAAAATTTTTATTTATCAGGTGCTTGGGAGTACGTATCAAAATTATGTTCAAAGAACGCACTGTCACGTTTTTGAGGATGTCAAACCGCTTGTGTTCTTTGAAGACTGTCATCAGTTTTGAAAGGATATAAATGAAACCTTTGGTGGGGTAGTAAAGAGATAGATCTCTTATAAAATTGGCTGCAATCTCGATGGAAATGGTCTCTCCCATGAGTTTGAGCATGGGTGTATGTACTTGTCCAAAAAGTTCGCTCTTTTCAGCATCTGCAAGGGCGCATTTGATGAAGAACTCTTTGACTTTGACTGGCATTTTATCAGCAAGTTCAGTTAAATAGTCATGAAGTATTTCTAGGGTGCTTTAGTTATTGAGTATATGGTTGTAGAAATTGATGGAATTATTCTTGTAGTTGAACATTTCGAGAATGATTTCGATAAACTTTAGTTTCTTATTGAACACAACACTAAAATACTCCTCGCTGTTGTTATATTTCAGAATCATAATAGCCAAAAATTTACGCACAATCCTATGTTATAGATACTCACGACTTTACAATTTCAGCAGCTATCTCACGAAAACCAGACCTATTTCAGAGTGCTACTCAATATCTGTTATTTTTTCAATTATTGAAATCACCGTCTCAAAACAACGGAATTCCTTAAGCATACCCACAAGTATACCTTACAACCTCATCTTCAGGATGTTTTTTGGCTATTGAGCAGCCTTGTGCTACCACTCGATGATCTAATGCCAAATCGGAATGCCCAGTTTCACCACCTACACTATAAAATTTAAAATATCGATTGTTTTAGCAGTTGAGATCAACTACATTGTATTCAACTTATTTTTAGCCTATTCCTCCGCTACTTTCATTATAGTTGGATTCAGTTAGGGATAGTTCTAACAGTAGTTTAACATTTTTTATAGAGTTTAAGGCAGAGAAATTCGGACCAAAGCAGCAATATCAGTTTCAGAGGGATACTCTGGAAATTTATAACTGAAAATCAGGTAGAGCGGCTAAAACTATTTTGCATTTTTGGCTTTCTCATAAAGACGACTGATAAGAACCAAAATTGGCTGTTCAATTTTGGGCAGTGCGAGTATATTTCTACTAAGTATCTTTATTTCTTTTGCTTTAAACTCTCGATGCGAGAGGATCTTGTTAATCATCCTCTCCTCTATAATTTTATACATGGCGATGTCGTTGCCGATGTACTATTGGTTCAGGAGTGCCCTATAGCACTTCATGTACTCGCCCACTTCCATCTGTTTCTCTATTCCTTTGAGGATTTCGGTATATAGATTTTCTTTGGAAGATTACTTCAGATATTTTTTCATTTAAATCAAAAACGAGATTTCTTTTTCGGACAGCTCGTGGTACTCAAACAGCGAGGCAGGTGATACTTTGGTATAGGCAAAAGGTTAGTAATTGTTCTCTTTGAGTTCGATTTCGAATATCTTCGCTTGCATTATCTATAGCTAGTGATTTTTTTTGTAATGTTGGTACAAGATCTTGATGACCAGGTACAATTTCACAGGTTCGTCGAAAATGTTTTCCTTTTGAACTGATAAACTTGGCTCTCTCTACATCATCATCAGAAGTTCTCTGATATCTTGGTTCTCCATCTCTAGCTAATTATCTCTTTATAACAAAATGATAGAGATGAAGTGAACAAATGACACATATTAAATAAAGCGATTGATTTATTAGATAAATCCGTAAAATGATCAAGCCAGACTATGTTGTAACTAATCCATATGGTTTAGCATCTTAGCAGTAAAACGACGGGTGTTTGGCTTTTGTTAACCATTTAGACTCAGCTTTGGTTACAAATCGTAAGTATGCTTACCAGCTATTTACTTTAACACTGGTTTTTCGTATGCTTTTGCTCTCTCACCATAGTAATCCTTTTAGTAGGAGGCTTGCTGCATCCTCTTATAGTACACATCATCTCTGTTTTCAACACTATACCACGGATACTGTCTGATTCCATCGTTAAACTCTTTTGGCCTCATGCTAATGATGTTGTAAGGTGAAGTTTGCTTCTGATAAACTGCCTTTTGGTCGAGACCCAAACTTCTTTAGCCATAGCTGGATAAATTTGAGTTATTTTGACGAGGAGCAATTTATGGAAGGCGTGAATTTGCCTTCTCATTTTCATTCCTGTAAGTGTTTATGGGAGTATGGGATGGTTTTTAATGATAATCTGGTTAGTGATTATAGCGAGGTAGGGCTTAGGTATGTACTTTGTATTCAGGGTTGTGTCGTTCATTGAAAAAAGACATGGAATGCTGCACGTTGGAGGACAAACTATCTAATTGATGGTTTACTAAGTTGGATTGGAATGTCTGGGTCTTCTATATTGGTGGAAATAAATGCGAGAGTCCATTGGCAAAACTATATTATTTTTATTGTTTAAATGGGTGGTGGACAGTTTAAAACAGTTTTACATTTATTAATCGAATCGCAAAATCAGGGCTGCATCTTTCTGGGCAGAGAATAAATGTACCACTCATCATCGTCAATCTCTTTATGCTCTTCTTGTTGCCTCAAAGTGCTTTCATCATTCTCATGAATTTATAAAAAGTCTAACCGAGATGAAGAGGAGCCGATGAGTGGGTTCGACCTAGATCTTTGTTCGTTGGTCCTTTAATTGTAGGTCCTTGGCTCGTTGATCGTTCGTAGTCTTCTAAGTTATTCTTAGAGTATGGAGGTTTGAGTCATGAGTATAGCTTTTTCTTAGGAGAGTTATTGAATTTTCCTCTTTAATATTTATACATGTTAATGAGTATGTTGTTTGTGGTTCTCTTCTGTATGTTGTTTGTGGTTCTCTTTTGTATGCTCGTTGTGGTTCTCTTTTGTATGCTCGTTGTGGTTCTCTTCTTCCTATTGATACTCTTCTTCCTATTGATACTCTTCTTCCTATTGATACTCTTCTTCGTATTGATACTCTACTCTTCTATCCTCATCTGTAAGGGATCGATCAATTTAAGTGACTCTTTATAAAAAGGAAGGTTGTATTGCCTTATAGCATTCTTTTAAAATAAGTTATTTGAGGTTTATAAGAGGAATGCATATTCTTTGGAATATAACCTAGATATTTCTATAGTGCTAACTTTTCTAAAACTAGGCACCACAAAACAGTTTCTTCACTTCAGAACAGGTGAGCAGCTAGTATTGTTTGTTCTCCATCTTGCGAAACGTTTAGATCGATATTGGCAGACATTTGATCAGTTACTTCCTCATCTATCTTTAAATCATCTCCAAACTCTTAGTTCGGCTTCTTTGAAGCTAATAGATCATCGAGGTGAACTTTTATGAGACCTGAAGGCCAAGCAGTTCGATATTTTTTTAAACAAGAGTTTTCATCGAGGCAAACATATCGTCAGCACAAGAGGGAGTAAGCTTTAACTTTTAGCTTTAGAAAAGAGACTAGTTCATCCAGCATAACCAAGCCTTTCTTTCACAAAACTCATGGGCACTTAAGTACATTTTCTGAAGAGTTGCAGGATATTGACTCATACCAAGATAAAATAATAATCTTGTTTAAGACTTTAAATTAAAAATTACAAATAAGACCTCTAAAATTATAACACCAAAGAACTACAAGAGCTTAAGAGAGCAAATCTTAAAAGTCTTTTTATAATTAGTCGATTCAGTTATCTATCGAGTAAATGGAGTAGATTTCGTTAACTTCTGGTTAGTTACTAAAAATTTAAATAAATGAGAAAAAACCATAGTCTGATGATTAAATCATGACTAAATTTGGATTGGGTTGGCCGAAACAAATGTTATAAACTTCAAGCTTAAAACTTTTATCACAGAATTAGTATACACATGCTTAGTTATTCAAATACTGTTAACAATATCCCTCTTTATTAATGTGTTTCTATTAAGATAGTATGTCCAAATGATCTTCACAAGATGATCTGTTTCAAGGATATGAAATGATAGTATAGTATGTTTGTTATTGGAGTACACATAATTGGATCAGAAATGTTGGTGAGTTGCATCATCATGGGCAGAGTGGTGCATAGATTATTTCATCATTCAATGTTGAAACAAATTAAATTTATAATCTCCCACCCAAACACCAACACATAACCACACACACAACAAAACTCAACTCCCTTTATCATTTCCCACCCCCATCTACCTACAGCAGAATTTGATAGAGTTGTACTCAGAATTTATCATTACTATTTTTTACGTTTGTCAATCCTTCGTTTCTTATATAAATATTAGTTCAATACGCCAAACACTCCTTAATGGCCAAATACTATATGCTTGTAGTAGTCAACCAAAAGAAATACAGAATGGCCAGAGAAGACATCAAAGCAGCGTACTCTCACAAAGTTAGAAAAATGCCGAAAATCCCAATCTACGATCAGTTGTAAAAACACATCGAAGCAGACTATGCCACAAGCTTTGAAGATTCTGAACTACAGTTCTAGCCGATTCAATTCTTCAATAGTTCAGAGGTGAGTAATGAGTGTGTGGGTATGTTCTGCGAGGAAATTTAAATTTGTGAACTTCAACTTTATCACAATGTTGGCAGTTGATGGTTTATATTTCTATCGTGAATTCAATCAATTAAATCAAGCTAAAGTTAATTTTTATATTAGCAGATGAGGATGATATTTTAAAAACAGATCACTTCTTATGCACAATTATAAATGTTTCATAGTTCCAATACTAACAGGTTCAGTTCAAAATTAGAAAACAGTTTACTCACATTTTTCTGTTCATAGATTCAAGCATCAATATTTTTGGTATAATTATATATTAAATGTGTACGCGAGGAGTATTTCAATTGAGAAAACTATCACTCTACTTCTGTGACTATGGAGGCAGCTCTCAAGGTGTCAGAAATGCACTTGTGTCTCCTTAACTCAGATAATTCATGAAGCAAAACCCACAGATTGACTTTAACTTCATTCTCAAAAGAAATCATCATCCTTTTGTTACTGGATCTTACATCAACGGATACCTAAAAGATATCCCTCTCAGAAGTGTAGAACCTACAGAAGTTATAGAGACATTATGGAGATTAAGGAATCAACTTGGAAGACGATCATTTAGTGCAAGTGGGACCAGAGTGTACCATCCAGTGCAGTCAGTCCAAGGCAAATGGATGCCTAACATGTTCAACACATATCCCAAGGCCTAATTATAAAAGGTGTATCACATTCCTCGCACACATCTTGAATACAAAGAGAAGCAAATCATCGATAGAAGGTATAGAAAGAAAGAGGACGAGACCAACAAACTGCTGGGCTTTGATGATTACAACGCCCAGGACAATCTATGATAGTACAATACTGATAAATAATCATTTAGCCATCCTATACACATCAATTGGTAGTCTCATCAACTTTGTTCACAATGGTTTTCCAAGTGTCTCTGATCAGAGGGAAAATATGGAACAACTTGTCGTTGCAGTTGCGAGCATCCTTACACTTCTGGGCTGCAATCAGAGTGATAAGTTCATTTGCACCTTCAGCAATCGCCTCTTTGTCCTGCACTTTGTCTATTGTTTTGTTGTAAAATTCTTTGCTTTCAGGTAGAGCAACTGAGATCATCTAGTTGTAGAATTGAGCTTTTTCTTTGCTGATCACGTCTGCATGGTTGGCATAGATCTTTGGGATTTCAGGTGGAGCAACATTGAGAGGGTTATCTACGAAGATAGAGATGAGTTTTTCTGAATCATTTACTATTCCTGTGATTTTGTCCACTAAGATCTAATCAACATCTCCAAAAGGATTTCCTATAATCGACTGGAATTCGTAGTTTTTGATTTTGAGGTTTTCATCATCAGCTGAACACTTCAAGAGGATAGTCAGAGTGTTAGTATTACTATTGAAGAAAGGCTCATAGACTTTAGGTTTGAAGTGATTGATAATTTCGAATTTACCAAGTTTCTATTATAAATCTTCTCTGAGGATTCTCTTCAGAGCATTATCTGCGATATCATAGACGAAATCTTTGAAGTTGACATAAAAGGCAGATAAGTTAATGATATCTTCACCATTTTTGTTTTTAATTGTGGGGATGTCAGCATAGGTGAGGTTAGTTGAGGGAAAGGTGAAGTATTTGAATGACTTGTACTGATTGTTACATAAAAATTTTGATCCATTTTTGGTTGAGATGTAGGGCACAACTGAGATCTTCTTGAGGAGGTGGGAGTCTTGATCTTTCTTCTTAATTTACACTTCGATGTTTTATGAATTTTACACACTATCCAAGTATCTAACTTCACACATCAAATTTCTCAATCTTAACAAAGGATAATTGAGATGCTAATCTGCAATTGTTTCGAAGATCAATCCTTCATCATTCTTCTGGTTCTAAGATTTGTGGATATAATCGTTCAATCTACTTAAAAATAAATTTACTTATTAAGACCATTTGGTTATAGGAAAGCTCTGGCAGTCCAAGACTGACCCACTCTACCTGCTCTACCAATCAACTGGAACATCTCATTCATATTCAGACGTTACACCAAATCATCCTTAAGGATGACGTTTGAAATTGGGAAGTTAGTACCATAACAGAGAGATTAATCAGTGATGATGAAAGCTAAGAAGTTAAGGGAGGCCAACTCTTAAACTTTATCAAGATATTTTGGACTAAGTCCTTTTTCAGTGTAGACAGCCACACCACAAAAAAGTAGTTTCAGAATGAAATCATCGACCTACTCAATCAAATCGAGAATATTGTTATTTTCGATAGGGATGGGCTTAATAAGCATTGACAAGTGATTTGCTTCTTTGTTCTTGCAGTACTTTTGGTAATGCTATGAAGTGTTTATCTTCTTATGTTCTGGGAAATCGAGCTTAGGTTACTTCTATGACTGTAATTTTGATATTTTTTGTGTCTTCTTCTCTTCTCTCATCTATGTATCATCTTCTAGCAGACGAATTTCACGATCAAGATCTTCAACTTCTTTTTCGTATTTTTATTTTAATCTTTTGATGGGCTTTATTTTTCTGACCCATTTTTCAAATACTTGATGTGCGAATTCAATCGGTTCATCAGTACCAATCAAACATCCACCTAAGAATTTATAGGCATCTCCTTTAAGAATTCTTTTGAAATTAACAAAATCTTCTTTCTATTCTTCCTCTTCCTTTTACTCATCAGCTTCTTTATTGTCATCCAGGAAATCAAACATTTCATCATCAGAATCCTTCTTAACTTCGTCTTTGAAGTCCATAATGGTTTAGTCTTTAGCCAAAGCACACACTTGCTTAATCACATCGTCTTTCTGTTTTGCCAAAATATCCAGAATTTTAAAAGTGGCTCGAGTGATATCCTATTTTT
>Ga0194117_10005392_pt1 | contig 11682 bp, 6 predicted proteins | sample TA2MahsurfametaG_FD_160579 | JGI IMG/M metagenome (GOLD analysis project Ga0194117, IMG submission 160579) | Freshwater microbial communities from Lake Tanganyika, Tanzania - TA2015009 Mahale N1 surface | ecosystem: Environmental > Aquatic > Freshwater > Lake | place: Tanzania: Lake Tanganyika...
GCAGCCTACGCAATTACAACCTTCACAGGTTTGATTGAGACGAAAACAATCGCAATAAAGTTTGAGACACTTGGTCTTTTTACAGTTACAAAATATCTTTTTGTTTGGATTTACCTACTTCTAGATGTTAAAGCTTTTACGTGCTTTAGCCGCCTTTGTTCTATATCTCATCTGTTTTTCAGCTGGACTCTACGAAGGTTAGTGACTCTACTAGTTTTGATTTTCTGATTAAGACTACTATTCAGCTTCACTATCATCTGAAGATTTGAACAAGAATCATCATCTTCTGAACTCATTTAGCTACTACAATCTATTTGTAAATCTGAATCTTCATTCTAAAAAATGATGGGACATCTAATGGGTTCTTACTCTTGAGCAGGTATGAAATTATGAGGCTATTTGACTACAGGTGTTTTTACTTCATATATTTCATTAGAAAAACGATAATATGGTCCAAGATTTTGGTGCTCATGATTATTAGATTTGGGCGGGATTGGAAGAGGAGCCAACGCTTAAGAAAAAGCAGTCTAAGTAGATATGCTTTTTTTACTGTTTTTTGAATGATGTCGATGGCTTCTGTTTTGATTCTGTTTTTGTCCGAGTGGCTATGGTGTGTCTTAGACTTTTTAGCAATTTTTTAGGACATGATCAAATAGAGTGTTGGTTTAATTTAAATTATCTACAAAGAAATCGCATTTAATGAAATAGTTTTCTAAAATAGACTTCCCTATTCAGCTTATTACAGATCTCTTGTAAATATCTGATTCGATAAAATAACTAGTTATAAAAAATTTTGGTGTCAAATAAAAAACAAACATCAAATCAATCCACAACTATTGGGGCTAAACCTTGATTTTATTCTGAGTTTTTAGCAATTTAAACTTATGCTTCTTATCGTATCTTATTTTCAGTGGAATTGAATATAATTTCTATTTATTTGTCAACCTCCTCAACAGTTATTTGAGGTTCCTTCTTTTTGATTTACACTTCTTTTAATTATAATTCTTCCTTTAGTATCTATGCTTTCGTATCCTACCCTTTTTACTCTGATTTTTTTATTTGCTCAGTTTAGTTCTGTTCCTTTATATCTGATAAATAAATACACTTCTATTTAAAAAATGTCTAAACTTATTCTCTCTTTGTTTCATCCTATGACAATTTGATGAGAACACGTACATCCCAATGCTTAATAATTAAATTCAACCTCCTAAGGATATAGTTTGTATGTTTTTGAAGCTATTCGATTTTATCCTTAAATATCGAAATTTAAAATCTTTGTTTTAGATTTGTGTATTAGTAAACTAAACTTGTAACCAGTGATCTCATACTTTTTTAACTTCTTTCGGATATTTATAAAATCTCATAGAATTCAGGAATAAAGTCTAGTTTTTTAAAGATAAGTTGTCTGGCTAGGAATAGAATTTTTTTCTAAATATTTGCTATCTCCTTTACTTTTTTCTGTAAATACTATTTTGAGACTTTACCTCCCGTCACGATGAAATCAAGTATCAAAGTTTGGCATGCTTTGGCGCAGTATTAGAGGGAGTTACGCAGGGTTTCCATTATCAAGAATACTTTTGTAATACTGTTTGCAAAATATACTGTCTAGAACTATACCTGTTCTTCATATATATTTTTCATACATTTAATTATTATTATTGCAATAAAAATGAAAGATTAGTTAGATGCATTAGCTTTAGATGTTAAGAAGTAATGAATGCAAAAAGATCACAATCTATCTCGAGATATAAAATGATTTTAATTCTGAAACTGTAGCTTTTAGGACTAAATTTGATGCTTTTCACCTTTGATATTGGATATTTTGGCAAATGTTGAGTGACTGGCTGCGGTTTAGAGTCCCAAATTAAACTCTTCATATTCTTGATACTCCCAATTAAAGCATTTACCGATTACTTCAGATTGGAGTGATTATTAGTAAGACTAGTTTTATGACTAGGCAAATCTTCCGAGAACTTGTTTTTATTGATGTATTTTTTTGGCTTTTTGGATTTATCGCACATTATAGGCATTTCTCGAATCTATGTTATTTTTTTTGTAACTTTTACTTTACTAGTTTTTGGGAAATAATAGCTAAAAATCTTACAGAACAAAAGAGTTTTAAATTGGCAAATTCCAGCTTTGGTTTTACTACCTTAAACATTTCTCACTTTGAGAAAGAGTAAAATGTTTAGAATGCTCCATAAAAGTTATTTCATGGGCTGAAACAGAAGGTTTTCTTTAAATTTTTTCCTAACTCTCTCCCTTACACTATTTTTAAGGGTGAGTTTAAAATTAGATGTTTTAAATGCTATTTTGCTGGAATTAAGTCGATTAAAGACGATATTTGAGATAATCTTTCTCTTTGATAGTTTCAAAGGCAGAAACAGGTTTACTAATGGTTATTTATAAGTTTTAGCGATTAGTTTCTACGGACTTCATCTGATTTACAGAAAGCTTAGGCTCTCTACATGAGTTCTTAACTGACGAATAATTGAATGTAATCACGTTTCTTGGGGTTAAGTTGGAAATTTGCTGAGATTTTTATAAGCTATTTTTCTTAATGAATGTGGTCTAAGCCATCGAATTTTCTTCTAAGTTATCTTGCTTTTGGAATTCATTGAAGTTAGAATGGTGAATATCGGAATGTAAAAAACTGCCAGTTCTTTTTTTCAGCGATTTTTTCTTGCCTTTTCCATCTATTGAATTTTTCGTTTAGGTGGATTTGATTACTCTACGAGGCTATTAAGTTTTCTCCGATTAGTCCTGTGTCCGTTTGCGAGAAAGAAATAGTTTTTATGGGGTAAAGATAGTAACGCCAAGGCAGTCACATGTAATTTGTGATTTCTCAAACATAGGCTTTTGAACAAATAAAATTATAGAATAACTTGGAAACAATCAAAAAATATGTCTAAAAATAATAATAATGAGCCATCGACAACATCATAGTAATTTCAGATAATTAAAAATGCTACAACTTACGCAAAAATTAACCTTGAAAATGATTATAAACTTTTATAAAAATAGAGGTAATCTAAAAGATAACTTTCTATACTTTTTTATCGATAGTTAACTAAATTATGATGGTATCACTTAACTTGAGAAACAATAATCTCTTCTGTGTGCACTAACTCATTTTTTGATTCATTTTACAAATCTTCAGTAATCATTTGCTTCTCACCTTTACTGACATTCGCAATAGATTAATGCTCCTACTATTTCAGTTGCTTTGTTTACTATTTATTGGATAGAAGTTTACTAAAAACCACCAACAAAATTATTATTCCACCTATGATGATCAACAAAATCAACAAATACATTACCATACTATTCTATTCTCTAAAAATGGCATTGATATAAGATATCTACTGTTAGTTTATTCCTCCCGTGTATTCAACCATTTATTACTGGGGCTTAGATTCGATTTGAACTTACTTGCTTTAAATTTTTTTTAGTTGATCTGATTTTTAATGAAGGAGTTTATTATTAGATGTCTTATCTATTTAACATTTAGAGTTAGAAAAAATCTATACTGTTGCTTAGTTCAAATTAAATGCAATGTCTTTATTCACCATCCAGTTTCCTCCCAAGATAAAGCGATCATAAGGTTATATTCCTATACATACTTATTTATTCCTCCTGCTTTTTAAGGTGAAGTAATCTGCAGGGCTCCAAAGAACCACTTTATTATTGATATATACTTCAAAAGGAGGAAAAATCCTATTAATAGTTTATAGGATAGTGGAGTTCTACACCTAAATTTTAAAACAATTTTGTTTTGATTTCCCTACTAGGCATTGATTTGGATGAACTGCACAAGCATTTTACAAAGCTACTGATAAATGATTGTAATTGCTATGAGGTAAATAAGTAAAAGTAGCTCCCGAATCAATAAATACTCCGAAAGAGCCAATGTATTCATTCTTTGATTTTATTATCTTCTCTCCCAATTTTATCTAACCAACTCCATCCAAACTATAGAGATTTTGGCCTCTGCTATAAGTTGTTTTCACTGATTCTGCATCTCGATGTATTTAATTTCTTAACTGACCGATAATTAGCTGGCCTCCGTTTTTAGAAAGGCAGAGCGAAAAGATCAGCTATTATCCAGTCTTTGGGGAATGTTTAGCGTGCAATTTTTAGAATAATTTTGATTGCCTCATAGGTGCAAGCCCAAATATTCCATTTGCAGCTTGAGTATAAAAAAGATTAGTCTCTCTTGTTGTACAGCCAAATGTAGTCTTTACTGATTCTCCCTGTGTATCTCCCTCAAATTGAATTTCATCTTAAATTATTATACCAGAAAGTGAACTTCCTTCAGCATAAGATATTGCAAAAGTGCAGGCTTAACTATCTGACTTAGCACCACAACTATTTTGGCAAGACTCTTAATCGGAGTTCTATTTTATATTAAACTTACACAGGTAAGTATTTTACTAGTATGACTTTCGCTTAGTCTAAAAGGAGGATGGATATGAGTTGTTCCACAACTTTGGCATTTACTACAAGGAAGAGCTAGTTGTCCGCTTCCTGTATCTACTATCACAGATTGCTATTGGGGAGGTGTGCCGACGTATATGTTTGCGTAGTAATAGCCTAAGCTTGCATTACCATAAAGAGGAATAACGTGATTGGGTAGCTCGGGCTCTTTTGAGAAAATTGAAATAATAAGAACATAGATTATCGTGTGGAAGTACATGCTCAAATTTTTATACTGTATATAATAAGCATTTAACTTTTAATACCTATCTAAAATAAAGAAATGAATAGCGATAGAAAAAGCAAATTAAGGAAAAAGTACCTACAACAAAGACATAAAAATAAATAGAGCTTTTCTTTATCTTCTTAAAAATATCTTCTTTGTTTGCATGTTTGGATGATTTGTTTGTATATTGTATATATATCACTTCTTTGGTTTTATTTTAGTTTTACTCAGCTTCTGTAACTCTTACATTTTTGAATTTATCTACTCGTTAGCCTTCATTTAGGACAAAGTCAACAGCTTCCCATCTTTTTTTCTATACTTTTCTAATAGTATTTTCAGCTATCCTTTCAATCTCTACTCTTATAATTTTCTCTACTTTTTTGCATACTATAAAATTTCTTATATATTGTGAGGTTCAACTTATTTAGTTTATTATTAAGTAGCTTATATTTGTTAGCCTGCTTCCACAAAATACTTATCTACCGATGATCTAACTACAGGCATCGAGAACAATGTTTCAAGAATATAAGTTTTTGTATTGTCACTTTTTATTTTATACAATGCCTGGCCATGCCCTGATTAAGAAAGTCTTGGCCAAATTCCAACCCCATTTATAGTAAGATGTTTAAGCAACCTGTCATTAGCTTTCTAATCAAGAAAGTACCCACCAATAATCGCATCAAATTTGTTTGTTTGATTTTTATCCAAATACTAATATAAATCCTCATTTTAGAATTGTAATCCTTTCATATTTGGAAAGATTTCACTATGTATCTCTTGACATTTCTTTATTGCTTCCTTATTTACATCTATTCCAATAATCGAAAAAGAAGACTGTCCTCTATTCGATAAAATTTTAGAGATTAAAAATGATAAATAACCATGGCCTGTACCTATGTCAAGTATTTTTGGATTTGGAGCTAAATGAGGCAATAAATTTGATATAATGATTGAATGTGTGAATACATCTGTCATATTCTCACCCTTTGAAATACTATTTGGTTTGTTAGCATAAGGATTTTGTGCTTTCGTGAAATATTTTCGATCAACATATTTCCAAGCTTAATATTCTTCATCTGATGATATTAATCTTGCTTTAAGAAGACTCGCAGCAAGTTATTCTTGGTTGTTGCCCTTGATATTGTTGGCAAGGGACATGGTTGCTAGCAGTGCAGGAGAAACCCCTTCATATACGTTGATGGCATATGTAACTGATTTAAGTAGTTTGGTTATCATTAATAATATAGGTTCTAGTCTAAATGTTGAAGTCAAATCTAGCTAAAAAATACTCCTTAATTAATATTTACAACAAATAAATACTTTTATATTCTTTGCGTGTTGAAAAGAAGGATATTTTATTTTGCTCTGTTTCCAACATCAAAAGATTATTAGAAATAATATCGTAAAATTGATATGATCAACAACATTTTTTTTTTAATCATAAATATAGCTAAATGCTAAATAACAAAAATGAACGTAATTAATTCACATTTGCTAGTATGTCTGTCATTTTAAGTTAGCCTACGATCTTTACTGTTCCAATATTTTTATCTATAATTAACATTTAGCGAAAACTTAGATGTAACAGTTCCTCCCTAAGGAAATTGAGTTTGCTGATAGAACTCAAGCCCTCAATGATGTTTCCAATTCCGAAGAAGAGATTGATCCCAAAGATATAGGTCCTTGCTCCTACAAGGACCTGCTAACATTCTCAGACAAATTCGATAAAATCTTAATGTTTTTTGGTAGTATTTTTTCCATTACAAACGGAGTCTCAATCATTTTCTATGCTGCTCCACTCGGAGACCTAATCAATGCTTTTAATCCTGCCTCACAGTTAGACGATCTCATCCAAAATATCGGGCATGCAGCCTATGGATTTTTAATGAATGGTATTTTAGTTTTCTTCAGCTGCTGCTTAATGACAATTGCATGGACTATAAGCAGCCAAAGACAACTTGTACGTATACGTAAGATGTATTATCAAACACTTTTGAGACAATAACTGTCATGGTACGATAAGAACAGGCCGGAAGAAGTTTGTAGTGACATGTATGTTCAAACTCAACGAGCCCAGAATACATTAGTCGAAAGTATTACTAGTATGCTTACCTGTTTAAGCATGGGTTTAAGCAGTATAGTCATTTCTTTTATTAAAGGATGGAAACTTGCAGTTGTTCTAAATGCTTACATCCCAATTATTGTCGTCCTCAACTACTTGCGTTCTCGAATCAACCTCAAAGCGAAGATAGTCACTGCTGACATGAATGCAAAAATGAGTGGAGATGTATTTGAAGTGTTTTAAAACATAAAAACAGTAAAATATTTAGGAGGTGAAAACTACTAACTAAGTCGCTATACTAAAGATTTAGAAAGTACTCGTGAGATTTCAATCAAACTACAAAGAAAAATGGCTTTAATATGGTCAGTAACTGCCTTCTGCTCCTATGCATCAGTATTTGCCCTGGGTTTTTGGTATGGATGCAAACTCATCGCAGAGTAGGTTTACAATGATAATACTGGTACGAAATACAACATAGGAGATGTCATCTCGATCTTCTTTTGTATGTACATCTCAGCTGCAAACTTTAATCCATTATCAGGTCACTTTGCCAACTTGAGTGGATGTAGAATTGCCTTTAACAAAATCATTCATATTTTAAGGAGAAGGCCTAGAAAATCTTAGGGAATCCAGCCATGCTTATCAAAAATCGATTATATTGAATTCAAAAACGTAACTTTCTATTTTAATCAACCTCTCTTCCAAAATTTCAATTTAACACTCAAAAGAGGAGTGATCGCACTTATCGGATCTTCAGGCAATGGAAAAAGTACATTATTGAATCTTTTGATTAAATTTTATTAGCCCATCCGAGGTAATATAATTCTATCAAATGATACAACCTAGCAGAAACTCTATGATATTGAAGAAAATAGTTTGAGGAGTAAAATTGGCTATGTTGGTCAATAACCTGTTCTTTTGGGCAGAACATTTAGAGAAATACTTCTCGCCGAAGATATCTAAGATAAAAGAATATGGGAAACCCTTGATATGTGTTGCATATCTGATCTTGTCAAGGATGTAGGACTTGATGCTCCCTACAAAGCTGTTAGTGGTGGACAAAAACAAAGGTTAGCCATAGCTAGAGCAATCTTACGTAATCCTTAAATATTAATACTTGATGAAGGTACTTCTGCTTTGGACAGTATTAATTAGAAGAAAATTCTGAAAAACTTGAGATAAAGATCGAATATATCTTTTGTATTGATGATTGCTCATCGACTCTAAACATTAGCAGAAGCAGATGAAATTTTCAAAATACAGAAAGGTTAGGTATAAAAAATAAACCCAAAAGATTTATGGAAAGAGATGAAGCAAATAGAATAAGAAAAAAAGATAGATGAAGATAGATAGTAACTTCCAAAAAAATAATAAAATTAAAAGTATGTTTCATAGAAATTATCAAATAAAAATCTACAAAACCCAGAAAAAAACAACGAGAAAGCGGAGTAAGAAAAATACAAGTTTAGATGGTCTTACTTCAAAAAATTGCTATAAGTAAACAAGAAATACAAAACGCACTATATAGTTGGGATAATTTCAGCTGCTCTCTTGGGATCTATTTTTCCCAGTTTATCAGTTATAATCACAAGGCTGATTGATGTTACAACACAGATCACCCTCACTACTTCTGAAAAAGAAAAACAACAGATTGTCTCTGATAGTCATACTATTTCCATCTTCCTCTTCGTTGTTGCAATACTGAACTTAATCATGATCATTTTTAAGGAGTTCAGCTTCATTGAAATCGGATAAAATCTCATCGTTGTTCTGAGAAAAGTGGCTTTTAAAACAGCAGTAAACATGTAGATGACCTAAATCGATCGGCATGGTAAAAATCATTTAGTCCACACCATCAATATGAGTACCTAAAGTGCTAAAAATTTAGTTTCGCAAACTATCTCAAGTTTTGTTGATGTTGCAGCAACTTTGTTAGTTGGTTTGACGATGGCATTAGTCTTCTGTTGGCAAATAACTTTGATAGCTTTCCTCTTGATTCCTCTTGTTGCTATTGCGGGAATGATTCAGACGAAATTTTTAACTAAGATTGGAGAAAATTCTGATAGAATAATGAGAAAAACTCATTAAATGGTTTTATAGTCCATTGTAAATAACCGAACTCTAGCAAGTCTCAATTTACAGCAAAAGTATATCAATGCCTATGGATTGTAACAAGACAATGGTCTTAAGATAGCTAGCAAAAATGCTGTCTTTTCAGGATTAACACAAGGTGTATCTCAAATGTTAATTGCTTTTGTCATTTGTTTGATTTGCTACATAGGAGCTTTGCTTGCTCAAAATTTCAACATTTCGATAGCTAGTATGTTTTCAGCCATTTATGCTGTAATGTTTTCTGGAGTGCAAGCTGGTACCAATATCGAATTTATTGGCGGAATTTCTACTTCTATTTTCAGAACTGCGCAATACTTCTAAATTGTCAGCTAAAATAACAAAGAACTATCAGAAGGTTATCAAATGTCACCTACTAACAGCTACTATCATCTTAATGAAGAAATACAAGAAAATATAAATAATCAAAATGAGTAGAGTTCTCAGCCAAAAGGATAAATAGAATTTAAGAATGTATATTTTAGATATACTCAAAGAAAGGAGTATCTTTTTGAAGGTTTATCTTTCAAAGTAAAGCCAAAGGAGAGAATAGCTATTGTTGGACAGTCAGGAACAGGCAAGACTACTATTGCAGATCTTTTACTCAATATTTATCATCCTGAAAAAGGGGACATAGTGATAGATTAAATCAGCACCTCTCACTACGCAAATAAAAATATTTCTCCAAAATTTGCTATAGTCTCGCAAGAACCTGCTCTATTCAACCGTTCTGTCAGATAAAATATTCAATATAACTTGGATTGTACGTTGTTTGATGTGAAATAAGCTGCCAATATAGCAGATGCATACAGTTTTATTGAGTAAGGAAAATTTGGTTCTGGTTATCAGACACCACTTAATAATTAAGTTGATGTATAAAATCAAAACTGGAATAGGTTAGTAGGATCAAAAGGTTCTTTACTTTCTGGAGGACAGAAACAAAGAGTTGCACTGGCACGTGCACTTATAAGAAAACCAGTACTGATGGTAATGGACTAAGCAACTTCTGCATTAGACAAATAAACGGAGGAGAGAGTCCTTGCAAATATTGACAGATTAAATTGCACTCAGATAGTTATCGCGCATAGACTTTCAACGATTAAAAGTTGTGATAGGATAATCTTGCTTAAGAATGGTAAACTAGCTGAAATGGGAACATATGAAGAGTTGGTGTAGTTGAATGGAGAATTCGCTAAGTTAGCTGCTGGAAAAAAATAAAAATGATTTAGGCATCATTTGTTAATAGCTTATTGGATGTGATATATCAATTTTTGAGTTTTTGATATTTTATAATGGTTATAATCTTTCTAGAATTTATACTTTTTGTCAAATCTTGGTTTCTTATTCCTCTTTATAATTCTCGAAAAATCTCAGCTAAAGCATGACTGACAGAATCAAATAACTGGAAGAAGATGTTGCTTAATTTCAAAGATTACTGCTTGAAACTTAGAGACAAAATGTCCAAAGCCATTTAGCTCAGCATATTTCTAAACTCAAGACTGAACTAGAAAATCTCAAATCTGTCAAAATTACTTAATCACCGATAAAACGAGAACCTTCTTCACATACTACGAATCGCGAAATCGACAGGACTAATTTCTTACCTTTGACAAAATATGCTTGGGATCAAGAGGGAAATAAACTTAAGTAATCACTTTGTAATTCAGATTGATTTTTAGCCTTTAGAGAGTAGGTACTGAGTGTACTAAATAACAAGTTTAAGTTGACTTCACAAACTGGTCAGTTTAGATGAAAATAAGAGGCTACAAAAGCCAAAATCATATTTTCGCTATTAAAAAACTTTTTGCAGAAATCATACCTGCTGATTGCAAATACATCTTAAAAAACAACAGTATTACTATTACTCTGATCAAGAAAGAAAACAAATCTTGGTCTCAAATACATTTCAAGGAAGATAAGGTAAAAAAATATTTATTTAGTTTACAACTGACATTAAAGAAGATGAAAAAGATCCCGGAGAAAGTATTATGGGAATGATGAAGAAAATGTACTAAGAAGGTGACGATAATATGAAAAGGACGATTGCCGAAGCCTGGAAAAAAGCCAATGACAAAAAGGCAGACAAACACGACTTTTCGGAAAGGTTCGATAGATTGAACAAATGATAGTACAAATCAAATCTTTGAACTTTAGAACATAAAAAAATAAATTCATAGGTGTTTAGTTAACGAGTCTATTTTAAAATTATTCTTAGATTGGCTTATTTTATAATTTGCATTTGATTGAGCATCAAGATGTATTCCTTTCTCGATTTAGGAAAATCATGTTACTCTTTGCTGAAAATTGCCAAAATGACTAAAGATAACACTTCGCAGTTATCTACAACAAAAATATGACGGTTTTTGATGATCTCTATGTGGTATCTCAATATTTAGTTAGCTTCTAAACCATCCAGAATTTCTACTTGTGTGCGACAACTGTGAAAGAAAACTCAACCACTCTGCTCACATCTTTCTGGTTATTAATCCAAACGATAGAAGAGATCTGTGTTTCACTTGTTTTCTTAAGATAAGAAATGAATTTCCAAATCAAAGTCACTATTATGTCAGACCAAACCTTAATTTGACATTGACATAAGATGGCTGGTCTATTCTCAGCGAAATAATGTTACTAAAATGCTTACAGCGGTAAATTTAATTCGATTTAGCTTTAACTACGGCAATTGGAAAAATATTAAAGATTACATGGACTTTTACGGTTTTAATTTTACCATGCAACAAATTGAAGATCATTACAAAAAAGTTTATCTTTCAAATAATCATTCCGCCTCCAAATAAAATAATTTATA
>Ga0194117_10005394_pt1 | contig 11681 bp, 10 predicted proteins | sample TA2MahsurfametaG_FD_160579 | JGI IMG/M metagenome (GOLD analysis project Ga0194117, IMG submission 160579) | Freshwater microbial communities from Lake Tanganyika, Tanzania - TA2015009 Mahale N1 surface | ecosystem: Environmental > Aquatic > Freshwater > Lake | place: Tanzania: Lake Tanganyika...
AAAACTGCCTTATTAAGTAAAGATGGCTATTTTATTACCAATACTGACCATTTTTTGGATTGGATTTCCATATTTGGAAGTAAAACCTGTTACTGGAATAGATTTCATCAAAGCTGTGTTACCTGGCTAGTGATTTCTCAGACTCTTAAGATTGAGTCCCTTCTCGATGAGCATACTATTGAACTGCGTCCAAGTAATGACACCCTTACGATTATTATCACCCTCTTGAAATAATCGATACAAACATTGATAAATCTTCTCTTATCTAAACTTCAACTCCCTCTGCCATGACTTAAGATGTTTGAGTCCATGTGATACAAACTAATTAAGTGTGAGTTGGTTATTATTTTGCTAGAATGCATCTTTGAAAAAGCCAAGGATATACTTATCGATATTAATTGCCAGATTCGTCGTGAGTTTATCCATTTCTTGGTTGATGTTGCTGAGAGAAGTACGGGGTGAGTATAGAGGAGTGAAGCAGGCCTACTTTGGAATATCGATATAGTTCATTTTGCAACTTATATATTTATCCAAGTTCTTTATTTAAAAACAACATAGACAATAAATTATTGATTAAAAGATAGCAAGTATTCTAAAAGTGATGCCTTGAATAACAAAAGAGTATCAACGATATTAGTAAGTTCCTCTAGCTTTGCGGTTACTACCAAAACTTTTTACGTTTGACAATTTCGCCAGTCGGGTTCCGAACTGAATTGCTTTTTTCTTAAATTGAGATGCTTTTTATAACCCAAATTATCTCGCTATCTTTCTCAACAACATTTTCTCTCCATTTCCTTATGTTATCTGATTCAAAGGCACTTTTCGAAGGTATTACCAAAGAGGCATGTACAAGAAAGGATAACGGGTTTCTTTTCCATTCATTCCGATCGCTCTATCATCTCTTCCTAAGTTGCGTATCCACAATCTCTCCATATCAAAAATCATCTCATTCTCCATTTCCTCGTAACCTGCTCTCTTGTAAGCTATTCGATAACGAGAATAACCTGCAAAGATCTAGTCAGCTCCAAGTCCTGTAAGTATGATTTTAGCTTTGGTGCCTGCACTTGCTAGATGCAGAGCCGCAGCAATATTGAAATCCATGTGGGTCGTTTTGGGATAGATGGTCTGTATGAGATCTTTCTTTATTTTTTATATATCATCCAAATTTTTGTTTAGAAGGATGAGATTGTACTTGCGACTTGGGTTCAAAGACCGAAGTTATTCATATGATATTTTTCCTGCTTCTCTGTCGGGAGCATCTTATCTGAAAGCCAAATTCACCAAATCTATCTCTTCCTACTTTGGCAATGCAAGATCTAAGAGTCTCACTATCAAAGTTGAGTCGATTCCTCCTGAAAAGAGTACTGCTATCTTTGCTCCTGGTTACTTGTAAGCTGGTTGGTATAGTCCTTTAATACATCTAGTTATCTACCTTACACTTTCGACTAACAGTTTTTTGATATTAGAAATAACATTTTACTCATTCTCTATTATTTTTTACACTCCTATTTTTTTAAGATCAATTTGATTGATTGATTGCTGAGTCCAGAAAGCCTCACCATTTCTTAAATGGATGGAGATCATAGAATTAGAGGGAATTTCAAAAAGTTGTTTCGATTTGCTTGAAAGCCACTCAGCTTCATATTTTGCTTTCCAATTTTAGTCATTTTCCTACTCTCCATTTTGATTTTATGCATTTACCTCTTCCTTAGCCAAAAAATGTTCAAAGGGAGTGCTGGTAAGCATCAGATGATTTTAGCTCATGCCCACCAATAAACTCCTCTTCCCGAAATAATCCTTGAAGATAAATATTTGATCACCCTCCACTAGTATGATTGCGTAGTCTCCTCTAATCTGGCCCATAACTTATAACATTTTTTATTCTGAGCCTTTACATCCCATTAGTGTCCTATGCAACCATTTTGAATCATTTTCACCATTTTACTCATCAATTGGCTGTAAATTGCCAGTCTACCAGATTTCTCCGTTAAAAAGGAAGTATGAACCTGGAGTCTAACAAACATAACTATGATTTCCGCGTAGATGCAGTATTGACTGAACTCCCACTGCGTTACCTTTATCAATAAGCATTCTTTATTGTTTTTGATGCAGGATTTCATAATTAGTCTTGTACATGTCTATGTGATGCGCTACCACTTAATTTGGCCCTCTGCGACCAAGTATTTCAGTGATAGGCTTCAGTTCCGGCGGATGAGGCAACAACAGTTTGTTCTGTTGTATATGTTTGTTAAGTGTAAGTATTTCTGCTTATGGAGGTGGGTTGTAGGCTTGGAAGAAGTTATAGTTGAAATGGTGCCTATCAATAGGTATGTTGAGAATAAGGCAAATGCCGCACATAAATTCTTAAATAATTATATACTGATAGTACTTTGTCTACCTGTATTAATAAAAGAAATTTACACTTAGGACGAGCAAATATCTGTAGCTTCTGTTTAAAAAAGTGCAGAAAGAAACAGGTAAGCCATAAATAAATTTATAATACTATGAAAGGAAACTCTAAAAAGAAAAAGACTACCTCAAGTCTTTCGAGTTCATTACTCATGAAATTGTCGATATTTTCATCATTAAAAAAAAATTATAATTTTTAAACGAAAAATTTTGAGCTCCAAGATCTCAAGAAAGCAGAGAGTGGATCAAGTATTGAAGGAACGCAAAGCAAACGATCTATATTTGACTGAATAGCCAATTCATACAATAAGGGCCATCAAAAACTCGCTGTAAATTGAAGCCATTGAATAAACAGATCCGAAAAAGAAATTAAAAATGGAAAAAATTGCTTTGCAAGCAGAATGAGGTTAATTTTAGGAAAAGTATAGTATTTACTAATTTACAAAAGATTAACAGAAGTTAAAGAATTTACATGTTGCCAAATTAATCAAGCGATCCAGAATGGTAATATCGAAAGAGGCGATAATAGCAGCCATTGTCTCTATTTTTCAAGGATTGTCCATATATTTTCAGAGCAATTAAATAAATGATTGGTTCACAACCCCTATTTTTCGTAACATTAGGATACAACTACTTCTATTAAAAAAATAGAAAAAATCTAAAACTAACAATTGCAACAAACTGAAGACAAATTGACAAGAACACCGGAAAGAAGAAAGTGATGAATTTATAAAAATATTAAATCTTAAAAGTAAAGAGGCATTTCATATTAATTGTTAACATCAAATAATTAATCTAATTATCATCTAAATCATATCAAAATCAAAGAAAAAGACGATGGTAAGCGCACTGTCTAATCGTTCACATAAACGCTTAAAGAATTACACTCTGATAATACTTTGTCTCCCTGTATGAATAAAATAAATTAATACTTCGCTCACTTCTAACCATTTTTTATTTACAAAGTAACTCACGCTACTAAGTTTGTTAAACTTTTTTTATAATAATTACCAGAAATAGAAAGAATGAGTTGCTTTGGCACATGCTTCTCCAAACAAAAATCAGAAAAAAATGTTGCCTATAATAACAGATCTACTGCTCTCCCTATGAACTTTACGTAGAATTAGGTAGGGTAGCTAAGGAAAAAGTAACAAACATTTCATTCAGATTTTATAAGGTTTCTGGAAATAGGGAGTTCATCACATCAGAGTCTTTCAAAAAAAATATGGGGATTTTGGGTCTACATTGTTCACAGTAATTTTCAGAGAGACTTTTCAATGCTTTCGATCTCGATAACGACAATAAGGTAATACAAGTGTAAGCTAGATTGGCTTTCAAGACTTCCTGGAGTATATGTAAATTCTCAAGAGCAATAAAGATAAAGAAAAAGCAAAAATTAGTTTCAAAATGATTGTGCCCCCTCGCCACCTGCTCATCACCAAGGACATCTTCAAGAAATTCTTAAACGATTTTTTCGTTTCATGGTCCTATGTCACCAACATCGACATAACTCCATAGATCAAAGAAAGGACGAACAAATATCTGTAGTTTCTATTCAAAAAAGTGCAGAAAGAAACAGGTAAGCCGTAAATAAATTTATAATACTATGAAACGAAACTCTACAAAGACAAAGACTACCTCTAGTCTTTCGAGTTCATTACTCATGGCATGGCCGATATTTTTATCAGTGAGAAAAATAATGACCCTGAGGCAACTCTTTATAAAATTATCAAGCAAATCCATGAAATCAAAGATACAGTTTTCGATATGAACAATGAGGAATCTTACTTGTATGAACCAGTTAAAATAGAGTCTCAACCTTTCGAACTTCCCAATTTTCAAGCACCCATCTTCAAAAAACAAAAAAATAACAAAAGTGAGTACTTCAAATACAAAAAAGAAGAATCCACCACAGGTTTCGAGATTCGACCGCAAAAACTCTCTGCATACAATAAGACCAGCTGCGAAAATACTGAATCCAACTCAGCTACAAAATCGCACTAAGGAATTTATTAAACTAAACACAGTTACAGATAATCGAATTAAAGCAGCATGATAGCTTCTCTAAAGAAAAAGCTGAAATACATCTAATAAAAAATCTAAAAGATAGTGCATTAGACAAAATCAGTTTACTAAAGCATCAAAGACAAATATGAGAATAAGCAAGAGTTAAAAAATAGAAAGACTACATAGGCTGCCAAAAATGTTCATAAAAAGATACGCAAGACATAAGGCAATATGGTCTTTATTGGGGATTAAAATTGGAATTTGGTCTTGAATATGATGATAGGTATACAAATGGCAGTCAGAAGTGTTAAAGGAATACAAGAGATCATCTGTGAAGAACCTAAGGATTTCAATCTCAAATACTACTTTGAACTCATTCCTCGAAAATTTGGAGACTAAAACTACCATTCTACTATCTATTCCTTTACAGACTATGCCCCCAATACTTTCAATCACATCAGAAAAATATTCAAAATCGACAATGAAGAGTACATCTAAAGTATAGGTCCTAACAAGTTAATGGCTTCACTGATGATGGGTGAGGTGAGTTCAATGACATCTCTTACAAGTCAAGGTAAAAGTGGTTCATTTTTCTACTATACAGCAGATGGTAAGTACATGTTAAAGACAATCCATTACAGGTAGTATAAATTTTTACGCAAAATACTCTAAGACTATTATTTCTACATAAAAAAGAATCCAGACACATTGATCACCAAATTTTTTGGTCTGCATAAACTCATAGAAAAAAACTAAGTGGGAGAATAAATTGGAAGATTCTACTTTGTGATCATGGCGAATGTGTTCAACACGAAGTAAAAAATAGTTGAGAGATATGACATCAAAGGCTCATGGTATGGTAGATAAACTCAGGATATGGATCCGTCGGCAACCAAAAAAGATAATGATTTTAAGAAAAGAGAACCTCTTCATTTATCAGAAGAAAACAGGAAAAGTCTACTGAAAATAATCAAAAAAGACGCTGAGTTCTTCAAAGAACATGAAATTATCGACTATTCACTTTTGATCGGTGTGATTAGAAAATCGGACAATTTGAGTGAGGTGAGTGAAGCACGCTATGAATCTGTGATTCTAAGAGAGGAGGATATGAACTTGAGAGAGTCAAAGCTTTATGTTGGAACAGGAGAGGGAGAAGCGTTTGAAAGCTACATCTTTGGTATAATCGATATCCTGACCCTCTATGAGTACTTATTATGTTATATAGTTCAAGAAAAGTTCTATAGTATTACTTCAAAAGGCTTGTTTACGGGTAGGGCATTTCAGCAGTGCCTCCAGATGAATACGCAATCCGTTTCTGCAACTTCATCTAATCGAATGTCTTTGCGATCTGATTGTGGTGCATTTTATATTTTACTAATTCTGGTCAGTTAGTTTATAATTCTACCTCAGCTTTATAGTATCGTATATTTAAGTTAAAAATGTTTGAGAACATAATGTATGTGGAGTAACTACTTCACAATATGCAATACGAACTCTACGATATCGACAACCTCTAACCATCGGAATTCATCAATCGCATCATGTGTTATCCACTCAATGGCATTGAAGATAGAATACTTGTAATTATTCGACAGGCGGTCCATTAGTTTCAAAATTAAAGAGCAATAATGAAGTACATCAGGATTGTCGATAAAATGACCAAAATACCAGGCTTTAAAGCTGCCATTCATAACCACATAACTGAGATCTACACTTAAATCTATTACTTTCTTCTTGTGCAAAAATGCAACAAAGATCTCTAAGAACTCAAAATACTCAGAAAGTATTGGCTCGGGTTGGTTCACCCCTACAATATCGCACAAATGAAAGAAATACTCTTTACTAAAGCAGGCATCGATATCGATAGTGGGATTAAACCTGATAGCGTTGCAAAAATCAAACAGCACTATGTTACCAAACTCAACATGACTCCTGAAGAAATCAACTTACAGTTTCCTTCTCCAAGACCTGTTGAAGATCCTAGGTTTAATAATCGACGTTATAATTTGTAAGTAACTAACGTCTATACCCCAAGCTATCCTTACACTCAAACTCCTCCACTCATTAACACCTTTCCCGGAAATTTAAATACACATGCACCTCCACATGCCCCTATAAGATTTCCTGCACCTATTAATGTCCCTCCTTACTTAAGTCCAATTCATCAGGTAAATAATATAAATATTTCAAATGGCCAAAATTTATTGGCGAATACTTAGGCTACAAATCAAACTGACTTCTTAAAGGAAGAAGATCTAAAAAGAAAAAGATTTGCTTCATAATAAACACGTGTGGCAGTAGGTCTGTTTGACACTAACGATCCTCGGCCTAGAAAAGTACAACACAAAGACGAAAACACAGTAAACACAGTTGATTATAAGTCTATTCTATCTAAATTGAATGAACTCAACAAGCATGAATGTAAAGAATGCGGGATGCTGTTCTCAGCCAAAGATTTCTTAGAAAACCATAAAAACAAAAAAATTAAGGAAAAATTACTCAAAGCTGATCGAGTTCACTCTGCTAAAGGTTTAGGGCTGCTTTCGCATAAGTAGTGGCTGAAGATTGATCAAGACTAACTCACCAATGATAAGTTTAAGATTTCGTAGAGTAGGTGGCCTTAGCATACTGCGGTCTGTGTTTTTTGTTGCTCGCTTTTGACTATGTAATTTAAACATGATTAATGGGTATTTGTTAATGCTACGATTGTAACTATTGAGGGGAAGCAATCCATCATGCATAAGTCCTGCCAAACAATCCTTGAGAAAAGTTCAGGTATGCGAGAAAACAAGTGACCAAATGATCCTAATCTTAATAACAAACTTGATGAAATAAGTATTTTATTCTTTATCGTATTTATCATCTATCTTCTTCTTCTTTCATTTTTGCCTATTGTTTGATAATTAACAATTTGTCAAATATGTTTGGCAAAATGAATAGATTTAACATCCCTAGAAGATTCAAGAGTGTCTGGATGTTTCTTAATTTAAATGTAGTTTTATGTATAATAGTATAACTTAAATTATAACAAAAACAATGCATATCACTTTTTCTTAACGACCTTTTCCTTTTTCTTTTGCTTCTGACTCTGCTATTTCTAAATTAAAGTAAAAGTACAGAAATAAAGTCGGCTGCTTTCTTACGAAGCTCTTACATTGTTAAAATTTTATCATACTATTCGTTGTCTTAGAAATCTTCGAAAGTTAAAAGTGCAGGTTGAGGTTGTCCGATTTTTTTGTCAAGTTGTGTAGTATTCATGTGGGAATTCGACATTTTTTTGAAGGTTTAGACGATTGGAACAGCTTTATGTTCAATTACAGCCAAGAAGATAAGTAAATTTGTTTCTGAAATAGTTTTGGATCCTCCGATTTCTTTAACTATTTCACGATCGCACTCAATGGTTTAGAATATTCTCTCTATTAAACTCATAATTGATTTTGCTTCTTTTTGAGTCGCTCTATACTTAGATTCAATTTCTTTTAAACTAATTTCTAATGCATTAAGATTTATCTCCATGTCTCCCAAAAACTTCTATTTATGATTTGTATCTTTTTTTTAACCTCTTGCTTCTTACTCTCTCAGCTATGCAACTTAGTATTAAAGCTCCTCTATTTCATTGCTCTGTAGATTTACGAACTTGAACATTTGGAAATTTTTCTCTTCATTTTTACTGAAAATCCTTAATAACTCATCAAAGTTATCGATTTCTGTGGCAGCCTATATCTTAGCAAAGTCTTCTCTAAACTTCTGAATTTTTTCCATCTGTTATGAACTCTTTTTAGTTTGTTTCACAAACTTACCTTGTGTTGTCATAGGTTATTAATAGGTTGAATTTTGGAATGCGTGTTATTATTGGCTTTTGGCAGCTTTTTTAGCGTAGGAAGATAGCTTTATTTTTTACATAACGTGACTTATCTCTTTGATTTCCTTTTAAAAGTCCATAGCTTCTTTCTTTGCTTGTGCTTTCATGGCATTTACTTGGTTGTTGGCTTTGTCTCTATCTTCATAAGCATTGTTTGCTTTCTCAATAATATCAGCCATTTTCTTTCTTTTTTCGTGCAATTCATTTTCCAACTTTTTATAGAGATTATCAAAAATAACCCTTTCCTTTCTCAAACTATCAATAACTAACTTCAACTATTTGTTTATTGCTATCGTTTCATTAAACTTTTGGTTAGCTTTATCAAGTCTATTCTCTAAAATCTTTATCTGTTTTTGAAGATGGTTCTAGCTCTCTGCTCCAGAATTACCTCCCAAACAGTTTTTCTTTTTTTAAATGATTTTTTTCTGGAAGTTTGCAATATGCGTATCGATATTTTTTTGGGTTTACTTCTCTTCCTGAATCGCGTTTGATATTTCAGCTAGAAATTCTTTCATTGACTCAGAGTTATGTCCAAACTTGGACTCATTATTTTTTTAATTGTTGACTTTCGCCTTAATAGATATATATGTACTATTAGCTATTTGAGAGCTTCATTTTCTTTTTTAAGTTTGTCTATGTTCATCTTTTGTTTTTTGATGAAGTTGATTGTTTCCTAAGCAAACAGCTTCTTGTCGGTTTCAAGATTCCTAAACTTCTTTTGTTGTTCGAAGAGTTTTTATTGTTTTTTCTTGAGTTCCTACTGATCCATCAATTCATCTGTAAGCATTTTCTATTTCTTATTTCAATAAAAATATAAATCGGTTGTAACTTACCTTCATTTTAAACATACAATCCGAAAACAACCCTTTCAAACATATTACTTTCAGTATTTCATATTGAATTTATGTAACAATCAAGCTTACTTGCACTTCTTACTCAGACTTTGCCATCTTGAAACGCAAAGAGCAATATGAGCTTTGACTTCTTCTGTATCAGCTGGCTCCTTTATCTTTTATTCGACTGCACTTGTCAACTGACTAATAGCATCATCTTTGTCTTCAATGATATTCTTCTGTTTAACAAAGAACAGGTAGCTCTCAAGAATATCCAAGAATAAACTCAAATGAACTATAGACTGGCTGATACAATTATTGGCAAGTTTTGCACATCTCTTAAGAACCTAATGAATTCTATTTGCTTCAGCCTACATAAATGATAAAGTACAAGTGGATTAGTAAAGAGGAAGCAACAACTGAGTAATATCTGGCATTGTTCGTTTTTCTTCATGATTTTAGAACAGAATGAAATGATGTTTGTTACTAACGTATCGTAGTTTTCTTCACTTACGCATTGAAGTTTCATGCAAGAATTGATAATTAACTCGAGCACTTGTTTCTTTTGTTTGGCATCAGTGACTTGTTCCTCATATAAAGTTAGGCATTCAACTGCTGTTTCCTATATAGAGTGGAAAATACGTAGGTATACTCATCATAGAATTTATTTTAATCAATAACATTGATCAGCATTAGTAGTTCGAGATATAGCTTGATAGCTATTTGAGGGAAAGATGAAAGTCTTCCAATCAAATTTCTACATAGATCAAACATTCTCTTGTAAACTTTAGGTTCAGTACTTTCATCTCTATTGTTGTAGATCTGGATTGCGAGTTGGAAAAGTCTGAAAATTGTTGATGGAAGTGTATATTTTATTCTTTCTTCTCCACCTTCTATAAACCTATCAATGAACTTCTTCAGAATACCCCAAACAACACTGACTTCTTCAGAGTTGATAACAAAAACAATTTTTGCTACTTGAATTTGTTATTCTTTGAAGACAAGATCACTCACTTGTTCATAGTCTGGCAATTTGATAAGCAGAGGTTGTATAAATGATAAGATTTGACCCACCATATTTTATGAAGTCAAATCAATATTTCCTTTGACTATTGCCTTTGTTATATGCTTAGCAACTTCTCTTTTTCTTTTGAATTTTAGGTACTTTATCAATCTTGGATATTCGTCCATTGTGAGGATGATATTGGCCATAGTTTACAAAGGAGTTGTCAGGAATTTACTGATGTATAGCTGGCAATCATCATCAATACTGGTTTCGAAGTTAGCACAGAAGTTGGATGCATCTCCAAGAATCTAGTTGACATACTCATGCTTGTTAGGATAACATTTAAGAGTGAACTGCAAAAAGGCAGCATAAAGGTTTAAGGTATTTTTGACCTAACTTGGTTCAGATTTCTTGACCAACTATTTAATGTTTACTGAGAAAAGTTCATAAACGCTAAAACCATTTTCAATGTTTTCAATCACATTACCTGAGTCAGAAAGATAAGTTGAGAGTCTATTCATCAAAGCGATAAATATTGACTTCATATCAACCTCCTTTTCACATTCTTTAGAACAAGTGTTCAGAAGTTCAGGAAGTGTATTGATGTGAAATTCCTAAGGGAAACCTTGAATCATACAATCGAGCAAATACTACTGAGACATAGCATCTTTGGTCCATTGTATCAGTTCTAGCATTTTAGGAAGGACGATTTGTTTGTAGATCTTGATGTTAAGTCCTTACAAACTACTTATTCTCATCAAATTCTAGCCGATCAACATTTTTAAGTCGTTTTTTTCTTTCAGTCTTTTAGCTTTGTCTCGACCACCGCCGATACGCATCCAAAGGTTGGTTGATTCTTTAAGATTGATATGAATAGTCTCTATAGATTCTTTCACTCCTCGATTTTCAGTCTCATATTCACTTCCTGTGTCAGGTAGTCTGTCCTTACACATTTTAAGGAAATAGTATCTTAAGAACAATCCTCTCAGTGGATTTTGTACAGCTTTCATCATTGAGATAATGTCATCAAGTATTTTTTCTGAACCCACTTCATGACTTTGAATATAAACACTACCAGCAGTGATAAGCAGGTAAATTCTTGGGATTATTTCAGGAGCATGTTGAACTGCTTCATAAACATCAACCATCTTTCTTCCTCGTCGAGTATCATCTCTGAAGTAGTTCTCGAGTTCTAACTAAAGTTAGATGTACCTCTCATATAATCGAAGATGGCCATGAAGAGAATATAGTAGTTTCTGGGTGACAGTAGTGATGTCTTGAGTTCTGTAAGCATGAGAGAGGCGTGTTTGAGTCCACTCCTGAGATCTGCACTGTCAAGAGCTCTGCGCATAAAGTAGGCCTGTTCTTTGGCTGCTTTTTTGGCATCCTCGAGCAATTTTTCTTGTTAGTCAATCATCCAACAAAAGATTTAATAGTTAAATAGGGATATGATAAACCCTTAGCCATAGAAATATAATCAAACAAAACTCCAAAAGAGCTCAATAAAAACAACAATAAAATATATACTTAAATCTGTTATTCAAAAGATGGGGTTGGGGTTGGG
>Ga0194117_10005399_pt1 | contig 11671 bp, 10 predicted proteins | sample TA2MahsurfametaG_FD_160579 | JGI IMG/M metagenome (GOLD analysis project Ga0194117, IMG submission 160579) | Freshwater microbial communities from Lake Tanganyika, Tanzania - TA2015009 Mahale N1 surface | ecosystem: Environmental > Aquatic > Freshwater > Lake | place: Tanzania: Lake Tanganyika...
AAGGCCGCAGACCCCTGCCGCTATCGGCCAGCCGAGGCGCAGCGGAACGGTTCTGGAAGCTAGAGAAGCGATGAGGCAATTCTACCGTGGCTCAAGGAATGCGCCAATCACCAACCGGTCCAACCGGCGCAGCCTCTCTCAGGTGGTCATCGGAAACTCCACAGGGCGAACCCGGTCGGCCGCCCATCGCTCGAGGCTCTGCCGAAGGCCGGAATCCATCTTCAGCAGGAAGGTCTTCTTCGAATCCATGCGGGGAATCCGTGGTGGACGGTGCCGGTGTTTCCCACGGGTTGCACCTCGGTGTCGCCGCACCGAACCACCTGCAGCTTGCTCACCATCGCCGCGCCGCGCTTGTCACGTCGGCAAGGCGGTGTCCTCCGTTCCGCTCATCCCGGTTTGACCGTGGAAGTCCTCCGGCGTTCCACTGGTGGACGATGCGGCCAGCCCAACAGCGATCATGGAGTTGCCGGTGGTTCCGGATCCTGGCGGTGATCGGGGGATCCGGTGTGGTGGGCTTCCTCCTGCTGTGGGCCCATGCGTTCTGGGGGTTCCCCTTCCAGGCGCAGCGCCATGGCCGGGTGCCGTTGACGCCCGCATGGGCCCTGGAGTGCTGGCTCTGGGAAGACGATGCCAACACGGCCGAGGCGGTCCGGGAACTTCTCGCAGGCTACGCGGCCCATGACCTTCCGGTCCGGACCATCCTTCTCGATAGCCCGTGGAGCGAGCGCTACAACGACTTCAGCGTCGACACCCGTCGTTATCCCGACCCGGCCCGTTTCTTCGGCGAGCTCCAGACCAACGGCTATCGGGTGGTCCTCTGGATGACCCCCATGGTCAATTCGCGGAACCGCGACACGGCCGTCCGTGATGCCACCGATTTCGCGGAGCAGGCCCGACACCGGGGATTCCTCGCCGGTGGAGGGCACGAGATCCGTTGGTGGAAGGGGACCGGGGCCTTCATCGACTACACGAACCCAGAGGCTCTCCATTGGTGGCACGGATTGCAGCAGCAGGTCTTCGACTGGGGCATCGACGGCTGGAAACTCGATGGCACCGACACCCTGTTCTCGGGTCCGGGATTCCTCCCCTACCAGCGCACGCACGCCGGTTGGTTGAGCACCCGCGCCTACATGGATCTGTATGCCCGCGAGGAATACCGTCACGGGCTCACCCGGAATCCCGAGTTCATCGTCCTGACCCGCGCCATCGACGACCGCTACTTCCCGTTGAGCCATCCCGAGGGGTTCGCCCCGCTCGATGCCGCGCCGGTCACCTGGGTGGGAGACCGGACCCACGAGTGGTCGTCGAAGTCCGCAGGGGCCAGCGACGCCGACGCGATGCGGTCGAGTTTTTCGTTGCGGGACCGCGGTTTCGAGGGCGCCCTCCGCGACATCCTCGCGAGCGCCGCCAAAGGGTACTGCGTCGTCGGGGATGACATCGCCGGGTACCATGGCCCGGAGCCGATCCCGCCGAGGCTCTACATCCGTTGGGCGCAGTTCGCCGCGTTCACCGGACTCTTTCTCAATGGGGGCCACGGGGAGCGTCGTCTCTGGAAACGATCGGCGGAGGAGTTGGAGATCATCCGTCGCTTCGCCTGGCTCCACACCGAACTCGTTCCCTACCTCTTCACCCACGTCGCCCGATGTCATGAGGGAGGCGCTCCGCTCATGCGGCCGCAACCGGGACCCTACCATTACCTGCTCGGGGACGACCTGCTGGTCGCTCCGATCCACCGGGACGAACCGGACCATTCGGTCGTGCTTCCGGCGGGACGATGGCGGCACCTCTTCGACGACAGGGAGGTCCTGGTCGGTCCCCGGACGTTGACCCGACGGTTCGAGTTGGATGAGTTCCCCGTCTATGTCCGGGACGGGTCGGTGTTGCCCCTCGAGGTGAGGCGTTCCTACACGGGGTTCGGAGACGCCAGCTCCTCCAACCTCGTGACCTGGGCGGTTTGGCCGCGAGGAACCAACCACTTCGAGGTCCGACATCCGGAAGGTTGCGGCCAGACCCGACTCACCGTGGAGTCCGGCCCCGCCCTCCGTTTGTCCCTGTCCGGTGTCCCCAAAGCCCACCGGCTTCGGATCCATCACAGTTCCGCTCCCGGAGAGGTTCGATGCGACGGGGAACCGCTCTCCCCGGAGGCCTGGCATTACGACGCCGCCCGCCAGCATCTGTGGATCACCCGGCGGCAGCCCGGGAACAACCGCTACGAGATCCATTGACGGTCTGATCCCGTGCGAGCGTCCACGCCGTCGGCGATGGCTCGGTGCGACGGGATTCCGGATCGGTAGGGGTGTTCCAGCCGCGCCGCACGCCCGTCAGCCGAACCGTTGTGGGGCGAACTCGTTGAAGTGTTCGCGCCACGTGTCCCAGGTGTGGCCGCCATCGGTCTCGCGGTACACCACGTCGAAACTGCGGCCGCGAAGCATCTCGACCGTCTTGCTGGGAGGTCTCGACGAGGAAGTCGCCCTTGCCGGTGGATCCAGCCGTTCCATCGATTGACCCCGGCATCGATCGGGTGATCGTATGACGCGTCGAGACTGTGACCATTTCACCGAAGTTCGAGGTCGTCATTCCCCAGAGGACCCGTGAGGCCATGGGATTGCGACCCGGCCAGAAGGCCAAGGTGGTCTCCTTCCGGAATCGGATCGAGATCATCCCGATGCGCGATGTCCGCAAACCTCGCGGATACCTCAAGGGAATCGACACCTCGTTCGAGCGGGAAGGCGACCGTCTGTGAACCTGGTGGATTCCTCCGCCTGGCTGGCCTATTTCGCGATCGAACCGTCGGCCGGTTTCTTCGCCAAGGCCATCGAGAATGAAGGGTTGCTGGTGGTGCCCTTGGTCTGCGTCTACGAAGTCTTCAACGTGGTCCTGCGGGAGCGTGGCGAGGGCGACGCGTTCTCCGTTGCTGCCGCCATGCAGCGGGGGATGGTCGTCGATCTGGACGCCGATCTGGCGATGGAGGCCGCCTCCGTGGGTCTCGAGGAGGGGCTGTCCTTCGCCGATTCCGTGATCCACACGATCGCCCGGAAGCACCGGGCAACTCTTTGGACGCAGGATGCCCACTTCGCCGGCAAGCCCGGTGTCCGGTACCGTCCCAAGGCCACCGGGGCCTCGGCGGGACCGGAGCCGGGCGACAAGCCTTGATGGTTCCAACCAACCGGTCCGTGTGATCCGGCAAGTTCCTCGGAGGAGTGGCCGCTGTCGGGCGGTTCCGACGGGATGGACCGGCAGTTGATGGATCCGCGGGTGATCGATCCGCTCCGACCTCCGTCCGCCCTCGTCACCGGGGGTTGGCGGCGCTCCAGCCGCGGACGAATCCGATGCACTGGGCCACATCGGGCACGGAGTGGTCCCAGTTGAACTCGTACTCGCAGCTGATGTTGCCGTTGAACTTCTGGCGGCGCAGTTCGGCGAGCACCGCTCCCATGTCGGTGGAACCGGTCCCGAAGATCATGTCGCGCTGACCGTGCCCGAGCTGGGCGCGCTCCTTGGCATGCAGCGAGATCACGCGACCCTGGAGGATGCGCAGCCCATCGACCGCGCGGATTCCGCTGGTCTGCCAGTGGCCGATGTCGGCACAGGCGCCGATGCGCGAGTCGCGGTTGCGCACGAGATCGGCCACCCATTTCGGATCCCAGACCTTGTAGGCCGGGTTCTTGGGCTGCTCGGCGTGGTTGTGGAAGGCCACGCGGATGTCGAACTCCTTCACCAGCGGCTCGAAGGTGTCGATCGCATCGGTCGATTCGGTGGTGATGGCATACAGGCCGAGTCCCTTGGCGAACTCGAAGAGCTTCCGGGCCGCCGCGGCCTCCTTCGGGATCGTCACCACGCCGTAGTTCACGGCCTTGAGTCCGTGCTTCTGGAGCTTCGCCTGCAGCCTCTGGACGGCCTCCGCCGGCATCTCGTGGCCCACCTTGGTGGCGCGGTCCTCCGGGCTCAGCGGCTGCCCGGGGTAGAACTCGATGACCCTGCCGCCCGCCGCCTCGGTCTTCTCGATCGCCTCAAACGCGGTGAACCGGTTGAAGGTGTAGGCCTGGCAGCCGATGGCGAACCCGCCGATCCGGTACTCGGCCGGAATCGGCTCGGCCCGAAGCGAACCGGCCAGAGTGATCAGGGAGGCCAGGGCGGTGAGGCGGACAATCGAGAGAGGATTCACGGGATGGAGAGGCGGTCTCATGGAAGCGAAGCCGCACCCGATTCTCAACCCCCAACTTACCAAAGGGGTCGGTCCTCACTATTGACACAAAATTCCCGGTGCCGACGTGCCAGCCACGGATGGTCCATCTCTGGACCGTCGGGATCGTGCGGACGCTTCGCGGGTCGGCAGTCGATCCAGGCGTTTTGTGTCAATAGTGAGGACCGACCCCTTTTTCTCTTTGGGCCTTGCCGGACCGGGATCGGGGTGGGTTGATCGGCGGATGATACCCCTTCGGATCGCCGTCGCCGGCCTCGGGCCGGCCGTGGCGCTGTCGGCTGTCCTGAACGCCGCGGGCGCGAACTGGCCGCAGTTCCGGGGGCCGGGCGGGTTGGGGGTGGCCGATGACGGGGCCCGCCCGCCGGTGCGGTTCGGTCCGAACACCCACGTGGCGTGGCGCATCGCCAGTCCGCCGGGCAATTCGTCGCCGGTGATCTGGGGCGACCGCGTGTTCCTCACCGGCCAGGAAGGGGGATCCCTGCTGACGCTGGCCTACGACCGGGCGACGGGACGCGAACTCTGGCGTCGTGCCGTGGCCCCGGAGCGGATCGAGGAGGTCCACCCGGCCCTGGGCCATCCGGCCTCGGCCACCCCGGTGACGGACGGCGATCGGGTGTATGTGCACTTCGGCTCGTTCGGCATGCTGGCCTACGATCTCGAGGGCCGCGAGGCCTGGCGTCGGCCGATGAGGCTCACGCAGACCGAGTATGGTGCGAGCTCCTCGCCGATCCTCTCGGGCGAGCGGGTCGTCCAACTGCTTGACCAGGACGGCGACTCGCATCTGGTCGCGCTGGACCGGCGCACGGGCCGCGTGGCCTGGCGCGTCGATCGGCCCGAGATGCGGCGTGGCTTCGGCACGCCGATCCTGTGGACGCACGACGGGGCGACCGACCTCGTGGTCCCCGGCACGCTGTGGCTTCGGGGCCTCGACCCGGCGACGGGGGCCGAGCGCTGGCAGGTCGGCGGCCTGGCGCGCATCACCTGCACCTCGCCCGTGGCGGGCGATGGCCTGCTCTTCGCCGCCAGCTGGACGACCGGTGGCGACCATGGTCCCGGCCACTTGGTGATGCCCAGGTTCGACGAGGTGCTCAGGACCCATGATGCCGACCGGGACGGCCGGTTCACCTTCGCCGAGCTGCCGCCGGGCCCGGCCAAGGAGCGCTTCAAGCACCTCGACGGCAATCGTGACGGCCATGTCGACCGCGCGGAATGGGACAGCATGGCCGACATCTTCGCGCGCGTGGAAAACCAGGCCTTTGCCGTGGCCCCGGATGCAACGGGCCGGGTGAGCGACGCCGGGATCCAGTGGCGCTTCAAGAAGGGCCTGCCGTACGTCGCCTCGCCGCTCTTCTACCGGGGCCGGCTCTACCTCGTGAAGGACGGCGGAATGCTCACCTGCCTCGACGCGACCACGGGGCGGTCGCTGTATCAGGAGGAGCGTCTCGGCCCCATCGGCCCCTACTATGCCAGCCTGCTCGGCGCGGCCGGCCGGCTCTATGTCACCTCGCAGCGCGGCACCCTGGTCGTCGTCCGCGCCGGCGACACGCCCGAGGTGCTCGCCCGCAACGAGCTCGGCGAGACCACCCAGGCCAGCCCCGCCGCCCTTGGCGACACGCTGTACGTCCGGACCCAGGGCCATCTGGCCGCCTTCCGCGAAGGGGTCGGTCCTCACTATTGACACAAAAGGTGCCATACCTGAATTTTTCTATCCAGTGTGACCGACTGACGTCTCTAGGGCGGCCATGGCCCCCGACTTGTGTCAATAGTGAGGACCGACCCCTTTGGGGGCGGAGGCTAAGGCGGCCGTGGCGACGCGGATGGCGATAGGGTTGGGAGTGGACGGCCTGCCGGTGCTTCGGATCCTTGGCGAGGCCCCCCGGTGGAGGTCCCCTGCCGGTCGACGTCACCACGTCACCCAGGGGGTCGGTCCTCACTATTGACACAAAAGGTGCCACACCTGCCTATTCGCATCCCGTGTGACCGACGTGGTGCAGGGTGGTTCCCGGGTCGCCATGATTCCCAAGTTGTGTCAATAGTGAGGACCGACCCCCTTGAAGGATCAGGGGTTTACTGGCAGCATGCCCGGGGGTCCAAAGCCGATGAACCGTCTCCGCCTTTTCGCGATGCTGGTTTGGGCGCCACTGGCCGTGGCCGCCGAGGCGTTCTGGTCGTTCCGCGTTCCGGAGGCTCAGGCGGTGCCGCCCGTCCGGCGGCAGGGTTGGCCGCGCGTGCGACTCGACCACTTCGTGCTCGCCCGGCTCGAGAGCGAGGGGATCGATCCGTCGCCGGAGGCCGATCCGGCGGGTCTCCTCCGCCGTGTGAGCTATGACCTGACCGGCCTGCCCCCGTCGCCGGAGTCGCTCCGGGCCTTCCTGGCGGACCGCCGTCCCGGGGCCTACGAGCGCGCCGTCGACGGCTTGCTGGCGTCCCCGAGGTTCGGCGAACGCTGGGCCAGCGTGTGGCTGCCGCTGGTGCGCTACGCCGAGGATCAGGCCCATCAGGTCGGCGACGACACCACGATGGCCTATCCCAACGCCCACCGGTATCGCGAATGGGTCATCGACGCCTTCAACCGCGACCTCCCCTACGACCGTTTCCTGCGTCTGCAGCTCGCCGCCGACCGGCTCGGCGCGCCCGCCGAAGACCTGCCCGCGCTCGGTCTCATCGGCCTCGGACCCAAGTACTACGACCGCGACCGCCTCGAGGTGAAGGCCGACGAGTGGGAGGACCGCGTGGACACCGTCACCCGCACCGTGCTTGGGCTCACCGTAGCCTGCGCCCGCTGCCACGACCACAAGTTCGATCCGCTGCCCATGCGCGACTACTACGCGCTGGCCGGGGTCTTCGCGAGCACCCGCCTGGTCAACAAGACGGCCTCGGGCACGGTGATCGACGGCAAGGTGAAGGCCGATCAGATGCCCGCCGATGCGCTCCACATCGTCGAGGAGGCCGGGTCGCAGGACCTGCCGGTGTTCCTCCGCGGCGATGTCTCGCGCAAGGGGCCCGTCGCGGAGCGCTCGTTCCCCGTCGTCCTCTCCGGCCCGTCGTCCGTCCGCTTCACCGATGGCAGCGGCCGCCGGGAGCTGGCCGACCGCTTGGCCAGCCGATCGAATCCGCTGACCGCCCGCGTGATGGTCAACCGACTGTGGGCCGCCTGTTTTGGCAAACCCCTCGTGCCCACCCCGAGTGATTTCGGCCACTCGGGCATGCCGCCGACGGATGGACCGCTGCTCGACGACCTCGCGGTCCGGTTCATGGACGACGGGTGGTCCGTCAAGGCCCTCGTCCGGGAGTTCGTGCTCTCCTCGACCTACCGCCAGGCCTCGATGCGGCGTGACGGACCCGCCCAGGCCGACCCGTCCAACCGGCGGCTCTGGCGCATGGAACGCCGGCGGCTCACCGTCGAGCAGTGGCGGGACTCCGTGCTGCAGCTCTCGGGCGAACTCTCCTGGGACCGGGGCCGCTCGGTGGAGCCGGGCGACCCCGCCAACCGCCGTCGCACCATCCACTCGAGGATCAGCCGGCTGAAGATGGACGACCTGCTCCAGCAGTTCGACTACCCCGACGCCAACGTCCACGCCGAGAGGCGCGCGGTCACGACCACCGCGACGCAGAAGCTCTACCTGCTCAACCATCCCTTCGTGCTGCGGCAGGCGGAGGTGTTCGCCCGGAGGCTCCGGGACGCCGAGCCGCGCTCCGAGCCCGCCCGGGTGCGGCTGGCCCATCTGGCCGCCACCGGGCGGGAGCCGGAACCCGACGAGCTGGCCTGGGCGCTGGAGTTCCTGGGCCGCCCGGCCGCCTCGGCCGCGGGCCGGTGGGAGCAGTTCGCGCAGGTGCTGCTGGTTTCCAATGGACTGATGTATGTCGACTGAAGGACCCCAGGGGCCGATCCATGCGGCCGGCGGGACGGGCGACACCCGGTCCGGGCCGGAGCCGCTGACCCGTCGATCGATGCTGCGCCGCATGAGCGCGGGATTCGGCATGGCCGGGCTGGCCTCGCTGTTCGGTCCGAATGCCGTCTCGGCGGCCGACGCGGCCCGTTTCCCCCACTTCCGGCCGCGCGCCCGAAGGGTCATCTTCCTCTTCCTCAACGGTGGTCCCTCGCACATCGACACCTTCGATCCGAAGCCGGCGCTGCGGACCCACGAGGGCCGCCAGCCCGAGGGCGAGCTTTTCAAGAAGTCCAAGGGCCTGGGATTTCTCCCCTCGAGCCTCGCCTTCCGTCGCCATGGCCAGAGCGGCATCGAGGTCAGCGAGAGTCTCCCCCACCTGGCCTCGGTCATCGACGAATGCTGCGTGATCCGCTCGATGCAAACCGACGTGCCGAACCACGAGCCGGCCCTCTTGCAGATGCATTCGGGTAACCTGCAGCCCATCCGTCCCTCGCTCGGATCGTGGGTGCTTTACGGCCTCGGGTCGGCCAACGACAACCTGCCCGGCTACGTGGTCCTGCGCCCGAGCCCGAAGATCGTGGTGGGCCCGGCGCTCTGGAGCAGCGGGTTCCTGCCCGCCGAGTTCCAGGCCACGAGCGTGGTGACCTCCGACATGACCGTCGACCGGCTGGTCGCCAACATCCGCAACCCGGTGCTGTCGCCGGCCGACCAACGCCAGCAGCTCGACCTGCTCGAGCGGCTGAACCGCCGGCATCTGGAACGGCGCGACGGCGACGCCGAGCTGGAGGCCCAGATCCGGGCCATGGAGACCGCCTTCCGCATGCAGCGTGAGGCCCTGCGAAGCTTCGACATCTCCCGCGAGCCCGAGTCGGTCCGGCGGCTGTATGGCGAGTCCACCTTCGCGAAGTCCTGCCTGCTTGGCCGGCGGCTGCTCGAGGAGGGCGTCCGCTTCGTGACCGTCTACTACACCAGCGACCGGGACAATCAGCCCTGGGACACCCACACCGACCACGAGCAGCGCCACCGTCAGCTCTGCCTGGACGGCGACCAGGCCGCCGCCGCCCTCATCCGCGACCTGCGGGACCGGGGCATGCTCGAGGACACCCTGGTGATCTGGGGTGGCGAGTTCGGCCGCACGCCGTACGCCGAGAACCAGGACCGCAAGAAGGCGGGCCGGGACCACCACCACACGGCCTTCTCCATGCTGCTGGCCGGTGGCGGGATCCGCGGCGGCACCGTCCACGGGGCCTCGGACGACTTCGGCATGCGGGCCACGGTGGATCCGGTGCACGTGCACGACCTCCATGCCACCCTCCTCCACCTGCTGGGCCTCGACCACGAGCGGCTCACCTACCGGTACGCGGGCCGGGATTTCCGGCTCACCGACGTTCACGGCAAGGTCGTGAAGGCTATCCTCGCCTGAAAAGGGAAATAGGGGTCGGTCCTCACTATTGACACAAAAGGTGCCACACCTGCCTATCTGTATCCCGTGTGACCGACTGGCGTCTCTGGGGGCGGCCATGGCCCCCGACTTGTGTCAATAGTGAGGACCGACCCCTTTGGTTTGGTTGTCCGGGCGGTGGGAGTCGGGATAGGGTGCAGGGATGTTCCTCCTCCGGTGGCTCTTGGTCTGGGTGGGTGTTGGGTGGGTGGGCGTGGCGGCTGCGGGCCAGCGGCCCAATGTGGTGATCCTGCTGGCGGATGACCTGGGCGTCGGGGACCTCGGGTGCTTCGGGCGCCGGGAGCACCGGACGCCACACCTCGACCGGCTGGCCGCCGAAGGCGCGCGCTTCACGCAGGCCTATGCGGCGGCGTCGGTGTGCTCGCCATCCCGCGCGGCGCTGCTGACGGGCCAAAGCCCGGCCCGATTGCGGATCACGACCTTCCTCAATGGCCGCTCCGACCGGGCGTCGCATCGGCTCCTGGGTGCTCCGATCGGGCGGGGGTTGCCTCCGGGTGCGACGACGCTGGCCGAGGCGCTCCAGGCCCGGGGCTACCGGACCGCCGCCGTGGGCAAATGGCATCTTGGCGGGGCGGGCAGCCTGCCCACCGACCGGGGCTTCGAGGAACACACCCCCGGCCGCCCGGATCCCGGGCCCGAGTCGCCGCTGGGCGGCAAGGGTGAGTTGGGCCAGGCCGACGCCGCCGTGGACTTCATCCGGCGCAGCAAGGGCCAGCCCTTCCTGCTGTACGTGGGCTTCGACTCGCCGCACATCCCCCTGTCCGCCCCGGCCGGGGCCGTCGCCGCCAAGGCCGCCGTCAGCCCGCCGGTGTTCCACCCGGCCTATGCGGCGATGGTCGAGTCGCTCGATGCCGCCTGCGGCCGGATCCTGCGGGCGCTGGACGAGGCCGGGGTCGCCGGCGACACGCTGGTGGTCTTCGCCTCCGACAACGGCGGCTTGCATGTGTCGGAGCTCAAGGAGTCGCCGCCCACGCACCACACGCCCTTCCGGGCCGGCAAGGGACATCTCTATGAGGGCGGGATCCGCACGCCCCTACTGATGCGCCTCCCGGGCCGCATCGCCACTGGCCGGACGATCCCGGAGCCGGTGGTGCTGGGTGACCTCATGCCGACGGTCTGCGCGCTGGCCGGGGCTGCGGGACCGGCGGTCGCCGACTACCAGGACCTCTCGCCGCTGCTCTTCGAAGGCAAGGCCCTGGCCGCCCGCCCGCTCTTCTGGCACCAGCCGCATTACATGAACCAGGGCGGACGACCGGCCGGGGCCGTGCGCGAGGGCGACTGGAAGCTCCTCGAGCACTACGAGGACGGGCGCCTGGAACTCTTCCGCGTTTCCGACGATCCGGGCGAGACCGTGGACCTCGCCGCCGCCGAGCCGGACCGCGTGGCCGCGCTGCGGGGTCGCCTTGAGGCCTGGCGCCGTTCGGTGGGTGCCGAGCCGCTACGGCCCAATCCCGACTTCGACCGCGCCGCCTGGGACCGCTGCCATGGGCAGGTCGACGTGAGCCGGTTGGCCCCGCTCCCGACCTCCGAGGCCATGCGCCCGCTCTTGGCCGACTGGCGGCGGGCGATGGACGATGCGTCGCATGCCGGTGTCCACAGCCTGGTCTTCCTCGAGGCGCGCGATGCGAGCGTCTCGGGCGAGAAGCTCCTGTACGAGACGCCGCCCCACAAGGACACCCTCGGCTACTGGGTCAACCCCGCCGACACGGCATCGTGGACTTTCGCCGCGCCGAGGGCCGGGCGCCACCGGGTCACCGTCCTGCAGGGCTGCGGCCGCGGCCAGGGCGGATCGGTGGTGGCCCTCGAATGCGGGGACTCGCGCCTGGAGTTCACGGTCGAGGAGACCGGGCATTTCCAGCGCTTCGTGCCCCGCGAGGTGGGCCTGCTCACGCTGGCTGCCGGCACGAACACGCTTCGGGTGATTCCGGTCCGCAAGGCCCACGCCGCGGTGATGGACTTGCGCCGCGTCATGCTCGAGCGGGTGGACTGACGGGACGGACGAGGGCCCTGGATCCATGACCTCCGCCGGCGACCGCGACCCGTGAACCCGAACCCGCCACGCCTCCGGTACATCGAGGCCCTGACGTTGGGCTACCTGGGGTGCCTGGCCCT
>Ga0194117_10005400_pt1 | contig 11671 bp, 4 predicted proteins | sample TA2MahsurfametaG_FD_160579 | JGI IMG/M metagenome (GOLD analysis project Ga0194117, IMG submission 160579) | Freshwater microbial communities from Lake Tanganyika, Tanzania - TA2015009 Mahale N1 surface | ecosystem: Environmental > Aquatic > Freshwater > Lake | place: Tanzania: Lake Tanganyika...
AGTTGTAGTAATTTACAATATAGTTGATTTTTTTGAATTGCTTATCAAATACTATCTTTTATTGTTGCTACTTAACCTCATTATTGAAATGTATTGGGAAGTCAACGGGCTAGAGATGTTAAATGATGCCTGAATCATTCGTAATTAGTGGATTGCTCATTTGTTTATAGTCAGTTTTTAGTTAAGAAACAAGCAACTCAATTCCAATTATGAGAGTGATTAAAAAGACAATAGAGAAAATGTTTTTGGCAGGGTATTGATAAATTTTCTTTGTTTATGTACTATTTTTGAGTGATTATTGTAGTTTTTTGAGCCTGGTTTTGCCATTTCTGCGGCGATAGGCTACAATTGCAGCGAGTATGCCCAATCTAAAAGCCATAGTATTTGATTATTTAAATTTAGTACCAATAATAATAAATACTTTTAAACTTCTGTTCTTATGTATATCCATTTATTTATAGTTTATTTGAATTTTTTATAACATGTTTAGATGTTATCTTAGATTGAAAATTTTTCTTCTTTAACTTGAAAGATTGTCTAAATGCCATTCTGCATTAAAGACGATTTTTTTTTGAATACAGTGATAAAATTCATAATTTATTTTGGTAATATATTCAATCACATCAAAGCTAAATACTCTCATCCTTCTCTCCTTGGTTATTTCTTGGAGGTGTAGCTTTATTACTTTTATCTTTATTGCACTTATTGACCGTGATACTCTATGTAATCCATTTCTTATGAGGAAGTTTTTTATCTTCATCCAAATTTGCCTCCAAGAAACGTTAGAATGTAGATCTCGAAAGTTTAGCCTTAAGATACACGTAGGTTTGCTGTCTAGGGTGATAGACTGCAAGCCCATTACTTAATTTTTGAAGATGTTAGATCTCTCCTTAAAAGTGAGGATTACAATCTAAATCGATTTCGTAGAATTGATACTCATTAATAAAATTCTTAGCTACTTCTTTCAAATATTCGTAAGCTGTCCTATCCTGTTTACTTGATCTCGTGAACAAAAGAGCACATTTTTTGAAGGGGGAACTGCAGAGATCAGATAGTTATTGTGTTTATGTTACTTATTTGATAGGTTTTTGGAAGAAATCGTCGATTATGAGTTTAGTTTTCAATCTAGTTTGCTGTATAGTAAAGAAATTACGAGTTAGGCTGTTTGATAAACATCTTAGTATTGATCTGACCTGAAACTATTGCCAGTTATTTTATTTACACCATCTATCATTTTCTCAAAACATACAAAGCCGTATTAAAATGGTTGGCCTAAAGATTTTTGAGTTTACTCATAATCTTACTCTTTTATTATGAAGCAGAATGCTAAATCTTTGTAAAAGTTGGTCAAACCAAGTGAGCAAAAATGACTGTATTTTTATCTCACTCCGATAGCAACAAAGTTTTTCCTTAATACAGCTGTAATGTTTGATAGAAACTCTTATTAACTTAATGGTCTCCATTGTATGTCTGAAGTGGGTAATCTCATCTGCTTTTTGCTTTGAGTATCGTAGAGACTTAAGATTTAAGTCTATTGAGATGGATTTAGGAAATGAATGTACTGGAAGAATCTACCATATTTTTATCTTAAAGCTTCAAGCTTAGCAGGTCTATCGTTAAACTCAGATACAATAGTCCATCCATTAGTTTTATCTAACATTTAGTTGAGTTAGTAACTTGTATCAGTTGTTTGTAATCCTAAATCTTTAGGAGGTTTCATTTTATGAAAAACGATATCATTTCTTTGTTATTCCAAAGCCAAAGGTTATAGAAAAGCTTTGATTTCATCATAATTGTCAGTAGAAAACTCTTTTCCAGGATACTTGTACAAATCATGAATGTTTTACTTGAAGTTGTACTTAAGTACAATCAAAGTAGGAAAAGAGGTAATGTTGAGATGAGAGACAACTTTTTAGGTTAAATCACTTAGATAACCCATCTAAATAAAAAAATAGCAACGTCAAATCTAAGGAAATAGTATACTCCCAGTTGAGCCATTACTAACGGAGTTTAATCCTCCCTAGTTGCAAAGATAAGATTGGGAGAGTACCTTGGTTCAAGCCAATTTTAAAATTAACTCATACTGTTGATTTCTTCATAAAATCGTGGCATCATCTCACTTAAAAATCTTTATAATTATTCCACTTTGTAAACATCGCTAGGATGCTTATAGTGGCGTGAGTGAGGTGGGTTTTGCATTTTCTTTCCCGCATAGTTTATAAATTCTCCTGAAGGATAGTACCCAACGATTGCGTGGTTATCTTTAGTTCTTCTTAGATCATCACAGACTTGAGATTGTTTTTCTAAATGTCTATCTCTTTACATAAAATTTTCTAGCAATCAGTAAGCAAGAAACGAGAATAGTCTCTATTTCTATACTCTGTTTCTTAAATCACTTCTAAAAAATCTTCAAACTGTCTTGAATTTTTGAAGTGCCGGTTGTAGTAGACATGTACAATGGGTAGATATGAATTTTCTTAATAGTACTGCATGATTTCATCATAGTTATCCGATTGATCGTAGGTATTTATGAGTGTTAGACATAAGAGGAACAAGATAAAGAGAGTAGTTTTGTTCATTACGTGTAAAAAATAATATAAATGGAAACATCAATTTCTCTATAATATGTATAATTAGTCCTACCTATTTCGATGATATAAAATAAAAGAAGCCAAATAATTATGAGATTATGTTATTTTTCGAGTGTATGTTTTTTATAAAGAAATAAGGTAATAAGTATATAATTTAACTGAAAAAAATGGGTAACCAACAGAATTCTCATCCTCAACTATTTGCATATCTAAAAGATACTAAAAGTGGTGACCTCAATCAAAAGGAATACCCTTTTATTGTCAAACAGATTTTGGCACAGTCTTCCCAACATCATCAATAACTTATAACAACCATTACAAGATTGAAGCAGCAGAAGAATGAATACTTTGTCAGAGTTATTGATTCTCATACTGTTTAGACCCATCACCTATGCTCCATAATATCTCACATTTACGTTTTAATGTAGAAACCTCGCTATAGTCTGGAAAGCTTTGCAAAGAAATTGTAAGAACAAGGTCTATCGTTTAAAAATTAATAAATCATTTCTATTCTTACAGCTTTTTCTAAAGTTTGCTAATCTCTAAAATAAGAAGGAGAAGAGTTGACATAGGTTAATTAATCTATTATTTTTATTAACTAAGTTGGGCACCAACAGATAAATATAAAAGTAATGCATCCTTTTTTCTCTGATCTTTGCTTGGAAAAACAGCAGAATAATTCCATATAAAAGCAACTTGCATCTTTACTACTCTCGTTTAAGCTATAAATATCTAAGGACTTATACACATTTTTGGTCCTAATGGCAGATGATAAAATAAGTCTAAAGGAAGTAACAGAGAGGCTATCTGAACATCACAAAAGAACTAAAAGTGGCCTGCAACTTGTGAAGCATATAAGTAATGAACCTAAACTTGCCAGATAATCCATAAATTCTCTTGCTTCGAATGGATAAAGTTTGATGATAAATGGAGGAGATGTTAGTGAACTAATGTTCAAAGATTTTTATGAACATTTTGACAACTCTATTTCTTAAATAGAAATGAGAAGTATGGATGGAGACCTGCTAAGTGAAATCATAGTTGACCAAGAGATTTCCCATAGATTCCCTAAAAGATACCTAAGAAGCAAAGCTTTCAAAAAAACAAACAAAAGAGAAGGCTACAGCGAATGGAGTGAAAAATGTTCATAAAAACACAACATAACTCGTGACCAGTCAATGAAAGACAATTTTCGTAGATAGTAAAAAAATTATCTGTTTGGTTCGGCTAAATTAGTAGAGTCATTTGTGAGTGAGCTTCACCATCAATGATTAATATAAGATTATACATAACATGAAGGTTATAAGTTAGAAAATAAATCAAATCATAATCCGAACTACATTTTTTTTATTAACTGTATTTTCTAATCGTTCTCACTAAGCAGTTGAGATAACGACTCAATGGCTATTTTATATTTTTTGGCTTAAGGATGAAATGTCTGGCTAGTTTTAGCTCTACTAACTGTTTTTTTCTTGTTATCTTGCTGCTGGAGTATGTTGAGATATGCATCTATTCTGTCAAATGCTACGGGTTGCCCCCGCAGCAATTTGTAGAGATACTCCCACTCTGTTTTCAATCTTTAATTTGCACCTTAGCCAGTGGCGATGATTGTGATAAATCTGTCGACTATCTCGAGGTTTGGATCCATATTTTATTATTAAGTTTGATAAAAGACTATTGCTTTATAAAATAATTCAACTTTACAATACAACTAACGACTATACAAATAATTAATCACACAATATATCAATCTTTGATGAGTTACTTCAGAATATTAGAAAGTAGAGTCATATTGTAGATAGTAGTTTGATTACAATTGCTTATTCTGCGGTCTCCTTTTTGATTTAGATCTTTCAACATCTGCAGAATTGAATTTTTTATTCTAAGTGTTTTTTCTTCGAGTTCTTATGCTGTTTCTTTCAAAATAGATAAAGATGATTTATCGTTCTTCATCAACCCAGATTTATTTATAATCTATAGGTTCTATTGAGTGAACATTTCATCATTCAGTAATTCCATTTAAATCTGTTTGAGATTTTGATGCTTAGTTTCTAAGGAGGCTAGGTGTTTTTCTTTTTGTTCGATTGTTGCCATATGTTTGACTTTTTAAGGTTATTGTTACAGGTACCTAGTAACTAAGGTTTTGGGATTTGAAGGATCGAATGTTTGATAAGAAGATATCAAGGAGTACGAATGTTCATAAGGTTCGTATTTTTATGCTAGCTCTAGAGTAAGTTTTTTACAGTAACGGGAAACAAACAGATTTGCTAGAATTTTGTTGTAAATTGATTTGAAATCTTTGATTTATGATTTTCTTTCAACCTCTTATAGAAAAGCTATATATTGCTTCGATTTTTCTGCTTGAGACACCTAACCTTCCCTTCGTTTGACTATTTTTTCTTGATGCTGACTAATGTGTATATTGCGTTCTTCTCTCTCTTTTTAGGTTATTAGCTGTAACTACTCAAGCTTCGTTTATTGGATCGCACATTTTTAACTTGCTTCTCTAAGTTCAGTATCGATGAGAGTCAAAGCACTGTTCAAAAAGCCAACTTGTTGTTTTAGTTAATTGCTTCTTTTAGAAATTACCATATTGATTTCCTTAATAAATAGTATCTTACATGTCTTAATTTGATCATATTTTCAAGAACACTTCGAGTTTAGCGTGCAGTTTCTGTTTTTTGGATTTGTATCTAATTTTTATCTTTGATTTATTTCAGTTTGATATCATGTTCTCCTTTTTTTGAATTGAACTCTTATATCTCCTTCTTGATATCATACAATAATATTTTTATGCGTTCAATTTCTCGCTGCTTTGAAGCAGTTTCAACTTTTGTGTTATCTCTTTTTTGTTTTAACATGTTTAGCTCATTGCTTGTTTATTTCTTTTCATCGTAAGTGCCGTTCAATAGTTTTCTTTAAATCAAGTTCAAATGGATTTTTTCGTTTTTATACTCTCTTTGCTACTGGACAGTTGAATACCGTTATAGACTTTTAAGACGTTCTGTTTTGAGAACTTTTAACGAAGGTTTACGTTCTTCTCCATTTTCAGCGGCTTAAAGATTCAATTTGCGAAACTTAAGTTTTTGTAATCCATCAACGGAGGGTTGTGTGGCAATATCCTGGATAGATTTGATGCGAGGTAGTGAGGCTGACATTCTCGATGTATTAAAATTATTATATCAAATTAACTAAGATTGAAGTTTAGGTTAAAATTAATAGAAATTAACTAAAATAATCGAGATGCTCAACAAAACATCTGGATATCAAATCAAGCTAAACAAAGCAATTGTTGGAGGTGTTAGAAACTTTGATTGCTACTATATCGTGATTAGGGAAGAAGGAAATCCGACTAAGTATATATCCAAAGCTATGAGAAACGACGAGGATAATGAGGATTACGTGAAGGGAGAGATTTAGATAAAACCTACTTCAGTATAGCTTTGGAATTATGAAAAAATGAAGATAATGTAAAGTTATCCTGTAGATTTCAAACATCAACCCAATTTCATTTTGACTAATTACCAGGAAAACATAGAACTAAGTGTAATACAGATACCTCCTTAAACTAAATTCAATAATAAAGCCAATACGCAGCCAGCAAATGGATAAATTGTTGAAGTTTAAAAAGTTAAAGTAGGATCCCTCAAAAATATTTAGGTTTCAAACATGAGAAAAGATAAATCTAAAGTTTAGTAAGTGAATCCGATTAAAGAATTTCTTTCTTCGAACGCTGTACCTCCTCAACCCAAACTCTAAAAGTGATATTTATACATTTCATTTCAAAAATATTCTTCTGTTATAATAGCACAATGGAGTCTGGACCATCCAGAGGGCAAGACCTCTCATTCCTTCAATGCTATATTTGCTTCCAAAATGTCAAAAAGCCCCGCATGTGCCCATCTTGTAGCAAACTTGCTTGCCATAACTGTTTGCGAACATGGATTTAATAAAGTAAGCCTTAATGTCCTCATTGTCGCAAGGCTTTATTGTTGGGAAGTTTTGCAGATTGCGAGCGTTTCGTTAACGACATAAAGCATGTCATAAGTTCAATAGATAATAACGAAAAAACGAAGGAAAAATGCAACGAGCACAGAATATAAATGAGCTATTTTTGCTAGCAGTGCTCTAAGGCCATATGTTCCGATTGTGGTATGTTTGGTGAAGTAAATTTATTTTAATTAAGCACCGTGGACATGCAATCATACATCTTAGTAAGGTATATCAAGACCATAAAAACAAAATTCTTAACTAGTTAGCAAAATTTGACAACAAGATCGAAATATTCCGCAAAAATGGACTTATGATCAAACAGTAACTGTCACGTCTTCATATCACGGTTAGTCAGAAGAAGAATTTTATTTAGTAATACTTTGTGAGTTTGATATAACGCCTTGAGGATTAGTACAGACAGAAGAGATAAAGAATAGAAACTAAGGAAGATTAAAATCTTCAGGAAATTGAGTTTTTGGAAAAATTTAGAGACGACATCTGCCAGGATATTTAATCAAGATCATCAAAAGAACTTATCACAAAAAGTGATGAATATATTAAGTATATCAGAAGTCTCTGTGATAGAGAAGTGGAAGCTGAACAGCATGACATCTCTTTCGATACAATGTAAATATTTCTAGATTTAGCCACGAACTTGTCCCCAATTTCCACAAATTCAATTATTCACTAAGAAACTATTCATAACTTTCAGATGCGATTATCTATTCTAATCCTGAAATTATTAATGGTATTGAATGGAGATTGAAAATCTATCCTCGTGGAAATGGAGTAGCCAAGAATACACATTTATCTGTGTTTTTATAACTCTCTAAAGGATACTAAAATCACAATAAGTATGACTACAAAATAGAATTAGTAAACTATCTCTCTTCTAAAGACTCAATCATTCGTTAATATTCCTCCACTTATGACATTGGAGAATGTTGGGGTTATAATCAGTTCATCCCAATACAAGATCTCCAAAATCGTTTTTTGGATCCTGAAGACTCACTCAAATTTGTGGTAAGTTTAAGAAATCCCACTTACCGGGCTTTGGTAAAAGATCAACAAAAATTCATTGAAGTCTTAGAAAACAAGCTTAGATCAGAAGATTTTCCACAATTACAGAATAGGACCGAAAAAATGAATGAACTTGTCAGCTAAAGACAAGCTTAGAGAATTGGATTGCTTCTAAGACATAAAAATACTGAATAGGAAAGAGAAGAGAGAGGTTCATTATAAGAGGTGAAAGTTGAGGAGATACTGTAAAGTGACAGGGTTGAAGAAGTATATCATGAAGCTTCAAATGAATGATAAGTGCAAAAATATCATTTCTATTTCTTTATATTGAAAAATAAAGCATGTAAATTAATCAACGGCCTCTTTTTTTGTGCTGAAAAACCTTGAGCACCCATATCCCTGAAATGAGTTATAGAGCTATAAATCCAATACCTGTCCAATTCGTTATAACTTCAGCTAAAAGTACATAAGTTTGTAACCTAAGCTCGAAAATTAAAGATAAAAGCACGAATACAGACGCAACTAAATACATAACTACCATTTTAGATTATTTTTGCATCGCAGCCTTTTCTGCCAACAAATATCTCATCCCTTGTGTTAGTGCCAGCATTGCGAGTATAATACCTTCACATGCCAAAGCGTAGCCTGGTAGTGGGTATATTGAATTTTTGTAGGCTAGCAGTGCAATGGCTATGAATAGATAAATGAGTGTGAAGATGCGGTCGTAATGGTTAAGAGCTAGAAAAGGCACGATCATAAAAGTTGGAGGTGAAAGATTCTTCCTAAAATCTTTGAGAGCGTTTTCTGGGTCTTCAGGAGGTTTGGATTAATTCATTTAAATTTAGAAAGATTATAAATCAAGGAGAATGATGTTATTCTTTGATCTCTCGATTGAAGCAGTTTTCACAACTACAATGTTGGCCACAAAGCATTCCTCTGTTGAAGCAGTCACAATATTTCTTTAGGCAATTTGATTTACTACACTTACATCCCTTACCTTCTGGTCTCTTGGTATTCATTTCTTCAACCAACTCTAGCCTTTTAGAATTGAGTTCTGAGTTGAAGCAGTTCAAGCATTCACACTACTTTCCACAAACCGTTTGGTTTGCAAAGCATTCACAATAAAGTTTCAGGCACTTTGATTTTTTGCAATTGCACTTTATTTTCCGCTGTGCTTCTGAATTATTGTTTTGAGGTGTTTGAATAGTAACAAAAGGGTTGTCTTTTAAGAGATTTTTGAATCTTGAATTTTGAGAAATTTGAATTGAATTTATTTGGCCTAACTAAACTTTACATCTATCTTCCCTTATAATTTGTTCTGACACCTTTTTGATTGGTTTTTTAGGCTAGGAACTGACAAGCTACAAGTTTCCTTAAGGGGTGACTCTATAGATAAGTTTTTTTTTTGAAGGAGATAACTTCAGTTAGTTTATCTGCATTATTAATTCTATTGAGATTATTAATTTTAAAAAAGTATCAAGAAATATATAAAAACTTAAGAACTAAGCAGAAAGCTTGAAATTAAGCTAGCTTATTCATATTGATTTTTAGTTTATAATGAGCCCTTTTAAACTGCTCATATTTCGATAGTTTTTAAAATTTTGATCAATAATATTTTACTATACTACACTCGATGCCATTCCTGCTTATTTGTATTTAGTTCAAGTTATCGAGTAAGAATTTGATTGTATATTATAAATGGGAAATAATCCGGCCAATCGCGAAAAACTTGGCAGCTAAAACCAACTTCTCGTAGGTTTTGAAAACGTAAAAACTTAGTAATTTAGAAACCTTTGACTCTATGCTACGCCAATTCCATACTACAAGTACTCTTTCATCATCCCGTTTTCTCCAATATAATATCCAACTCAGAGTAGCATCAGATTAACACAGTTAAAGAGAAGGCATTTTGATGTACCTTAAATAGCTACTTGAAACATTAAATCGTAAAAAAAAGATGGAATCGGTGTCTACAAGCAAACTCATGAAATTTGTATAAACCTAATCAGCAATATTCGAAAGAGACAGACATCAAGACTGTCACGAGTTTTATATATGGCTAATGAACTCAATAAACGATCAGCTTAAAGGAAAGGATAAAAAGAAGGTGACTGCTCTGTAATAGTAATTTTTTTCAAAAAGAGTCACAAGGACCTAATGCTCCGTTTGTAAAACAAGTAAGGAAGTTCTTAAATAGTATCGGAAAGAGAATAATAAGAAGTGGATTTGAGTTTCATCCTGCCATAACCAAATGTCTCTTTGAATTATTGTATTAACAACTACAGTAAGCCGTAAAAACTTTGTGGTAGAGATAAATTCAAGTGTGACCGTTGTGGTGATCTCGTAGATGCTCAAAAATGGAGTGTTATAAAAACGCTGCCTAATATTCTTTGTATTCACTTAAGAAGATTCAAGTATGATTAAAACAAAAAAGGTATAACAAAATTGAATTGGCAGGTGCCATTTCCTTATAAGCTGAAGATAAAAACTAACTACTCTTAGGCTGACCAGAAATAGGGACTTTATAAGTTAGTCGGAGTTGTAGTTCATCTGGGAACAGGAGAAAACTATGGACATTATCTAAGCTATATCAGAATTGGAACTAAATGGTTTGTTTTTAACGATGATTAGATAAGTGAAACTGAAGACTACATGTTGGAGTCTTTGTGGGGTTATAAAGGATTATCAAAATGTGCTTACATGCTTTTCTACTCTTTATTAAGCAAAGTTATGATTTGAAATGTTTTAGTGATTAAATAATCCTAATCAATTAAGTTCTAAGAAACTTTTACATATTTTAAGTACTCCTTGGAATAATTACTATTCTCCTTTTTTGTTAGTCTAAAATTCGATATTGAGAGATATTATAAGAGGCATGCCAAGTTATTTACTCAAACGACGTGCCAAATCATCACTCGCATTGAGTCCTTGAATCAAATTAAGGACTATAGGTTTGCTATCCTACATAAAATTGAGTATACATTTGGAATGGGATAAGAAATTTGGAGAGGGCCATCAATTTTGAGTAAGGATGCGTAAGTGATAATTACAAAGAAGTATTTGCCGAAGTAGTTGATCTACAACATGAGTTTTCCAAGTGAAGTTCCTAATTAGAATATTCTTTTTATGCTGATAGATTTTTAGGTGTGATTTGTGTTTTGTTGAGAGTTGAGGATGGGTGATTATTAAATCATCTTTGATACTCAATTTATAATAATCATTGTTTTTAATTATCTAATCAAAATAAACGAATAAAGTACTTTCTGTATGTTTAAAAAGACATTCATTTGTATTAGTAACAAAGATTAACCTCTTTACTTTTTTTCATCTATCTTACAAACACTACAATATTAGCTATCTTTGAATGATCAAAAAGTAAATCATTATTCAGTTACAATCATTTCTTTCCAACAATCATAATGGTATCACCTCGAAGATACACTAAATTTCGGTATTGCTGGTTCCCCTCTTTACGAATAGTTGCTTCGTCAATCATCATGTTAAGATGTTCATCATAGCCGATGAGTTTTCCTTAGAGTTCTGCTGAATTTCTGAGTCTAACTGAGATAGGTTGTCCGATATTGTGTCTTAGAAGATCGAGGGGAGTATCGTAGTTATTCATGATCTAGAGTTCTATAATATTGAAAGATTATTTTTATTGATTATAATGATTTCAGTGGTTAAAGACTATCTCATTTTCTCTAACTCTTTAAATTAATGTGAATGTTAATGAGGTTAACAGATTTTTATCTATAATTAAGATACTTTCAAAAGATCTTTTACTAAAATCAGTTCTTCTTTACCCATTTTAAGTTTACATAATTCTAACCATTATTTTTTGTAAAGAATTTCATCAGAAAATGTCTCCCAATATTCATTGTCTTTCGTTTAGTCTTTTTATGATTTTTTAGGCCTATTCCAACTGAAAAAGGTTTCATTTTTTTCTATTTCTTTCTTTAATAATATACTTGTTGAGGTTTTTTGTTTTATAGGAGATACGATTCCAAGCGTTGTACTGCTTCTCAGAAAACTAATAATTGTGAGTTTAAAAGTTCTAACTATGTTAG
>Ga0194117_10005404_pt1 | contig 11668 bp, 5 predicted proteins | sample TA2MahsurfametaG_FD_160579 | JGI IMG/M metagenome (GOLD analysis project Ga0194117, IMG submission 160579) | Freshwater microbial communities from Lake Tanganyika, Tanzania - TA2015009 Mahale N1 surface | ecosystem: Environmental > Aquatic > Freshwater > Lake | place: Tanzania: Lake Tanganyika...
GCATCAAAAATGAAGAAAGATGGTGGAGGATAACAGCATAAAAACCAAATGAAACCTTTTAAACTTGTACCAACTTTCATGGTTACTTTTCTCATTGACGTTATTTCTTTTGTGGCTAATAAATTAGGTATTGCTTTTCCAAGTTTCAAAATCTAAAAACATGCATTCGGTGCTGCATGTGTTACTTCTTTAGGATCCTTGGGATTTGAAGATGCAACTGCTCCCTTTTCTGGTTTCACAAATTGTACAGTTTTACTGTCAGCTAATGGAGTAACTAAGCAACCAGTTATTGAAGGCGATAATTATGTAGTCGGACAAGTGATGAATAGTAATTTCAAAGTTGACCACAGATACGTGGATGGAGGTAACTGTACTAAGTTGGTAGGAGTTTATAAGAACGTCTTCGAGAATCCTTAACAATACATGAGCAAGCGTACAAATGATAAAAAAAGAGACTGATTGTATTCCCAATTCTTATATTTAGTTTTTTATATTGAAAATTCATTTTTTTTTAAAACTAAGTTAGTATAGTATCATCTAGTAAGATAGGAAAGAAAAACAGCGAAGAGTATGAAAAATAATATAAGTACTTTCCAGCTTGCAAAAAATCTCAAATTAGTGTTAGGGTAGATATTTCTTGATCTCTTGTCTTGAAGAGGCTCAAGTTTCCTCAATTTATCAATTTTACTAGCTATAAATTTACTAGCTTAAAGCAGAAGAAGACTTTCATCTGATTGCAAAGGTTTAAACCATGGATTCACCTCTGAAACATCCTGATGCACAATCAAACTTTTCCTGTGTTTGTTTTGTATGCTTTCTCTTTCATTTGTTGAGTAAATAACTCTACTATGATTGTCCATTAAAGCATTCATTTGAGTTTATTCCTATTACTCTTCTACAAAAGTCATCGGCTTCGATTTATTGAATTAGAGTTAAATCTTTTAAACAATCTGCTTAGATTCATTTGATTTTAAATTCCAATGAGCAGCTTTAACAACATTTTTCAAAAACTTTATGAGTTCAAACATTTCGTCATTCTAGTCTAAAGATTTTGCAATCATTATTATGAGATAGACTGCTTGCATAAAAGATGGTGTACAACTCCAAAAGTTTTTCTTTATTAATGATTCGGTTTTGTAAAGAAAACATTGGAAACTCCTGAAATCTATAGCCCTAAAAGACTATTAAGTAAAGCTCTACATAGAATCTAAGTATTTCATAGTAAAAACAGGTTATTGAGAATTGAAACTAAGCAATTTCTTCCTGACATTTGCTTCAAGAGGAGTCGCATTCATCAGTATGCTAAGATTCAGTTTAACCCAAAGAGTCAAAATATCTGAACTGTTATTTTTCTTTTCTAGTTGTGAAGCAAGGCACTATAGAAATTACCAATGATAAATGCCAACTTTCCATTCTGAGATCATATAGACAGCATACATAATTGCACTCTTGATGTGAGTTTTATCCTTCTTTTTGATATGATTTATGGAATCTCTTAAGAACATTGTCTAAAGTATGAAAATCACACGATTGTAGAGAGGAGGATTAGATCGTAGTTAAGCCAGCCAGTTTTTGATGATGACGAGTATAGGATTACGTGTAGTATAGAAGTAGAATTCATTTTAAAAGAAAGCATTTTCCCACTCTACTTTCCTCTATTGATCTTTCAAAGTGGCAATACATAGTCCAAGGCAAACAAAAAAGCATTACAGCAAAGGTACTTTATTGACAGAAAAGTCTTATTTTTTGAATTTTTATGAGAGTTGTAGTTAGCTTTGTTTCTTATAGTTTTAGAACTAGCTTGAAAAATTCAAGTTCTGAATTAATTGATATTTACATCTATTTATATCTTGACTTCTTTGTGTACTAGTATGGCAGATCCAAACTAACTTTTTGGGCCTAAAATTTATACAGCAAATGAGTAGGTTTTTTGCCATTTATCCGAACTTGATCTAAAGCTTTCTTCATATAAATTTGACAATAAGGATTGGCTAAAGCTTGGAAAGAGTTGATTAAGAATTTTAATGAACTTTTGAATCGCTGAGTGTGAGCTATGAAGAGATAATCCTTTTGCCAACCTCCTGATTTCAGTGAATGCATTTTTTTATTAAGCTTTCCAAAACATTACGCGCGTATTAAAAACTATTATTTATTTAACATAAGAAAAAATTTCATACATTAGTTTAGTCACAGACGAAATATCTTTATCAAATAATTTCCCACACTTCATAATCTTTGATTTTATGTCTCTATTGCCCACTTAGTTATTTGTTTGATTTCTAACTCCCATGCCTGAAATTAGTTTTGTAAGTTTTTCCAATGTTGTTCCACGAATCATGTTTATCACACTCATCAGAAATGTACAGATCATGTCCTTGCCCAAAAATGGGTCCGCTTTATTGATTATTCTAGATGGATTTCGCCCTTTCTTTTTCATTTATTTCAAAAATTTATACTTTAGAGTCTTTGACTGTAAAAAGGAATGAAATAGCTTTTTAATCCTACTCATAACTGTAAGATTAATCTTTTATCCATGTGCAGGGTGAATAACCTCCATAGATTCTATTCTCTCCAGAACGAACAATTACGATTGTGTTGGATTTATTATGGCATTGTTCATGAAAGGCAGAAGCTTTGAACCTGTGTTCTGAGGCTCTAAATATTCTCTAAATATTGAAATGTCCAGTATTTGTTTTTCGTAATTGAATGTATTTCAGAAGTTACTTGACCAATTATTTAGCATTCGGCTAACTTTTGAAAATAGAGTCGCCGATTAAAGGCTCACAAATATTTAGGTCTTACTCAATTGTTTTGGATCTGTTGTCTGAAGTAGTCTTCTGATCTCTGCCTACACAGTTCCCCATACTTTAATATAAATAAACAAGTTTAGTTTAATTTCTACCTTTTTATAACATGAATATTCATCGCATTATTTGAATCAGTATTTTTAATCCAGAAGAGGTATTGACTATTTAATCAATTACACTTCAAAACTAAGTAAATACAGAATGATTACGATTTTCCATCACTTTCTTTATCTCTAATAAGAGTACTAATTATTTTGTATTTCATTTGTAATTTTGAAAAAATCTGTATAGAATTTAATCTAGGCTCTTCCTAATAAACTTTATCGTAGTATTATTAATTTGGGTGGTAAGTTAATGATTCATCTACTTTATTAACTTATTTGATAAAAATTAATAATAAAATACTATGAGATTCGCGCACTAAAGAACCAGTCCTTTGAAAAAAAATAACCATGATTCTCAGAAAGTAATCACCTATAAAAATTGGAACTCACGAATAAATTCACAAAACATTTACATGCACTATAACAATGCTATTTTCATGGGAAATATGGTCTCCTACAAAAGAAACGGACAATCTGTCATGCTCTTTGATGAAGGCACCTCAGCTGTCTGTGACTACAGTTTTGATAGTATGGTTGACCACAATATTTTTTTCGCTTAGGATTCGATCGCCTCTCTTCTGATCTTAAAAAAGGGAAGTTATGAGATTGCAGTGAGAACGGGGTATTTCATCTTCAAAATACCCTTCTATGAATGTTTGAACTAACCGAATGGAAATGGTGTGTTGATAGACTTTAAAAATAATAAAGTGTATCATTTGATTTACCAATGTGGGAAATTAGTGAGAAAAATCGTGGAAACAAACAAAGATATACTTATGAATGTTTATAAACAAAATTTAAAATGGGTTTTGGATATAAGACATGAACAAGCTTTCAAATTTGAATTAAAGTTTAAAAATAGCATAAAGATAGAGAAAAAAAAAAATAAGATTTTAGTAGGGTTTTATGATAACTTTAACAACCTAGATGGAGTATGCTTCAAACTACATGTAGATTAAAATAATTACGATATTTTCAGCCATTCTCTAGAATTAAAATGTGTGTAAAGAGGGTTTTATCATAAGGGTAGATTGTAAAATTATGGCTAGAGATGTTTTACAAATGGAAATCTTTATATTGGATAATTCAGTAATGACTTTTTCGAAGGAAAAGGACTTTTGCTGTATCCTACAGAATAGAAATGGGTGTTTGGTTAGTTTGAGAAGGAAAAATTAACAAAAATGATTGATACTTCTGTAAACGAATAATCTTCTCTATCTTCCATCAAGGCAAGTATAAAATACTTAGTTAAAAGTATACACTAACTTAATAATAATAACTGGATCAATACTAAAATAGACAATTTCATGTGGAGTTAGATTTTTAATCGTTTTTAATAGTCAATCCAAACAGAAACAACTGATGTTGTGGTTGAAAAATAGAAGGAGAAAAGATAGTAAGAGGAAAGATTGAGAAAGATACAGATACATTTTAGCAGTGAAAAGCCTAACAACTAGATAAATCGTGTATTAAAAACACAGAAAATAAAAAATAGGATAACTCCTTAAAAGATCAAAATTAACTAATATACTTCTAAAACTGCCAAAGTTTTAGGAGTAGAGCCGAAATTAACTGAAAATGAGTTTTATTGGTCGAAAGAACCATCCTGGAAAATATTGCCTAAAGACAGCTCCCAGAGACGAAACAATGACATCTCAATAAAGCAACAAATCTAATATCATGGCAGTTTATAAAAATAAAAAGTGAGTCCTTTGAAGAGTAAAATTATTCACAATCAACTCTATTCAAAGACTGCCAAGAGAAAACATATGAATGATCTATATAACAGTTTTTAATATTGAATAATCATCTTGTTATGAGCGATTCAGATTTGGATGAATTTTCTTAGCTTAATTCCCATTTCCTCCAAGGAACATAATGCAGGGCCTAACGATTTATTTTGATAGTTGGCCTTCCGCATTTCTTTTGAAGTTCCATAAGTGCTTTTTTGTCACAACATAGATTTACTTCATTATCGACTATTTTAATCAGCTTTTGTTTCTATAGAACCCATTTTATGTCTTATTAAGTAAAGGATGTTTTCAAACTGATTTCTTAAATCAAACTATATTTTTTTGGGTTTTTCAACAGCAATTCAACAATTTTCTAAGTCCAATAAGCAAGGTAAGTTTCTCTTCCTAAATCAGAAAAAGGTTTTTAAGGGGTTCCAGTTTTGCCCTCGATGAGACTAAGCTCATAACTAAAGTTGATAAGAAACTTTCCATAGCCTTTTTTCTGATGAAAAGGAAAAATCAGAATACAAGATAAATTATTTGGAGACTATTTTGCCTAAATAACAAAATATTTACTTTCGAAAAATATCCAACGATGTGAAATGCATTATCTATGATTTAGCAAAGCACATAGAAAAAGAAAATACTCATATCATGCAGAAGGTTTTTATGGTCTAAGAACAATTTTGATAGATAACCTAGATTTTAGCAGAAAGTTGCATCCTTTTCACCATCGACCTCAAAAATAGAAAGGTTTAGTTTCTAGTCTCTATAGATTTAGTCACCAGGAGGATGAAAAAGAGGACACTCTTCGTCATGTCTTTTTAGTTCTGAATCTTTTGCGTAAAAACTAAGACAATATTAACAGATATAGAGTACTTATAGATTTTGGTAATAGGGAGGATAGGGACTAAAATACCAAGTTTCTGCTAAATACTTACCCATCATTATCTTCTAGATTGTTTTGTATTTGGTCAGTTTAAGATGAATTTCGATTTAAGTAGGAGATAGCCCATAATGAGGATTATCATTTGGATGCAAATTAGTAAAATCCAAGGTTTAAAAAGAATCCTAAAGTATTTTTTCTTCTGTTTATTTGATTTAGTTATAAGTTAACCAACAGTCATTTCTTTTATCTTCATTTATGAAGTGGACATAGTAATCATAGGAAGCTGCACTTTTCAGAGATGAACAAACATAGTCTAAATCAAATAAAATATGAAAAAAATGAAAATTTCTGATAAATTTTCGATCAAAAAATTACCTTTAGACAGCTTGGCTCTTAATATGCGAGCTTTGAGCCAAATATCGGCATTTCTGTGTTTAGCTAGCACATAGTTAAATTTGTTGAGGCTGTTTTCTTGAGCACAGCTAAGTTAGATCTTAAGTTATTTTGACAGTTTAATATCGAATAGTGCGAGTTTAGATTAAAGTTTTGAGGTAGGCTTCATTATTTTCAAATTACGGGATTATAAAAAGGCAAAAATATAAAGACATATAAGGCAACTTATTATAATGCTTTCTTTCCAACATTTTTTTCTAAGTTTATAAGTATATGGTCATTAAACCATATTTAAGCCAAATATTAAAGTTTTATAAGAATGGCTCGATTGATAACAAATACCAACATCATGGTAGATGACTTTGACTTCTGCAAATCTTTCCCAAAGTATACTTTTTATCATTTTCTCTCTCATTTCCATTCGGATCATTATGAAGGATTGTCTCCTCTCTGGGACTATGGCTAAATACATTGCACTCATCAAACTAAGAAATTTTTACTAGATAAATATCCCAAATTAAGCAGAGTATATTCTTACGATTACTACAAAACTTATACTTTGACAATAGTGTAAGAAAAGTTGGATGTAAAATTTACATTATTTGATGCCAAGCATATCCCTGGTGCTGCGATGATCCTTTTTCAAGGTTACATGGGGTCAATACTTTATACTGGAGATTTCAGATATGAATACTCTATGGTTCAATAAAATGATATACTCTTTCCTCTTCGTTTGAGGAACTTCATCCAAAAACAAGACCCAGTCTAGCAAATGTCTGCGATTTCTATAAAAGTTGATGAGATGATATTTGACAATACCTACTGCAACCAAGCTTTTGATTTTTAGACTGAGCTTTCAATAGCTTAGAAAATGATCAAAATTATCGAAAAGAACAGAGATAAAAAATTGATCTATATTGCAATGGGAGCACTTGGTAAACACAGGATACTTATGAAAATATGCGAATATTTCCAAACATCAGTCGTTGTCACCTAAAAGCAACTCAACAAAATCAGACTAGCTAATCTGAGAACAGATTTTTTAACTACGGATTAGACGCAAGGGTATATTCACCTTATAAGTAAGAAGAATCGAGCTTAAATCGTAAATAAAACTAAGAAAGGACCATTAGCAGATAATTTTATCTGTATAGATACTGATTTCTTAATGTTAGAGCATCAATCACCCGACCAAATCAATTATATTGTGCCGTATTCTTTGCATTCTAATTTCAAATAAATGTAGACTTTTATCAAAATGGTGAGACCTTGTATCTTGAGAAAGATAGTCATCCCATATGCCAATTTCAGACAAGTTAAATTGAGAATTAAGATTGATCATAGACTCAAATTTGCCAAATATTTGGATTATCTTTAGAAATAAGTGGACAATAGCCTTTCAGGTTATGCGTATCTAATAAGAAATCATACTGCAATCTATGAACTTTCAAGATAGTACTTGCACTGGTTTTATCCCTAGTAACAAAATCGGTTAATGAGTTTATTTTAGCTAGGAAGTGGAGATCAAGACCACAACTTAAGAAAAAGAAAGCCAGTGTTACTTACAGAAGAGGAAATGTCAAATCGCTCATCTCTTCCTAGACATAAGAGAAAACTTAAAGATATTGCTGATGAGTTGAACGCAGTAAATAAAAATATAACTTTATAAACAGCCTTTAATAAATATCAATAGAACCTCAACTAGAAGAAATTCAATAAAATATTTTACAGTAACAAGGAATAAACATAAGTTTACGATGAAATTAAGGGTCAATCTTTACAAATCAAAAAGGGAGACTCTCTGACACAGTCAACCCATTTTACAAAACATAATGGATTTAAAAATAAGTAAACTAAATGATCAATGATTATTTTTTTGTATTTGATTTGTCCTCTATTTCATAATTTTGATTTTTTTCTTCATTTGGTCCTTAGTTAAAATATTGTTACTTCTGCTCTTGGAGTTTGAATTATTAACTATAGCTATTCTTTCAGCTACTTTATATAGCCCTTCTTGTTGGAATTGGTGCGTTTTTACTATCGACTCCAACTATTGATCTCTTGATTTTATAAGCCCGTTTATTTAACTAATCCTTAGATTTTGTTTACAGCCTTTTTATTTTCACTCAGGATACCTTTAATTTCTGAAGACTTTACAGGTTAGTAAACCTTTTGCATTTGTTTAAACCTATCTTTTTTAAGACTCCCACTGTAGACACTTTTTCTTTGTATCTCATTTGTCTAGTCTGCATTTTAAATATCTTGTTCTTATTTTCTTTAAGGGTACATTTATTTAAACCTTTCAGATTGTGGGAAGAAGGTATTACCTTTATTTATCTTTTTATGTTCGTGCTTAGGATCATATTAGGCTGGACCGGGATACTCTATAGATTTGTTTTCAACTTTATCTGTGGATTTTGAGAATGTATGTCTAATTGGATATTTCTTTTCTGCTCTTTATATTTTTTTACTTTATCTTAACATTTCTATTACAGTATAGCCTTTGTTTTAAGCTTCAAGTTTACTTTTGAATCTGACTTAAGTTGAGCCAAAAAACTGAAATTTCTAACTTTTAGTATTTTTATCAAAGTCTTTGCTTTTAATATCGTATTGTCCGGGCCCTAATAGCTTGTGATTGATATTGATGGGAATACCTTTTGAATGATATAAATGTTCTATCTTGGGTTTCTTTGTAAACTTTATCGACTTTTATGAAGCACTAGGTTAAAGATTTTCTTTAACAACTATTTTTTATGTCGTTTAGTAAAGCTTTTTTTTTAAATCAGTTTAACTATTTGAAAAGGACTAATTTTGCCGATTGAAGCTCATTTAACCTTTTAATGTTTAAATGTACTGTTTTCTTGATTACTTTTAGAGCTAAAGTTGGTCTAATCCCTTTTAAATTGTCTTGTATTTACCCTCTGCCATCGCATACCCATACTTATTGTCTTTAAAAGGTATCGATGGACAAGTCTTAGTGATATCTTTAATTTTTTTGTCATTGACTATATTTTTCTTGAACTAAAAATTTTGTTTTTTTGGGGTGTTTTTGAACAAACTAAGTGTTATTGGATTTACTTATAAGAAGCAGGCCCTGGGACTTACTTGTATATTTTATCAAATCTATTGAATGATGATTTGAAGATGCTCATTTGCTCCTTTTTCTTCTGTGCTTATAAAAAGAATCGATCCATTTTATCCTAGAACGGAGACTTTTTCCTTTCAAAACATGAGGGCAAATTATAGTTACCTCATTCATAAATAAAATACCTATCGACGGGATTTAGCTTTTTTGTTTGTTCTCCTTAAATCTCATAGATTTGACCATGAATGGTGCATAGTACTGATCTCCATTGTTTGTTAAATGGTAGAGTGGTATAAGTTTGGTTTGGACTTAGACATTTTCCATTTTTTGTGTTTTTATATTCTTAATTTAGATTTATAGAATTGGAATAAAGAATATTGAGTTTGTTATAATTAAAAGCACCAGATTAAAATATGAACCGATAAGAATTAACAGAACTATGAGTTTGCATTACTTGAAATAAACTTTTTCATATTTTAACTTTAGGTTAACATGATTAACGATTAAATATATAGATCTAAATTCAGACAAGTTGGATTTCCTTCATTAAGGTGGTCAGTTGTATTTTGTTATGGAGTAAAATCTGAGTTTAAAATCTTTTTGATTATACAAGAATAATGACATAACAAAACTAGTCGTATAAGGTGAGGCTCATTAGACTCCAAAATCTACTTTCTCCAGATTCTAAACCTGAAATAGTTGTGAATGCACTGCAGCAACTAATAATTCTCTTCAAAAGCATCGACATCAAGAATTAAAAAATCGCTAAGAACTAAGTATATGAAGAATTGAGGGATACAGTCAAAAATATCTTTAGCTATTTGTAAAAAGGAAAGCTACAGAATGGGGATATTAGTAATCTTATAGAGAAACTTATCAAACAGTTACTTCTCATTATCTCCATTTTTTGTTCTCTCTTTTATTGTTTGTATCACCCTCTTGGATGTGGAGAAATGATCAAAGAATTTTTATCAAGCGAGTGCAGACTTTTTGTACTTTAGTTTAACTCAGCTGCACCCATAACAACTAATCATGAATCTTAGTAGGCTCAAGATAAAGAGAAGGAAGCAAAAACTAAAAATTGGGTTTGGGCTAAATAGAGTGGCTTTAAAACTTTATTTTATAGTGAATGTGTATAGACTATCATGAAGAATCTTTCTCATTTTTAGTAAAAATTTGGAGAAATGCAGATTCCTGTTATAGGTCAATACCTCAGACTTTTGTATTATATAGACGATCATGTATTTCAAGATAAAATCATCAATCTATGCTTACATCATGTTGAAGTTCTAGAGTAACTTTTTCTAAATCCTACCAAATAAATAATGAAAGATGCTAACAAAGAAAAACTTGAAGAAGTTATTGAATACCTAACAAAACTATTGAGATACTGTAAGAAAGAAGAAGTAAAGAAAAAAGTGCAACTATTAGGTGCTCTTTTAGGTATGTCAATGTTGAAGCTTAACTCAATCTAAAAAAAAATAGTCGGTTGCAAAATTGTGAGCAAATTTGCATACTAAATGTTATACAGAAATACAAGTTACATCACATAATCTTCATTTAGTGAGTGGATTGTTAGTCAAGACTTCTTTGAACTAGTTTTTGAGGATAATTGTCAAACAAGTTTAGTGAAAGCAAGCTAAGATACATTCAAATTGCTTGTTAAAAAAGGACATCTTAAAAAATAACAGTTTCAGAAATTCTTTATAATACTTTAAAAATCAGAAATTGAGCTGAGAAAAGCAATGTTTAGATTGATCGACCCTTTCAGAGTAGATTATCATCAAATATAAACAATGTTGTAGATTTTTTAAAATATAAGAGGAGCAGAATTTTATGACGATGAGTTTTTTTATTTTTTTGAAGGTCTCTCTAGATACTCAACTCAAACACAAATTACTAACATGCTTTAAATCTTAAAGTCTATATTGAGGGAACATTATAGCAAATTTTAAAGCTATATGACTAAGCGAAGATCAATGTAAGCTTACTCATACATTTTCTAAAGACTGATTACATATAAAGACCCTAATTAAAGAATCGAATCCTATGTGAAAGTAGCTTCTGAATTCATCTAGCAACCTAGTGTAAACAAACTGATAATGCTTAAAACTCTGTTTTAAAATTTAACCTAACACAAAATAGACAAACATCTGCAGTAAATATTATGTGACAAAGTAGTTCTGTAGCTGAAATTCATTTAAAATTCACTTAAGGTTATCAATTAACCAAAATATAGAGATGATCTTGTCACAACTATCAAAATTATACTGAAAAAATACAATACTAGGTTTAGTAAACAACCTTTCACAACTACCTCATTACTAGAATGTGTTAGTTTTCCTGAGATATTTTAATAAATGCTTAAACTTATCAGCAACAGTGATGGTAATAAGCTTGAAACTTTGTTCAATTAGCTAGCCAATCTTACTGCAGTGCAAGAGTTTCCCTTTTCTTGTATTAGATCTGTGTTTATCAAACTTAATAATAGAAATCTAAAGCCTATTAAGAAAGAGTACACAGATGTGATTGGAACTTATGTTACCTATTTTCAACCGTCTTCATTTTTGGGTTTGTAAGTTCTAAAGTATCTGATTTTTAACTCCAAAAAGCATAAAATAAGACAAGGTGCCTGTCAATTGCTTTTAGAAGTCTAT
>Ga0194117_10005409_pt1 | contig 11654 bp, 2 predicted proteins | sample TA2MahsurfametaG_FD_160579 | JGI IMG/M metagenome (GOLD analysis project Ga0194117, IMG submission 160579) | Freshwater microbial communities from Lake Tanganyika, Tanzania - TA2015009 Mahale N1 surface | ecosystem: Environmental > Aquatic > Freshwater > Lake | place: Tanzania: Lake Tanganyika...
CTTGCATCTTCATTTCTATTCTTTTTTACTAGTTCTATCACGCTGTCAGGTAAGTAGAATCTTACCAAAATAGCCTGAATGATGCTGATGTAAGCAGGTCCAAAGAACACAATAATGTGTTCTGTGATATCTTCAGAATATTTCGAGAGAAATGCAATAAGATAGCAGATGAGAATACCTAGCACTCTTCCACAAGAATAGATCGCACCCAAATATTTACGCATGAAGGCAGGGAACGTCTCTTTAATATATCCTACTGAAACGCTCAAGTACACAGATGTTGATGCTCCGAGTAAAAATCTACCAATTAACACAGTATATACAGTTGGAATCACACTTATTCCACATGCTATTACTGTATAGATAGTCAAAAAATAATGGATACGTCTAGAAAAGATATCAAGTACCTTTTGGTAGTCAATGGAGTTATCTTCGGTATGAGCAGGGCACCAAAGATGCCACCAAGAGGAAGTATCCCATTGAGGAGGGCAGTAGTAGTAGTTTTGCTCATCGTGATTTGGTAATAGCTCATAAGCATATTGATAGAAGAGGAGGAGATGAGGGTTAGTCCATATCCAAAGTACATTGTAGAAAAACTGACGATGATAGTGTAAAAAATGGCTCTAGCGAGATGTTGAATGGGTATTTCTAATTAAGTTGTTTGGTTCAATTCTTATATCGGAAAAGACTCATTTTATATCATTTATTTGGATTATGACGCGAAATATCTAAAACTTTAACATATCATAAAGATGAGTAATATTCTTTACTAGGCATGATAAAACTGTATAAAAAGAACAGTATTGAACGATCTCAATTTTTATAAATCTATTTGTAATCACATCATTGATACTAAGATGGATTCTGTCAAAAGTTCCACAATATTAGTTCCATTGCCTAATATTTTGATTTATTCTCTCAACTTCCTTACTATTCTTAAATCTTAACCAAACAGATGTACTTCATTTATAATAATTTCATCACCCACGCAACCTGACACTAGTTTTGTTTCAATTTTCAATCTCTGGGAAGCGGCAGTTGTTTCTAAAGTTACTTACATGTTATAAATGCATCCTTCTCTAATCAATTTATGTTTTTCAGGATTTTAGTAGTTTGAAACTGCTAGTGTTTTAACGGTTGCCCTGTAAAGTTTATCAGTACTGTTAGAATAAAAAATGTCTTTTGCAAAACCAACTTTTAATATAAATTTATTATCTAACTGTTTTGTTTGAATAACAAGGGTCGAATCTTGGGTTAAAATGCCATATCTTTCTCTGATAAAAATTGGGACTAATTCGTTCGGTTGGTTTTATATTACACTATAGCCTGCAGAATAAAGCTTGCCTTCTTGAAAACTATACCAATTTGAAACAGGAAAGTAGAATTTTCTTGATGATTTACCCTACTACAACAGAGGAGTTACCATAAGTTATTCATCTATCATCACCTGAGTATCCATTATTTAATCCTAGTAAAGTATATCATCCTTTGGGAAGCTAAAAAACAGAGGTCTCCAAAAGGCTCCTCTACCTTTTTTTTGCAGCCAAACTACTATAAAGATGTTTCAAAAGAGAATATCTTAACTTGAGATTAACTTTAGCTGCAGATAAAGTGGGCTCACCTAAGGCATAAGGTTCCTGATCAATCGAACTTCGATGATTGTGATTTCTACAAAAAGGATACAATGAACCCAACTGGTACCATCTAGCACACAACTCAGGATTAGTATTCTAATCAAATCCACAAATATCTGCTCCTGTTATCTGAAAACCGAATAATTGGCTATTGAAGTTATCAGCGATTGAAGTTCTTAAAAACTAATAAGTTGCTACGTTATCTCCGCTCCAATGAATAGACCATTGACTGGAACCAAGAATAGAACTTCTTGTCAAAATAAATGGTTCAATATTTTTACTTACTAAATAATCGTAAGATTCTTTCACTTAGAGATATCCATTGAAGATATGGACATCTGCTTAAATCAGATTTCCATAATGTGTAGAGTTAAGAGAAATAGTATCTCCCTAAAGAAAATCAGCTCCAGGCGTATAGGGTAAATCTACTCCATAGTCAAATTTAGAAGGAGTTGCTGGAGGTTAGCATCTTCCTGTACAGAAACTAGTAAATTCATCCGAATCTAACCAAAGTCCAGAATAAGGAACTTTCTGATACAAATTGTAAAGCATTTCTTTCCAATAAAAACTGGCATTCGGATGGAAAAAGTCAGGATAAACAGTTCTTCCTACTCTCATTTTTCCTACAAACGGCTCTCCTGTGTTTGCATCTAGTATATATAAATTTTTTTAAAAACCTGCTTCATAAATAGGGCCTTTATTTTTGATACCAGGATCAATAATCGGCATCCAACGATAATTGTTCAACAAATCTTTCATTTTTTCAAGAGGAAAACGTGACTAATCTATCGTAAAGACTTAGTTATTTATCATATAATCTAAGTCACTCCAAAGTTTGTCCAAGGGAAGATCATTTTATTTGAAATTTGAAATTATATTTTGAAGAGATTAGATACTGTCATAGCCCCAGCGACTTTGATGATATCCCATAGTCCAGAAAGGAGGTAATAATGATCTTCCATAGTAACTATGCAATTTTTGAAGTATTTTTTCTGGATCATTCCCTCCAAGGAAGAATCTAAAATTTATGATACCTCCTATAAGTCTCCAATTTAAATAGTGTTTCCCAAGGCTTTATTCCTTAATTGCATCTAAAGCACTTGAGGTTCTGAAATAAGAAATATGGAAATTATTTTATTTTTCCCTCATCAAATAAAATGGGAAGTGGCCATATGTCTGCACACCAGTTCCTGTATCAATTTAATCCCCTCTATCTCTATTGAACATAGACCATCTTCCATTTTTTAATTTGAATCCTTGTGATAAGCTTTGACCAAGTCCGAAAAGATAATCACTTTCAAGTTATGTCCCAATTTCAATGTAATAATTACTAAAAATAATTTTAGAATCAAAAGTCGAAAACAGGATAGCTTCTGTCTACTTCCTTACTATTCTAAAATAAAAAGGATTCTAAGTATACATAATTTTATAGGATGCATAAGCGAAAGGATATGAAAAAATTCCTTAAGGATCTTGAGGAAAAGGTGAGTAGCTTGGAAATTCAAATCTTTTATTATCAAGGTCAATTATTTTGAATTCGAAGTCTTAGTATGTCAATGATCTGAAGATGAATTGAGCATTTTTGATGATAAGATTTTTCGGCTTCAGGTAGGTTGTTTCTTTTCCAGTATAACTAAGATCAAGGATGATGTGTGTATCATTTTTCGTTGACTTTACTACAGTATACTCCGAAAAACAAGATGCAAGCAGGACAAAAGTAAGGAATAAAATCGTTGGATATGTATTCAAAACTTGCATTTATTAAATTTGATGCATAAATATCTGTAATAAATTATCACATTGTATAAAAATATACTTCAATTAAATGATAACTTAACATGAAAGCCTTTTTCAAGTTACCTTTATTCTAATTAATAAAGAAGATTTTTATTTGATCAAAAAGAACTATAATTAAGCAACAGTTCCTTACAGATTTTTTTTTCTAGCTTTTGTAAAAATAGATTGAGTTAACGATATCCAAATTTTGGAAGGTTAGACATCAGGAATAAAATTATTGCTTTAAGCTTTAAGGGAGTGTTCTATTAATGCCGAATCCATTGAGGATTTCAATTTATTTAACTTTCGATCTTAACACTCTTTTAAAGAGACTCTATATAGAAAACTTTTAAAAAGTTAAATGAAGTAAGTATGATTTTATTGAACGATTCGATAATCAAGCAACAACAGTGGGAGTTCCTTTGTAATAATAGATTTTTCTGTAGTTTTCATCGAGGAAGATACTTTGATAGATATCAACGTTTCGGGTACCATCAAGCTCAGTCACAGGGTTATTTTTAGGAAGTCTTTTGTTGTAGATAGGTCCATTTCCGATTTCGAATTCTTTTCCTTTCCATCCTCTGATTTCCTCATGGAAAAATCTATGTGATTGATCTACCCAAACAGCTTCGTGGAACTCACCGTTGATAACGAGGTCTTCGAATCCACATCCACATTCTCTCTAAAGTCTGATATTATCGACAGTTGTTCCATAACCATCAGAGATACCAGTTCCTGCGAAGTTGAGGATGTTTTCTCCAGCTCTGGCTTTGACTTTAATGGTGACATGGTGGATATCATAGTCTTCAGGAGTATAGTCAAAGATAGTGGCTCCGTTCCATCCAACATAGAAACTCAAACTATCAAATCTGATGTTATCTCTAGCACAGAAAGAAAACTTGAGAGTGAGGGTTCTTTGGGATTAGCTGTTGTGTGAGCAAAGGGAGACGCATTGGAGTGCAACAAGAAGGAGGGCAAGGATTACTGGTTGTTTCATTTAGAAAAAGATATGATTCACAAAATCAAAATCAAAATTTGAAACACACAAACAAAAATTATTATCTTTTTTCAATTTCTGTCTATATTTGAAGTTGTTAGCCCGCATTACGCTCTTTTAATGTGTTTTAAAAGGGGATCAATTATTTTACTGATCTTGTTATTTTACTGATCTTGTTACTAAATGTTGTGTTTTGAGTAAAAGAAAAAATAAAATAAAATCTAACTAAAACAAACTGTAAAAGAAAAATTATCCAAAAAAGTTTTATATTTTCTGTTTAAATGTTTTACAAGACTTTTATTTACATATTTTTTATTTAAGCTTGATTTTGCGTAACATATAACAAAAAAGATATTTTACTTCGTTTTTTCTCAACAATATTTAGGCCATGTTTTGGCATACAAATAGATTTTTCTAGAGACCTAGGTAGTTTATTGATAAACAATCAGTGAATAATTAATACTTAATTTTTATTATTCTTTACTCTATTCAAATATGAATTAGATAAATTTTCATAGATCGAAAACTAAATATTTCACAGCCTGTACATATAATTAAGCTTAAATCGATGAACTGAACTTTTAAGTATTCCTTTTTATCATACTAATTTTAATTAATAACCAAAGGTTATAAAATAATTGAAATCTTTATTGATACAGGTTATATATCATATTTCATAAACATCACTCCATTTAAGTATTATAGAATAAGATGAAGAGAAGAGGGAATTCTAAACAAAACAAATATTAAAGAAAGATGATACAAAGTCTAAAAATCATAGATTCTTTTTTGTTATCTGCTATAAAAATCTGAATAGCACAGTCTGTGATAATCTCTGATTTAATTTTCTGATATCTTTTTATAATTTGTCGGATGAGTTGGATCACCATCACCCAGACTCTCCTTTGGAAAGTATCTCACTCTTAACTAAGAACTATCTTGTCTTCAAAGCTCATCGCAACAAATACTTACTAATCTATTGTAGCCCCATTCTCGTACTTTTGATAGTAGCTATATTGCAAGCATGGACCACATCAAATTTTACTTGGGAAACCACCAATCCTCCTGTGTATTAACTACCACCCATACCTAAGTGCTATGGTGAAGGTTGTCTTACTGTGGGAATAATTTATTAGGGTAAAAAATAACCTTACATGGACACAGTTATTTCGTATTTACGAAGTGCTAATGATTTGACTGAGAAAGATGTTAGATAAATGCTCGAGAGTTCAAGAACAATCCTAAACTACATATAAAAATATCCTAACAAAACGCAATCTGTTATAGTTTTCTGTAGTAACTCAACATGGAATATTGGCAAAGTGGAAATCCCATGCTACGCTTAAGACTATCACCTTAATTTTTATACCATCATATACAACCTTTCCCTTTTTCATAAAGTTCCATATATGAGCAACCTAAAGTAAAGCTATCCCAAAGATCTAGTTACTCTCAAACTAAAGCTAGATGTGGATACGGCAATCATAAAACATTATAACCCTTCAGCCAAACTTAACATAACTTTCTCTGACTTTCCTTCGAGAACAAGTCGCTTTGTAAATGGAATAAGCATAATGGGACAATATGGCTCATTTTTTATTATGATTCCTTACTTAGCTTTACTTGTAATGGAAGGAGGTCGATTGTTGATACAAAAAGAAAAGAGATTAAGGATAGGACTAAACATTATTGGAGTCACCCATTTTCAATTTTATTTTGCATAGATTTTAACATATTACTTGCATGTAAATATCATTTCAACTGTTTTTTGCGTCGGAGGATACCTTCTAGATTTCAAACTGTGGTCAAAAGGTATTATCGCTTTTGATTTTTACATCTTAACAACAAATGGACTAATTCTTGGACTTTTAGCACTTTGTATAACTGCATGTGTTTCTGAACGTGGACTAGGAATGAGTCTTTTGTATGGTTTTCTCTTATTTTCAGTTGTTGTTCAATGGCTTTTCAGTGGAGGATTACTTATAAATATGCTATATTTTACTAACGCAAGTACCGCAATAAAGCTGATAAAATATTTCTTTAACTGCTACCCAGCTTTTCATTTTAGTAAACTTTTCACTGACATAAGTCGCAAAGCTGATAGCCATATAGACACTTTTGAAAATCGATTTGTTTAAGGGACATAGTTTAAATGGTAAGATATGCTTGTTAGATAATCTAAAAGTTTTCAAAAACCTATTAATCAATCTTATATACTACCTTCGCCCTTTTAATCCTCTGTTTATCTTTTTTTAACTTCATTGAGTTTCCTTGTAATTCTTTGGCTTCTAGACAATCTAGTATAATCGAACAGAGGGTATAAATAAAATCTAATTCCTTGTATCAAAAAGAAAAGAAAGTCTTCGTAGAGTTATTAGAGTAGATAATAGTAAGAATTGTTAGTTAAGATCACAAATTTGCAAAAAACATATGGAAACAATGTATTTGCTCTCAACGGAGTCACCGCTCACCTTAAAAAAGGAGAGATTGTAGCTTTGCTAGGTGAAAATGGAGCAGGAAAATCCACCATGATTAACATTTTGATCGGAGCACTAGCCAAATCAAGAGGAGAAGCTTTAATTGATGGAGCCAATGTCTAAAGTGATATTGCTAAAATACGTAGTGTCATCGGAGTTTGTCCTCAATTCGATATCCTTTGGTAAGAGTTAACAGCGGGATAACATATCGAATTATTCCATAGATTAAAGTAGCTAAACATAGAGTAAAGCGAAATTCTCTAACAATTGAGAAATGTCAGTCTTGATAAAAATAAAGATGGGAGGGTTAACACTTTCTCTGGTGGAATGAGACGTAGACTTTCTTTAGCATTGAGTTTGACTGGAAATCCCAAACTGATAATACTAGATGAACCTACAACAGGAATGGATGCAAAGGTACGATTACTTACCTGGAAACTCATCTTAGCTCTTAAATAAAAAATGACAGTTCTTATTACAACTCACAACATGTAAGAGGCATAATGTGTTTCAGACAGAATTATGATTATGTCCAAAGGAAGGATAGTAGCATAAGGTACCACTTTGCAGCTAAAAAAGAAATACGGTCAAGGGTATGTCATTCGTGGAGTCGATACATCAAAAAATAATGAATAGGTAGAGATAAGATGTAAATAAGAATAGCTTTAGAAAATACTCGGGTAGCTATAGCAAGGTAAAATATAAAACTGGTCTCTTCACTAAACTACTCTTGAAGAAGTCTTTTTGAATGTATCAAATAGATATTGATGACTGTAAGTAATTTCATTTTAAATAATTTCTTTATTACTTTCAAATATTAACTTTGATCAATCAAAAATCAAGTTTGAGATTGCTTAGATCCTCTTCTTCTTGTGAAAACTGTTATCTTATAAGGTTTTTCATAATTATTCGATTCAGAGTTATATCTCTCCTTGTCAACATTTTTTTGTTGATTAACTTCGCATTTATGAATTACTAAAATTTGTCCTCGTGTTTTGATACGATTTTGGGAAGGACATTATTGTTAGTCATTTTTTTGATTGAGCTTATTTCTTACATATGCTTTTTGGTTGCTTTTAGTTTTGATTAAAATTAAAGCTTTTTCTTTTAGTCATCATCGGCCCTTGCACTTGAGGTATAAATTGATTTATTTTTCGTTCTTTGAGTTTATTTCTTATCTCTTCTAACTACTTTAATTGATGACCCTTTTCTCTTTGGAAATTACTAACGCGTGTCTAAAAATGACTTGTTATATTCTTTTTTAACGGGTTTTGTTTCAATAAGAGATAAAGCCTTTTTTCTGGATTTGACTGTTTAGTATGCATTTTGATATTATTAATCTTAAAGCTACTTCTTTTTGATACTTTATTTTTTGAGAAGTATAAAGTACTCTTTAAGCTAAAACATGGTTATATTTTTTGAATTCACTCCTTCTTAAGCATCTTATTATTTATTTATCTTAAAGTCTCTTAGATATAACAGTTTGTTCCTATGGGCAACGAATATTTCCAGGTTATTCGACCAGAAAGCATATTTCAAACCTTCATCTAACTTAATTTAATAAACTAAAGTTTTGAAAGTTGACCAAATTTTTATCCTGTTATCATTTCCAGCTGTCATAATGAGTCCATGACTAGGTTATGTATCTACAGATAGGATTTAACCTTAGTGATCAACTGCATCTAGATTTTGCATGATTTGGATATTCTAATCACTCAAAGCTGTTGCTATCTAAAATATACCTTTTTTGAAAACCATCACTAATTTATCCTCGAAACTTCTGAAAAATTTCAAGTTTGATGAACAATGAATTACAAAGAAGCATTGGGCCTTACCATCTTACAATAAAATCAACCTTAGGTAGTCTTCAGCACAATATGAAGCCAATGTATAACCACTATTTTAGCCTTTAATCATCTGTATATTTAGAATGCTCTATCTATGGTAAGTCAACCTTGTTCTGATTTTCTATATTTAATCAAGAGAAATTATAATAATACTGCCTTTGTTACATCCTAAGGTGCAAAGTTTGAGATCTTTACTAGCTGACTAATTCGAAGTAACTGGAGCTGTGCGATGAGATAGAGTACCTTCAGTTATCTCTGAATCAAAGATGATATCAGGTAGATCTAAAAAAGCGATATAAGTGGGAGTTTGATTCAGTGAATGAGTCTCTGTATCAAGAGCGTGATGTATAGCAAAAGAATGCTCAATTTTACTGGCATTGTCTTAGAATCTTAGAGAAAAAAGTTCTCCTCTTTCTACTAACATGTAATAGATATTGTCTTCGTAAGGAGATGGTACAATCTGTCGAATGGATTGCGCTTTTAAAGGAGGATAGAAATATCCAATCTCCATTTTATTAAGATCTTTCTTTTTAAGTTCATCTGTTCTCACTTAAATACCTACATTGGCCTAGAGGGTAATTTGAAAAGACTTCCAACTATTATTGTGGAAAGATTTGTCAAAATAACATATTGAACTATCGATCTCCATGATAAACTACATTGTTTTGCCAAAAACTATTTCACCTAAAAAACTATTCTGTAGAGCAAATGCTCTCTTCTGGTCAATCAGAAACAACTCTGTATACTATCCTTCGAAATTGTAAGCTCTTAGCAACTCGAATGTTTCAAGCGACCAAAGACAAAGTGTAAGATCTTACGAAGAGGACAAGACAAGTCTATGATCACTCGCAGGCACAATTTTGGTAACAGTTTTGGTATGATGAATACAATTATGAATCATGATATATTAAGCAGTTTGGCTAGTGATGGGTGAGAGAGGTAATCTCCATATTTTAAGATTTCCATTGATAAGACCAGTGATTGTGTATTTATAAGTTCTGTTTAAATGTACATAAGTTATTGCAGCTTATTTTTTCACTAATTTCACTATACTTGATTGTAATTCTAGTTTGTTAAGGGAGTAGAAGTTGATATTTTGAGTTGACCAAACATAGAGTAAATTTTACTGCATATCATACCCATAACCTTTATTCCAACTTAGCCTATTTTTCTCCTCCACACTCTTTAATTATTTCCTCTAAATTGAAAACTTAACACTTGATAAAAACTTCGTTTCCTTGATATTCGTATGAATGACAACTTTTAACATCTATATTTCTATAACTCCAATCAAGAGAAAGCAACTAAGTTACTCGATATATTCAAACCCAACTGAATACTTACTCTACCAATCAGAGAGTCGAGCTATCACATCTAAATTTCTATTGAAAATGTACAGTTTCCAATCACTACACAACACCATAATCACATCCCATCTACGACTATACGTGCAATTTATTATACCTTTTTGCTACCATAAAATTGATTTCGTCTCGAAATGCATACGATGTCCGTCAAAGGCAACTAGAGGATGAGTTAGATGTATCTCAGGTTTCTTTATGTTGAGGGATCGAAAAGTGGGGTCAACTGAGAGTTACCCTTTCATGCGTTATTATAATAAATTTAAATAAAAAATCTAAAACAAAGTAAAAAGGTTAATAATACAACTATATTTTAGCAATTAAATAACATACTGATCATTTTTTGAGACCATCCATAGAAAAGTCAACTTCTGCGAATGTTTGGGTTGTGTTAATATTACGAGGAACGCGTTCAAGTGCAGCTAACATCTCCATTGTCTTTTTTGAATCTACAAGTTTTCTTTGCTCCTACATCTTACTCTCTTTCATTACTTGCTCAGTCACTTTCAAGTTGTTGAAGATCATCCTGCGAGGATACAAATGCACTATTTCAGTAATGTTAGTGGTCTCTATAAGGATATTGATTTCAGAGTTTTTGATCAAATATTTAGTCAGTCTACAACGAGTTACCATGTCGATGTGTTCCAAACCATCGACTATTACTAATACTTTACATTTTTCAATCTTTAGGACTTTGAAGACTTAGAAAAGTTGTTTTTTGCCAAGAGTCAAATTTTAAACTGGAGTATCATAGCTGAATAGAGGTTAAAGACCTAAGATGTTGAAATACCAGATTAACAAAGCTTGGAGTTGGCCTTAAGTGAGCTCTGGATCAGAAAGTTTCAAAGCTTCAAATATAGTACCGAAGAAAGGTAATAGAGGATCTGTATGCAGATAAAACAATCCTTCAATAATGAACTCCTCATGGATTTATCTATTAATGATGATGTCTCCGATGACTTCATCTCTATCAAATATTTTATTTTTGAGCATATAAAAAACCATTTCCTTAAAAGTATTTGAATTTCCACTGAGTACGATTCTATCTCCTTGATTAATCGTAAGATTTATGTTATCACAAACATTCTTGAAATATTTCAATGAAATTTTTTTGTATTAGATTGATCTAAGATAAGGGAAACGTTTTATAAGATAAAAATGTTGTTATCTTCTCACTTGTCTCCAAGTAGGATGTGGAGGTTTTCTCAGCATGTTAAATATAACAGTCAAACTATAAAGTGATATTTCAGCTTTTCTAAAAGCTTTGAGATAGAAAGTGTTCAAATAGAGCAGATTGATAAACATAGTGACCCCCAAACCTACAAGTGATGTGTATGTGCTCTGATTCTTGACAGTCAGGACCATTATCATCAAAAACATGATGAATAAAAACCAGACGATGAACTCTGACATGGTTCTAACTCCAGTCTGTAGCCATTCGATATTCAGATCATAGATAGTTTCGATTTTGTTATTTTTATAGAAAAGTTGATTGATTTAAGGAGCCTTTTGATATCTTGCTATTCTTTGACATTTATCAACAGCTAATGCTAAAATTTTAT
>Ga0194117_10005410_pt1 | contig 11654 bp, 2 predicted proteins | sample TA2MahsurfametaG_FD_160579 | JGI IMG/M metagenome (GOLD analysis project Ga0194117, IMG submission 160579) | Freshwater microbial communities from Lake Tanganyika, Tanzania - TA2015009 Mahale N1 surface | ecosystem: Environmental > Aquatic > Freshwater > Lake | place: Tanzania: Lake Tanganyika...
AAAAAGATGCAGTACTGTATTGGATGTGGAATTCACTTGAGAATTGTGAAAGTTAGATCAAACGAAGATAGAAAGAACAGAGCTCCTCCCCAAAGAGTTCAAAGAGATGCTACTGGTAAAGTTCTCAACGCTGAAAAGAAATGATCTTAAAGATATTTAATCAAAAGTATTTATTTTTTCGTAGGCAAAAATATTGATAAATCCTAGAACAGTAATATACACAGAAAACTAGTTTCTAGTTTTAGCTCGCTTTTCTGTTTTAAAATATAAGTAAATTTAGGCTTGACAAATCATAGTAACTCCTATCCTTTCTTCAGCTTATATTCTTTTGTTTCTGTCTTGCCATCAATTGTGACCATCTTTTTGATACTTCTGTCACCATTGGGGAATAAGTATTCTTCAATCTTTTACTCATTAGCCTTTCCATTCTTAATTGTTTTTTTGCTGGTCACGGTCTTCTTCGATTCTTCTCCATTTTTGTTGGTGTAAACTGATGATGATTTGATAGTTTCACCTTATTTGATACTTCTCTCTTCTTATTCGTCTAGCATAAGATTATCAAGGTAACTTGACCATTTATTTTGGAAAAGTGGCTTGAAATCCTCATCTTAGATTGTAAGCCATTTGTTTCCGAAGAAATCATCAAAAATACTATGTGCTCTCATAGGAACCATGGATCCGAAAATGAGACTATCATAATTTTCTCTTCTAAACTAATCACAAAGTGCGTTATAGGCTTGATTGACTTGAATGAACTTTTTATGGGCTTCTTCATTTCCAGGATTATTCTTAGGATGATATTGAATAGCTAGCTTTCTGTATGCATTCTTTATGTCATCAAGAGTAGCATTTCTTGAGAGGCCAAGTGTAGCGTAGTAGGAGTTGAGTGGATTGGGAAAATGTTAGTTAAAGAACTTCTCTTCTTACTAATTTGAAAAACCATGTTAATTGAAGAACCTGTCGAAAGTTTGATGGGCATCTTCAATGCTATATTCACGGCTCAGTAGTTCATCATAGTGTGCTCTTTTGTTTCTATCGGAGAGGACTTCAAAGGCTTCAGCAATCTAATGAAACTTTGCTTAGGCTGATTTTCTGTGTTCTTTTTGTTTGTCAGGATGCCACTTAGCAGCCAACTTTTCATAGGCATTTTCAATTTCAAAAAGAGAGGCATTTTCTGGGATTCCGAGTATAGCATAGTAATTCTTGAGAGGTTGTTGAGAAGACATTAGATATGCTTGTTAAATTTAAAACTATACAATAATACAAAATCTGCCATTTATATTATAAGGATTTTTCTAGATTTTTTAAAATTATGCTACTAATTATATCTCAAGATCTCTCCATCTTCAATATTTTACAAATGAATTTCGTCTTCTTTAGTAAAGGAGTGAAAAAATACAAAAAATACCTTAAACGACTTTTGCTGTAGATTTAGGAAGAATTGGAATTAAAGATAACTTAGAAATTATAAACAAATATATTTTTCTGAAATATTACTTTAGTTTACATTTTGGTTTCCTGTATTAGAAAAAAATTACTTTAATTTTCAATCATGTTTAAATAAATAAATTGTCTTAAAATACAAATAAGTCTAAAACAATTAATACGAAGTCGCTATCATGATTGAAAACAATCGATTTATCCAAAAAGTATGTTACTTATTTTTCGGTTATGCTTTATAATGATAAAAAGTAGTTATGTTATCTTAAATGTAAAACTCGATAATTATCATTGATAATTTGATGATTAATGCTCTTATTCTGAGTGTTAGAGCCTATTGCTTGCATACTTTTTATCAGGTAGACAGCGGCAACTCAAAGCATGTTAAGTCCAAAATTTGTCTTACCCTAAGATATCAGTACCACAAAATTGACATCTTTCCCAGTTGACTCCTAGTTTCTTTTTGCATGTATCTTTGCCGATATGCTCATTGATTTATCCCATTTCAAAAGCAAGTCCACATTTTTTGCATTGTCTGAATAGGTGAGATTGTTAGCACTCTTGCAGTAAATGATCAGTAAATTCTCGAATATAGATCAAGCAACTGCACTTTTAGCAGAAGGCTAAAACTTTACATTCTTAGATGTAATGTTGTTTTTAATTTTAATATCTTTGCTAGCAATACAAACAAATTTGATCTTAGACATCTTCTTCTTCCTAGAGTACTTTGATTTAATTTACGTCTTATGGATAATGATGCTGACTAACTTTTGATCCTTGATTTTACAGAGATTATTAAAAGACTGATTAGCGACTATAGGATAGATCAACATTCATATTTTAGCTTTACTTCCGACTGTTTTTAGAATGGGTCATTTTTTATTTACGATCACTTGAATTTAAATTTTAAGTTGAATTTTTTCCCAAAGATTTCTTGCTATCAAATTTAACAGCTATCTACGGACCATAGAATTCATGTTGCAGTTTAGAGTTCTAGATGCTAAGTTTTGACTGATCGATATTTGCTTTCGATTGCTAAAAACTTGAATTATTCATATAACTGAGAAGTAATTCTAAGAGTCCAGGTTTATTGATAGCCTAAATAGCTTTCATTATTTTTTCACTTCCAACCATATAGGTGAGAGCTATCAAAAGATTTCCTGCCTCTTGTCGTACTTTTTGATTTGGGTCTTAAATATAGTGTAAAATCCAATTCAATATCTATTTGAAGTTATACTAGGATTACTTGTATGTTTAAATAAGTCTTGTCATTAGTTATAGTTTGGTTATTACAAGTTTAGGATCGTTCTTCACCTTATTTTTATGTTTGATAAGTTATCGAATCATAATACTTGCATTTAAAAATGAAATTCTTGGGAAAAGTAGATAAGCTCTTAGAGCAAGTTCTTTCACATTTTTGTTGGTATCATTGAAGAAATGTAGAACTTAACCAATTATTTCTTCAACGAAGAATGGTACATGTTGTACACTGAAGTGAATGTCAAGTTCAGTAAGTTTGATTAAAATTTATAGAGATTGAGTTGAAATTGTTGCCTGTTTTGAAATAATTATCCTTGAAATTATCTAAAAAATAGCCATAAATTGCTATTTAGTTTGTACTTCATTAACTTTAGCCTTTACAAATTGTAAAGCTTAAAGCTTGCCTTTCCAATTTTTGTGTTAACATAGCTGCCAATACACTTAAGGAATGAAATTAAAATAATTTTATACTCTCATTCTTAGCTTCGTATCAAGTGGCTCAAGATCTCTAAAAGACTAATTACCCATTATGGAAGTTTCTCCTTGTCTGTCATTGGGTTATCGGATATCGTTAATCTCCTTCTTTAGCGAAGCATTATCACTTTACGTTCTCTTTTATGGAATGGCTGATTGGCTGAATTCAATAAATTGTTATTTCTTCTTTTAATTAGTCTCTAGAGGAAGGTTCTATATATTTTTGCCCTTGTTGAGGAGAGCTGGTAAAATCTGTTAATCATGTAGATTGATGGAAGGATTGGAAGGCATGATTTTTCGTTATGCTTATGGAGATTTGAACTGATTGATCTCTCTACTGATGGGTTCTTTCTTTTTTGATTAATTGGAACTATTCACTTCTTTCTCGATTACTCTTGACGAAAAACTATTGTAGCTGTAAAATTTTTCTTAATTTTTCATCAATTATTCTTTTTGGAACTCTACAACTTATTTTTTCTTATTTATCTCGTTTTTCAAACGATAGCACTTTTCGTAGTCTTCATTTACTAAAGCTTAAGCTTTTTCTCTTTAAAGTCTATTTATCTCATTTTAAAGATGTTTGAAATTATTAAGGATGTTTTTTAGATGGCCTGCTCTTTGATACTCCTACTTTGAAACTGCAGCTTGTTTTTAATTTTAAATTTTAGCATAAATTTCTCTGAACATTTCAGTAGTTTAACTATTTTTGGGTTATGTATAATTTTTCTCTTATTCTTTATATCTTTTATTCGTTTAGAATGCACGTTCATTTTGAGAAATCTACAATGATTAAGTAACTTAATCTTCGCTACTCTCCTCTTAGTCCAGATCGATACCTTGAATTTCTTTGCTACTCAGAATCTAGCCTATCACTATTAAATCTTCAATTGCGACTTGGTTGAAAATATTCATATCAAATTTATAGTTTTAGTGAAGGACTAACCTTATGTGAGTACAACTAAACTCAAAATACAAAGTTTTCTCTTCTTTTTCCTCGTAAGATGATTGAGAATTATCAGTGGGTACTACATAGCCCAGTTTCCTGTAACTTTATCTGGCGCCTAGTTTGACAAAAACGTCAATCAGTTGTGGTATTTTGTACTGATGAAACATGATTTGCAACTTTTTGGTTCTTATGGGAACATAGAATTGTATTGTTAATGATTGAGGATATGAACAATTGATTTAGCTTTGCCATCCGCTTTTATGATTACTATCTAATAAATTAGAAGCAGGGTATTTGGGATGTTAAGTTGTCACAGAGCTTATTCTATACTTTATTTCGGACATATTCAAATTTACAAACTATTATAATTATAAATAAAAAGAAGCCGTAAGGATTTCATAAAGTTGAATTAGGACAAACATATCATAAAACGAGGTTTTAGGCAATGGTTAAGTGTTTTTAGAATAAAATAGCAGTGAACTTTTCGACTTTGCACTCAAATAAAGCACAAAATTTAAGAAACTAAATTCAACAAAGTTTACATTATTGGCAGCTTGATTTTTTCGAGAACTCATGCAAAATGAAAGACAGCTGTAATTAGTGTTCGAAGGGCATAGATCGAGACAGGTATTTATCACCTTTTTTATTTATAAATTACATTAGTACAAGGAAGTTAGGACTTGTCTTCTTTGCATTGGGTTTATTCTGTCTTACAATATTTTTTTATACACGTAATGCAAATACTGACAGCAAACTTGGCGAAAAAGATGATTGTCAATACTCTCATATTTATTTTATAATCTTACATATGAAAGAAGATATAAAAATTGTAGATAAATACGAGTTACTAAAATAAAACACACGAATAATAGACGGGATAAAATATATTCAAGCGAGACACACCGTGTAGGATAAGATTTATACTATCAAAAAAATAAAACTCAACGATGAGGACAAAAACAAATACACAGCATTGATAAACTAAAGTAAAGATTGATATATCAAGTAAGTATTTTGAAATAGATCAGAGACGAGAGAGTGATAATGTGTCACAAGATTATCAAGACAAGCACAAGTACCTATATTTCTTATGATTACATGTCGGATAATACTTTATAATCATTACAAAGGAATACTCTGGGTTGTAAATAAAGTAAAGATATTCAGATGTAGAAGTGAAAATAGCTTTGAAATTGGCTTAATTCTTTTTGTTTTTGAAAACACACAATATTGTGAATCTAAATATAAAGCCTAGCAATATTGAAGTATTGCATAAAAATGATAAGAAATAAATAGAACTAAGGTTCAATAATTTCTAGTATGCAATAGAGATGTTTAAAAGCATATCTTAGGCTCTTATCAAAAATGTACCTGTCTCAGAATATGTGCCTCATTAAATCTTTGACAAAGAAATACTAATAAATCATTCTTCCAGTATTTATATACTTGGCAAACTATTCTAATTCTTATAATTAGGCAAACAAAATGTTAGAAGTATAGATAAACTTGATTAAAATTTCAAGCAAATTATAACGCATACAATATAAAAAATGATTACATAAAAACAAAGTAAAAGACCAATAGTTTAAGATATTATTGATTTACTTAACAATTTTCAGAATAAATAACTTTTAGGTTGTTAAATTAAAAATCAAAAAAGTACACATGATCTCTTTTTACACACTAATTCTTATCAGAAACTACGATTAACGAAAGCCAAAAGTGCTTAAATTTCGACTTTAGGATCCAAAATAGACAAAAAATCGCTCGAAAACTAATACTAAGAAGATTGCAAAAAGAAATTTAATCAGTATTGTTTGATGATAATCAAGGCAAGAAATCTATCTTTCTTCTTGTTGAAATGTTGCGACGTATTTTTAAAAGTAGATTTCGTGGAGATCGACAGCATTGTGGAAATTTCGTTCTTATATCTCAAATAAAGTACAAGCATTATTAACTAGCTCTATAAGTTATTGAAAAATGGAAGGCATAAAGAGATCATTATTCCATCGAAATAATTCTCCTTTTTTTCCAGATCAACTGATTTTTTTCGATTGCAAACAATTATTTCAAAAGATCTAAACTTTTTAAAGAAGTACTTGAACTAAATGTTGATGTCTATTCTCGAAGACTACCAACATTTACTGTAATGTTCTGATTTTAAAAAAGAAGCAAGTAACGATGAGGTTCAAAACTCTTTTCTGAAACTAAAAACGATGTTGCTTCTGAAAAAGGTTATATAAAACCCTCGAATGAAATCTATCTCCAAAGAATCATTGAAGTATTTTCATATTTTAAGCTACTTGTTAAGTTTTGATAGTTTCAAAGAAATGTTTAAGCAACTCATTAATCAATAAATATTGTAGCTAGAAAGGCAAACTTTGTTTATAACTGCAGGCCAAATGGATCATGACGCACTTGTGCTCAAATTATCGGAATTAGAGAAGTTTTTGGAAGTGAAAACACTCTAGCTTTGATTTTATAATTACACAATATAATTATACGTCATTATGGAGAAATATATACTAAAGCAATATAAAGCAAATGAGAAATAAAAGCTTTAGAAGCAGACTTCATTGAAAATACTCAAAATAAAACTATAATTTGCTTCGACTATTGATAACGAAATAGTTAGTAAGGCGCTTACTTAAAACAAAATACCTGCGATTAGATAGATTATCTACTTTGGTAAATACAAATAGTTCAAAAAAATCATACAAAAATTCTCAACAGAAAAAGATATATTATAGCATGAAGATTTAACTTACTTCATAAAGGATTGCAGTCATTAGAATATTTAGAATGTTTAGAATAAGCAAACAAGCAAATAAGTAAAACCTTTAACTAAAAACAACAGAAAAAGGAATAAACTAATAAAGACAGGATTAATAGCCACGATTTCTATCATTTTAGCCATGGTTTGCTTTATAAAAAGGCAAAAGATAAAATAGTTGGCTAAAAGGATTCTAGTTTGATTGCTCACTTTACAAGTTTATAGTATTATTCAAATTATATCACTAAATTCAAACTCTTCAACTTTCGACTCTTTATTGTGCAGCTTTTAACTCAAAAATATATGATTCAAAGCTTCATCCATGTCCATTCTTCTCTCAGGATCTTAGTTTAACAGATTTTAAATGAACTGCTTGGTCTCAGGTCTGATTGGAATCGTCTGAGGGAAATTTAGAGATGATAACTCAGGTTTTAAGTCTTTGTTTTTAGCGATTTTGATTATATCATTTTCGAAGGGTGATTTTCCGAATAAAAGTTAGAATGTAAGGATACCTAAACACCATGAATCTATTTTTTCACTGTATCCTTCTTTTGATAATTGCTAAGGAGAAGAGTACTCTAAGCAACCGACGACTGTATTTCTCAAAACTTAGGATTTATTATAAATTGAACAGCCGAAGTCTCCAATTTTGGCAATTTGCTAAATATCATTTAAAATACATCGTGCATAAAAATGTTTTAGGGTTTCAGATCACGGTGGATCAAGTACTGATCGTGCATACATTTCAACCCTAAAGCAACTTGTCTTACTATGTTAGCTGTTTATTTTTAAGGTAGCTTCTTTTTCTTCTTAACTTTCTGCAAACTACCATCTGGAAGTGCTTCTAAAACTAAGTAAAGATTATTTGCATCATGAAAATATCCAAAAAGACTGGTCAAATGTTGATTTTCTTTTAAAGAGAGATAGGAAAGATAAGTCTGTATTTTAATTTATCTCAAAATGTGCTACTCTACCTTAGCTTATTTTATTCGTTTTTTCGACATCTTCTTTATGACGCAAATAAATCCTATGGTTTTTTCTTGGGTGATAAACACATCTCCAAAAGCTCCTTTACCAAGTTTTTATAGTATTTCAAAATCTTACAATCTTATCTATCTTGCATTTTTCATAGACATCTTTTCTTTTAAAGTAAATAGTTCTCTTTTTGGTGTTATTGATTACTTAGAAGGAAGTGGTTTAGTAGTTGCTATTTCAGGTGGTGGCTCGAATATTTTTTTCTTTTTGAATTAAAAGTTAGAAGATTTCCCATGAAATTCATCTCTAGAAATTACTTAATTCTTCTGTCTATCTTAAGGACACATGATAGGATTGATTGATGTTGTATATTTATTTTGATGTGGGGTTAAAAACTCAGGCTTTTTTATTGTTGGTTCGATATGATTGTGGTAAATAGGTAGAACTTTTTGACTTTGAACTCCAATCATTGATCCAGTCATAGATGGCTAATTTTGTGATGTTTATCTTCTCTTTTTCAAAAATTCAAAATTTTTATGTTTGAAATCAGCAGGAACATTTGAAGGTTAATGATTAGTTTTAACTTAGTTTTTGCTCTATTACCCCTTTCTCAAAAATAAAGGGACATCATGGCTCTATCTTTTTGAAAGATTGCTTAGATCAATCGATTAGCGTCTTTTTTTTAGGGTGAGTGAATCAGTTTCCGGTTGTAGATAATTGCTCTAAAAAGTACTATTTACCTTTTTAAAAGTTCCTGGACTTTAATTTATAAGACTTTGAGCAGTATTGCTTGAATAAAAGTTGGTCGAATCTTGAGATTTCTTACCTTAGTTAAATGAATCTTATTGAAAAGTAGGCGTGACTACTCTAGCCATACTATCCAATTTTCCAAAAGTAGCTCGACTGTTTGAATTAGAAGAGTTGATGTCTATCATAGATTGACTTATCAGTCCACGAGAAAATACCCTGGAATTCTGTTCTACAATTTTAAACTACTTGCTCTTTGTATATGCATCATTAATAGTAGTCTTTGGGGTGAATCCTAGATCAAATTTGTTCTAAGTTGGAGTCCGTGGGAAAAACATTGAAGAAGCACTCATTTATGGGTTTCTTGGTGGGTAGTTATGAGTATTGTGGATCATTGAAATTTTATTTACCTATAATATATATAGATAAAACTTAAATTTTTGATGAGAAAAAGATCTTTATTTAAAGTGTAATTAATCCTTTAGTAAAGCTTTGATAGCTTCTTAATTTCAAGTCAGAGTAATATTTTTAATGAAACTTAGTTTCAAATAACAGATAGAACATTTTAACAATCAATAAGACTTCATGTTATATTTACGATTGTTTTTGTATATTCAGACACTAAATAAAGAATCTAAATGATTTCTTATCACAAAAGATGAAATGTTCTTTTTATAAGACTTTAATTTTCATGTAAAGTACTCCATTCAAAATTAACAATTTAAGATTCAAAGTAAAATCTTTCAATTCATAAGTAAGAAAAAAGATAATCCAATCAATAAACATTCTTTCAGATCTACAATTGTGTTGTTAGTATTTTATTTATTTTTAATCAAGAAAACATCTGACGAGCCTTTAATATCACCCTCTATCCATATCTCTTAAATTTGATGAACTGATTCAAAATATCCTAGATGTTTTGCTAATCGTCAAACACGTAGTAAGTTTAACCATGGTCTTCAGAAATACTCAATGTACCGTATTTGCTTAGCCACTCCCCAAATTGCTACCAATTGTGCTCTTTCTTCAATCCAGGGTAAATCATAATTCTTTTGGAGTATTCTTTTGTTTTTGGAGTAAACTAAGGACCCAATAATGATATTTCTCCTGTGAACTTAGAGTAAAGTAAGTTGTTTAAATCTACTGCTTTACTAAAGACAAAGGGTGTTTTTTGATTCTCGTAAAGATAGTTGAGCATTGAGATGAAAGCACAACCGGTCATAAATGAGTCAAACCCTGCTTCGTGACTGCATTCTTATTTTAGATATTTTTATACATATTTATAGTTAATGTTGGCATAAGGTCCGAGTCCTTTCTTGTTGAAACAAGACTTGTATAATGACTTTAAATCTACTTTGATTGATCTCATTTTGTTTTGAAGGCGTCTTGATATAATTTTAGTGTCAAAGATGTATGGGAAAAAGTTGTTTAATTTATTTGTAAATTCTTCGTAACTTTAAGGAATTTAAGCTATAAAGGCGTGATAGATAAGGCCAATATCTAAATTGGGAAAGTGTCCTACAATCGGTTTGTTAGTTTAAATTATCTTGGAAATTACGACTTAAAGAGTACGAATTTAATGTGGAACTAGAGGAGTTTTATCTTCCAGGGTTACATCAGCAACTTTATTGATATAGTTTTACAGGTCTTCCTTAGTTTACTGTTCGAAAAAGTTTTAAGTTTTGGGATAGATTTTACAAATATATTCGAATCTTTCCATGTTCTTCTTTGGTTTGTCAAAACTTAGCTAGTACAAGTTCCTAAAATGATCAAAGATTCTTTTGTTTTGGAAATTTATGAGCGCAGTTTGTTCATTTTTTATTATTTTTTCGATTTCTTAGATGATTTGTTGGTCCTTTTTACTATAAAACACTTTTGAGTTGTATTATCGGGTTTACAAAGGATTTATCGTCTTTTTATCAACATTTCCACCGAATAGACGTTTATACTAAATTCCGTAAAGGAAAGCTGTGTTAAAGTTCATTCCATTTTTTGCTAAAAATGCCATACTTTACCATTCAGCAACAATAATCTTGTTGAAACCTTTCTTGGCAGCTCCTGAAACATAAAAATTGTAGGCTTTAGGATAGTACTCACCATCTTCAAAATGAAACACAGTTATTCCAAGCTGTAAGAGGTTGAAATTTAGTGCTGTTTCTTTGATACGCTCGTAAAACTCTTTTTGATCTGGATAAAGCCCTTAAATTTGAGTGAGTTGAGTAACTAGGCCTGTGAATTCGCAATCGAAGGCAATAAAGTGAGCCTTTTCTATGTCTTGCAGAATGAGATCTATGTGTTACTAAAAGTTCCTGCTATCAATCTGCATGTTTTACAAGAATTATAATAAAACTCTATTCTTTTATTCTGCCAGAAATTAAGAGTTTATTAGTACAACACTATTAATCATTATGCATAATAAAGATAAACTATCATTAATGAGTTCAGATCTGTTAGTTTTAAGCGATTAGGTTGGCGTGGATAGTTATCTTATGTATTTTTATTTCATTTAAAGGTCTGTCATTACCATCTACAGGCTATCTTTACATTAAGTCTAAAGCCTCGAATCCATCTATTACCTTTGTTATATTATGTATACTCTTGCAAAAACTGTGTATTGTTTGTTGAGTTTTGAAATTCTGTTGTAAGTGATAAAAAATTGGCTGCCATTGGTATTGGGGCCACTGTTTGCCATAGAAATTATGCCTCTTCTGTCATGCTTCAAAGTATCAACAATTTAATCTTAGAATGGTTTTCCGTATATACTTTATCCTTATTTGCCTGTGCCACTTGGATCGCCTCCTTGGATGATGAATCCTTTGTAGTTGTATAAGTACCTTTGATATTGCGATGGAAAACTGTATTGTCGTATCTACCTGATGCTGCGAGAGCTAGGAAGTTTTTAGCTGTTTTGGGACATAGTTCGCAGAAAAGTTAGATCTTTATATTACCATGTGTGGTGTGTAATGTCAATGCCATTCTATTATAATTATGAGCAAAGATAAGTAAAGAGATGGATAATATGATATTATCATGATCCCC
>Ga0194117_10005416_pt1 | contig 11644 bp, 10 predicted proteins | sample TA2MahsurfametaG_FD_160579 | JGI IMG/M metagenome (GOLD analysis project Ga0194117, IMG submission 160579) | Freshwater microbial communities from Lake Tanganyika, Tanzania - TA2015009 Mahale N1 surface | ecosystem: Environmental > Aquatic > Freshwater > Lake | place: Tanzania: Lake Tanganyika...
GGTTATTTATAGATCTGAGCAGTTATACGATGTTAAAGACTACACTTTAAGCTCGACTTAAAAATCCTTAATTATAACTTATCAACAATCACATGTTTTTCGGAAAAATCTTGAAAGATGGGCAATACTACAACTTCACCGCCAATGAAGCTGAAGAAACACAAGGCGAAGTCCTCTCCATCACCAACGTCGTCCTTGCTCCAAATGCTTCAGGCCCTGCCTCACTTTATATCAAGAAGAATTCTGACGAATTCCTTATCGCCAATCTCACAAAAGCTAATCCCCAAGTCGCAGTCAATGTCTTCATCTCTCTTCTCGATGAGGTCTCTCTCGTTGTCAAGGGCAGTGGTACCCTCCACATCACTGGATTTTTCTAACCCGATCAAAATGACTTCCTTCCCAACTAAGACTTGCCAAGTGATGAGGAAGATGAATAAGAAGAATCTGAATAAGTTGAATAGGAAGAACCTGCTAAACCTGCTCCAGCTGCTAAGCAGACACCTGCTAAACCTGCTCCAGCTGCTAAGCAGACACCTGCTCCTGCCACAACTAAAACTGTGACATCCCCCCAACAGAAACCTAGTTCTCCAGCTCAAAAACCACAAACTCCCGCTCAATAGCCTGCTAGCAAACCTGCCCCTCAACCCGCTCAAAAAGTAGCAGAACCCGAATAAGATGATGAGGATCTATAAGATGACGAATAACTTGATGAGGATCTTGAAGATGATGAAGATATCGAAGATGAAGAGGATCTTGACGATGATCTCGAAGACTAAGATGATGAGGAAGAATAAAAACCAGCCCAAAAACTTCATGTTCAAAGCAAACCTCAAAATCAAAATCAAGGAAAGCCCCAAAACCAAGGACAAAACCAGAAACCACAAACTAATAACAACAACAATAAAGGTGGCCAACAACAAGGCCACAAGAACTGGCAAAATAAAGGTTAGCAAGGTGGCAACAACAACTGGAAAAACAATAACGGAAATCAACAAGGTGGCAACAAGAACTGGCAGAACAAAGGACAACAAGGTGGCAACAAGAACTGGCAGAACAAAGGACAGCAAGGTGGCAATAACAACTGGAAAAACAATAACAACAAAGGAGGTAAACCCTTTAACAAAGGAGGAAAACCTTTCAACAAACATTGAAGTGATCTACCCTATTTAAATACTCCATTCATACATTTATAATGCATCCATTGTAGACTAAATTCTAGAAATAAGTACAAGTTAAATAATCACAGTTAAGATCAGGCACGGTAAGTTCCAAAAACCATTGCGTGGTCTCTCTCGTATGGCTCCAAAGTGAGTTGTTGGGTAGGCTCCAAAGTGAGTTGTTGGGTAGGCTTCAAACCATATTATTTTAACTTTTGGACCTGTATAGCCATCAAAGTACCTCATTAGCGAAGACTACAGTGGCTTCGTTAGTAGAATCAATGCAGTTAGCCTTGATGGAAATCAAAACTTGCCTCCGTTTTTTAGATACATATGCACATTTTCGGAAATGATTCTTGCTTGGTCGGGTTGAGCAACGTCAGCAAATACGACATCGACCATACCAACCAAAAATCTATAGTCTTGTGGCTTTCAGGCATCGTGGATTATGGGGATTATATTAGTACGCTTCTTAGGCATGTTAACCAGATCGCGACCTACTCTATGGGAAAACTAGACACCATAGACCACTCCAGTGGGACCGATTATGTCTGAAACGTGAGAAACAGTAGTGCCTGAAGCTGCTCCTAAGTAGAGAACTCTACTTCCCGGGCCGATACCTATCTATGCCATTCCACCTGCAACTGAGGCTGCGATTTTAGATCTGTAAGGATTCCAAACACGATATTCCACCTTTTAACCGTTAACTTAGACGCTGATGCGTTTTTAATTGTAAACAGATTCTCCGGGGACGAGGTTTTTAGTGACTAGACACTCCTGAGCTCCTCTGGCAACATAAATGCCTGGCAGACGATGCTGTTGTACAAAAACTTTAGGTCCACCTCTGCCTCTTGGTGATCCTTTTTGGAAACCTCCTCCTCGTTGAAGTTTGCCTCCAAAACCACCTCTACCACCTTGTCCTCCGATTCCTCCTCGACTATTTCCTGCTCCTCTTTCTTAATTGTTGAACTTACCCATTATATAATCATAAAGAAAGTAGCAAAAGAAAGTCTAACTATTCTTAAACATTACTGCCTCATCGCTCATATGGTATCCTTTTATTAATACGGCATGGGGTGCTAAATTCGTGGTATTAGAAAGGAGGGTAATCGTTTAATTTGATTATAAATTTAAGTATCAATGCAGGCAAATTTGAGTCTCACTCACAATGCGATACTATACATCTCCCTCGGCTTTACGCAGTAGAGTTTGCTTCAGGTACTAGAACTCAGAAAGGGCAACAAAAATACTCTCGAAATGATAGTCTATGATGGAATTGTATATGCCGGAGCACGCTACGACTACTCTCAGGTACATTCATTCTTAGATAGCTTGTCAAAAAGTAGTACCCATAAATAGTTGCAAATCACAAGAGCCAAACCCAAATTAGAGGGAAAGACTCTAATGATTGGCATCTCAAAATGCCTCGTCATTTGGATGTGATTCGGGTCGAAGCTGTACTACATAGCAAAAACTAGCCTTTGTAAAGTTGTAAAAATGTAGGTGGATCAATCATCTCGAAATCATCCAGACGAATATTTCTCAAATTCTAGGTAGAGAGATCATAACTCTCTAGGAGCTGATGAAGAGAAGAAGATTTTTGCCAGTTATAGAGTTGGAGGATAATGAGAAGGATGAGGAATCAAGTAAACCTTCCAAACATTTTAAATCAAACGAAGAGATGAACTGTCAATTTCAAGAGTCATCGAATGCACTTTAATTGTCTCCTGATAAATGCCAGAGATTATAATAGGAGGCAAATAAACAAAACTAAGACCCAAAGCAGAGAGATGCTGCACTTAAAAACTAAATGGTTATCTAGCACCATCTAAATGTTGTAAATGAGTCCGTTGGACAGTAAATAGTGAGAGAAAATCAAGAGAAAAGTGGATGTAACTTACTGTAACAACCTGTAAATGAAGTAGGTTTGTAGCCGATAGAGATAGAAGTCAATTCTAAAGACTTTAGACCATAGGAAAATATGAGTTTAATTAATCCTGAACAACACAAAGAGGAAAACTAGCTGGATAGCCAGACAACAAAACCTCAAAACATAAGAAAAACCCGATTACCTCAAGTTGTGTAACTGCTAATGTCTGAGGAAGATGACGAAGTGCAGATAGTCGAAACCCAAAAAAGATCGAAACTACAAACGTTTGTGCATCTGACCAACTAAAAAAATACAAACATAGAGACCAAACTATCGAAGTCTGTTGCGATTAAACAGGAGAAAAACACAAATGATTCGCGTGTTGATGAGAGAATTTTCATAAAAGATCTCTATGAGAGGATAAATCGATTCAAGCTAGTCTGCAGAATAAATCACATTGAACAGTTTATCTCTCAGAAAGGCAACGAAAGACTCAAAATGATACTCGTAGACTAAACAGGAGACTAAATCTTCTGCCTATTACTCGAAAAAGCACTAGGTATAAAGTATTCTATATAGAAAAACAGAATAATCGCAAACTCAACAAAGGGAGAGCATATATTTTTGAGAATGGCGAGGTAGAAAAGGATGAGATGGGAAATTTGACTCTCATGATGCCCTGGAGTGGTATTCAGTAAACCAAAATACTAATGGAGAGTTTCAATCCCACCAAAATGTTTAGAGTGGGACATATCTAAAGTCTGTCTTCGTCTTTTTTATCAGAAAAAACAGTAAATTCAAATAGCAACTCAATCAATAACAGGCGAAGCAGAGCCAAGGAGATCAATGTTTGTGGTATTTTTATGGGTTTAAATGAGTAAGCCAAACTCATAAATAACCAATTCAAAGTGATGGGTAAACTCTGTGATTTCTAGCACTAGAAAAGCATCACTTTTAGTTTGTTTGTTTCGGAACTCACTACATTTCCAAGAGAAGCAGGTGTAGTGATGAGTCTTCACAATATGAGAGTAATAGAGAGTAAGGGTGTTTATAGGTTATAGTCTGGAAAGAGAAGCTACTACTTGATGCAAAACCACTGTGAGCACTTTTACATGGAGGATTTAATTTAGCTGAGTAAAAATCAGCGGTGGAAGTAGATATAGTACAAAAATTTGAGTGAGATCGTACATGTGAGTCGAAAAATCAAACAGTTGACCGATCTACTTGTGAACCAACTCTAAGGATAGAACTGTTTCTCAGAAATAGAGTAAATTATGAGTTACATAGTTGCAACGTGGTCAATATTAGATAAACCAAGGACTTTGTTGCATGTATTAGTTGCAAAAAACAAGTCAGGCAAAACAACGGACTAGCTGCTTACTGCTACAACTGTAAAAAAATAGAAAAATGGGTCAACAGATACTACTTCACCGCATAAGTCGCAGACAGCACTGGCTCCATTGATGTCAAATTCACCAGCGATGACATTGAAGGATTTCTTAACATTACTTCCGAAGAGTACTCAAAATTACTGATTTCCAGAAGACGGTAACTCTTAGAACTGAGCACTTACCTGAACGTTATAGTTAGAGTTAAGAGTTAGAAAATTATCGGTGGGTCAGTGCACTACGTAAATCGAGTACATAGAGCCACTCACTCTCGCCCTTTGCAGTAGATAAGAGAGAGATCAATCGAGGAGAAGCTGAAGTACAAAACCATTTGGTGATGCTGTATTTGAACATTTACACTTTATGTTTGCTTATTGTTTAACAGAGCCTACACGAGTTTATTATGTGCAAAGAGGATATTGTTATTGATCATTCGTCTAAACTCTCGTTACCCTCACCAGCTGAGGATGTCATAGTTCCGTAGGTCCTTTCGTTGATTTTGATATCAAAGGAGTCTTTCCAATCAATGGCATCGGGTTCGCTCACAAACCAGAAGTAGCTGTATAGCAGGCCGAAGACAAGGACAGTTCTCTTGAGCAGTTAGCGTGAAGCTTGATAGTTGATTTCATTATGGAGGTGGGCCATTTCGTTGGTGTATTTTTCTGCATGATATTTGTAGGGAGTATTGAAGACGTACCACTTCCTGAGTTCGAACATATTGGCAAGTAGGTTGAGATCCTGTTTGAAAGGGATTTTGAACTCTTCCTGGTGGATAACAGCTCCTTCTCTGAACTGTTTGTTGCTGGCGAGTCTTCGCAGTGCGTTGAATATGGATTATATTATGAGTTGATTTACAAATCAGTAGTCCATAGAAATAGTGCTTTTTGGTAGATTGACTGTATTTACCATTTTAGATTTTGACTATATTTTCTTATTTATCATATCTCATTTTTATGCTCATTTACTCATCCCATAAATTCACTATTATTTTGTCCCACCATTCCATCCTCTGATGTTTTAAAGACACTCCTCCTCGTTTATGACCTGCTTTTGCTCACAATCAACTTTTGATAACAATCATCCATTTTTAGAAGGTGCTTTTCTAACTGCATCCCCACTGAATTATCACTACGATTTTTATGCTTTCGTTTAATCAAATAAAACTACAAAAAAATAGCACTATCACATTCACCCTTGCAGAGCTACCTTTGCCATCAGCTATGGTTTTTCACTGCTGCACTCTTAAGACTTGCTTCTCTGCACAGTAATCCGTTATTCTTTGCCCTTCTTTTCTGTGCAGTCTCGTCACAAACGGAGAGGACTTGACTTAAGCGGGTCAGTATTAAGTATGTTGATATTTTTTTTATTTTGCGCTGTGGTGCGATGAGACGAAGAGGAGAGGGGGAAACGGTGGGGAGATGTAGATTGATGCGGTCAGTAACGTCGAAACGGGTGGAGTGTTTGGCTAGTTGGGAGTTGGTGTGGCTGAACGTATAATATAAATAATATTGTTTTGACTGAATGGACTAAAATAGAGAATGGGAGTAGGAGGAGGTCGAATTCTAAATCAACGAAATCGTGTGGGCTAAAATAACTGGTTTTCCTTGGTGGCCAGCAAAAATTACAAATAAGGCTTATCCGCCACAATACCTTTACCGTGTCGATTTCTTCAGCGATAACACACAGTACACTTCATTACACTTAGCGCCTTTCTTAACTACTCCAAAATCGCAAAATACGACACTCTACACGATACTCTCGATATCGGCAGACAGACAAGCAAGACATTAAAAAAGGCCATCGCAGAAGCTGACAAAGCTCTGGAACAGCAGAAAGTCAAAGCCAACGTTGCTGACCCTTGCACTGTTCCAGTTGAAGTTATTAATCTCAACTAAAAATAATTATTGCAATAGTCATCACCTCCGCTACAAGAATAATAAGAAATAATACCATCTTCTCACATCTAAGACCAACAGCGCAGCCACTTGGAAGAAGAAGGAGTATAGTAAGACGACAACTCTCCATAGCAGAAACATTAATCTCACACTATCACCTTTTCAAGATAGCAACGTCAAAGATTTGTAAAGACTCTCCTCAAAAAATACAGATTGATTAGCTTGCCAAAGTGTGATGATTTGCCTGCTCAAAAAACAGCCAAAAAAAGTGCACCTTACCCTCTAAGAAAAAGGCACATATATTCAAGGAAAAGCCATTAAACCAAGATGAAGAGACCAATCAAGCTTCCATATCCCAAGCAGACCTTATAGTTCTTACTTGCAAGAAAAATTCATCATTTACTAAAATAGAAGTAAGGTTTGAAGGGTCTAAACAGCAAAGAGATAAGCCTAAGTTTGAGTCGCTAACTGCTTTGCGGAGGTGGAGGTGGAGGTGCGTAGGAAGTGAGTCGTCTATTCAGATGGATTGGAATCAGTTCTGCCAAGACAATCAATAGTTTTTATTAAAACTGGAGTAGCATTCAAACAGACAAGGAGAAAGCTTCGAACATGACCACCTAAGAGTGAAGTGATATGTATGGCATCACTACTACTCTGTTTATTAGTGAACTAGCACAATCATGTCTATTTACATAAACTATCATACCATCATCTGCGACCAGCAGTAGGAATAGACTTCTTGATTCTTCTTTGCTGTTCTTACTGTTCACTCTTGGGATTTCTGACTGTTTCATCAATAGAAAGAATCGTACAAGCTGCTTCAGTAGCTGCTTTGAGAGCGTTGATTTTGACTAACAGAGGTTCCCAAACAAAAGAATTCTTGTTGTCTCCAATTCCACTATTAATGTCAATACCGATGTAAATATTTTCTTCGCCTCCTTTATCTAGATAATTATCAACTTACGATGTCTATTTCTTAGCTTGTTGATGAGATCAAGTGAGTCCAAACCGGCATTGTCAGCAATCGTTCTAGGGATTATTTCCAACGCCTTGGCGAACATATTCATCACTAACTGCTCTTTTCCTGAAATCTTAACAGAATGTTCTTTCAATCTTTTAGAAAGCTCCATCTCTGTAGCTCCTCCACCTGCAACAACTTTGTTTGTTTTGAAACAGCGTCGCACGATCATAATAGCATCATTGAGTGACCTCTCAGCTTCCTTTATAAATTGCTTAGCTCCACCTCTCAAAATAATCGTAGCTGACTTGGTCTACATAAGGAATATGATACACTTGGGCAATCTTCGAAAAGATTGAATCTCTCAGCGCCTATTTGTCTTTCCTCAAATCTTCCGCAGGTTCCCAAAACATCAGCAGTAACATTGTTTACAGTTGTTTGCAATACGGCACCTGTGGCTTTGGTGATTCTGTTGATGTCTTCTTGTGGGACTCTGCCTGCGCAGAAAATTCCTCGATCAGCAAACCACTGAGTGGCAAGATCACCTATGGGTAGCTTAGAGAGAACAATATTGGCTCCAACGTCATGGATTTTCTGTAGTTTTTCATAAATGATTTGCCACTCTGCATCAACTATGCTTTGAAAATCATCGACATTACTGATTCTAATCTAGGCATTCTCTTTTTCAGATTTTAGCTCGAGCTCTATTTTGAGGATTATGATTTTAGGGTTGATAAATTTCTTAGGTTGCTGTTCAAAACCAGCGTAAGAAAAAGTCTTCTTAAAGGCTACTCCGCTCACCAAAAATGAATCGTTTATCGATCCACCAGTGACTTACTTTATACCAATCAGCTCCTTGTCTAGCAAGTTAGTGTCAAGTTTCTCGACAGCAGAGACAACAATTTCAGCAAAGAATTGCTTATAGCTGGAGAGCAATTTTGAATTGAGGGCAGTCTCAGCACAGCGGATGAGCATGTTTCTACGTTACTTGGGATCATCAACTATTGAAATAACCAAACTATTCAAAGAGTTGAGACAGAACTCGAGTGCTTGTTTATATCCTCTGATAATTTTTTGTGGATTCATGCCATCCTCAATAAAACCTTTAGCGTTTTTAAGGAACTCTCCTGCCAAAATGGTTACTGTAGTAGTACTAAATTATGAAGAAATTACCCATCTCCGACTTAGTTATCTTGACTCTTCGCAATGTCCACGAGTATCTTGGCTGCGGCATGCTCAATATCCAAAAGTTTAAGGATAGTTGCCCCATCATTCGAAATAGTAGTATCTTTGGATGTGGTGATCATTTTGTCCATTCCTCTGGGTCCTTGATAATCTGAGAATTACCTAGTGTGGACTTGACGATGTCAACGACTGCTTCAACTGCATTGATATTGGAGATTATTTGTCCTATGCCTTCCATAGTGTCAGTGCCGTCTCTGAGCAAGAGAATGGTGGGTTGCTAAATAAGTTGGACTTTACCAGGAGGTGACTCATGATTTAAAAAGATTTAAAATTATATAAGCATCAATCCAGCAATAATCATTTAATCTTTATAAATGTCGCCTTTGATTTCTCTTGTATTAAAGAAAGCGAAGGTGCACAACGTGTGTGACTTTAGAACTTTAGAATTCTTAATTAAATCAAATGGACACTTATTATTACAAACTCTAATATCAAATCATGCTCTATTTCTTTTCTATTGTATTCTTGATACCCTAAAGTCGACGGTCCATCATTTGACAGTAAAAAGTAAATAACTGCATGTCCTACTTTATCTCCCCCTACTCGTTCACACACTCTTTCATCACTCCCTGTATCTGCCTCAGGAAGTTTTACTTGTACATATTGTTGGAACATGAACTATGTGGCCTCATCATCACTTGAGAGTGACTAAATTTCGGAGTTAAAATGTGTTCTTGAGGTCTTCGGAGTTGGAAATAATTCTTACACTTTTCGAGCATAACTATCTGGTCTCTCTGCTATTCCCTATTGAAACTTCTTTTTTTGAGCTTTTACTGAAGTGATAGTTATAGTTTTTAGTATTATATGGGTTTTCTTCTTAAAGCCATGCGCTCTTTCCTTTTGAGCATTTCCGACTTGACTCTCTGAAAGAGACTGCCTTGTGGAGGGTCTTTCTGTTGCGAAAACGGTCCGAAATCGATGGTTAATTCAAAATTTTTGGGTTTTAATTGAGTATGCATTCGGCTTTTTGTAATTTAGAATAATAGAAGATTAGAAATAATGCTACGAAGAGTATTCAAATATATCTATAACTCAATAACATCACTCAGTAAAAGGGGTCCATAGTCAGGCTGCCACGCTCACTCTACATCGAAATCTTTACACTTTGCTCAATCTCTTGCACTTTCTGCTTAACAGGTTGCATCTGCACCTTTTACATTATCAAATCGAAGTCAGTATAATCTGATTCCTACTCGACGTATAATGATTACAAGATTTTCTCTTTAGCCTAAAGATTTACACATAATTTGCTATTTGCTTACTACTCAATAATTCTTGAAACTCCAGCATTGCTGAAGGACTGATTAAACAGTTCTATAATCTGCTACTTTTTTGGCTCATCAATTAGAAACTCCCTAGTTTTGTACTATCTTCCCGTAGATGTGTCGTATTCACTATTCTTTCTATCGAAAGTGTTGCACTTTTTGTCAGAAGGTAAGAAACTTTCGATCATTTGTATTTTAAGGGCCTTGAAGGAGGTAACAGGTGCAGGTTCTATATTTCTGAGCTTGCTATCACTTATGACGTGCTTGCTATTCTACACAACTGAGGTGTTATTTGAATTGTTTTGTGACCTCTCACCACACACTTTCTTCTTCTCAGAGTTCATCTCAGCAATACACTTAGTAAACAGTCTTTTGCTCTCCTTGATTGTTTGGTTGTGACTGTTTTCTCTCGAAATATGGCTATATTTCGAGACGTAACTCATGTCGTTTGTAAACTCAGTGCGTAATCCAAATTTACTAGCAGGAAAGCGATGAGTTGAATCATATTGCTGGTCATTATAGTGAGCACGGCTTAAGATGTGAGACTAAAAATGATTTTCGAAGTTGCAGGGGGACAAATTTCGAGGTTCTATCTCTTACCTCAATTATGTTTTCTGTGTTTTGCTGTGAAGATTTCTAAAAGTATTTTTCATGGGAGAAAGATTTCTGGGCGAAGGTAGCGCAGAAATAGGGGACTTGCTCCTGAGAGGATAATATGGTTTGAGAGGCACTTTAATATTGATTTCACTGTGTTTTTTCTAAGTAAGACACTAAATACCTTAAACATTATAGGTGTTTATGGTGTTTATTATTAAAAAATTATCACTCAATAACCATCCCTGCTAACTACTAAAGTAATAACATAAAAATCTCATCCCTTTTAACTTGTCTGTATAGAGATCCAAATATTTAGGCATCTTGTCTTCCGAAACTGTTTATTTATAAAGATTAATTAGTGTCTTTGGCGTTATAAAAATGGGGTGCAGCAGTACAAAAGAAAACATCGTCATTGAAGTCAGCTATTGTGGAGGCTGCGGATGGAGCGTTCCAGCTAAAAAAGTCTGTGACGCCATCAAAGCGAAAATACCCAAATCAGTGATTGATTGCAGACCTTTAGAAGTGTTCACTGGTATTCTAGAGATCAATTTGCTGATCGGTGAGTCAAACTCGGCAAAGTAGAAGCGCTTCGTGTACAAAGGAGACAAAGATAAAGTTTTGGCAGATGTCTAGAACATCAGCCAAAAGGTATATTAGATCTATGCTTCACTTTGATTTCTATACTTCTTTCCAAAGTGTATTTCATATAAAACTACTCTAGGTTACATTTTGTAGAGATAGGTTATCGAGATATAAAAAGTAGACAAATATCAAGAATAAACCTGGACTCATTTGTGTTTGAATTAGAAGAACAGCTGTCTGAGTTCCAGATGCACCCGATTAGCCATCTCCTTCCTGTTCCTCACCTCTTTCAATATAAACTGGTTGAAATTCCTATCGACACGGATCGTAGTCCAGAAGTTTCCACACTTATCACTTCCATAGATATTGATCACCCCTCCGTCCTATAAAAATTGTAATTATTGGATTAACAGCTAATTCTTGTTCAAAATCTGCTCTTCCTTGTTTTTAAAGTTCACGAACTGGCCATCAAAAATCAGATAGATCTCACTTCCCTATTAGCTACCATCCTGACATTTCACTATCGTCTCGCAAATAGAAGCAGGATAGGTCTACCACTATTAAGCTTTAAAACGAATGCATTCTTAGTTAGGAGTACCCAAAAGTGCCCTTAATGCAACGAACATCAAAATCTATGATTATATTTCTCTGTAGATATCTGCAGAAAACTCTCGATCATAGGATGCG
>Ga0194117_10005417_pt1 | contig 11644 bp, 10 predicted proteins | sample TA2MahsurfametaG_FD_160579 | JGI IMG/M metagenome (GOLD analysis project Ga0194117, IMG submission 160579) | Freshwater microbial communities from Lake Tanganyika, Tanzania - TA2015009 Mahale N1 surface | ecosystem: Environmental > Aquatic > Freshwater > Lake | place: Tanzania: Lake Tanganyika...
AAAATTGCGACCGTTGACCTGCGCCCACCCCGTGAGTCCCGGCCGGACCAGATGGCGCCGGCGCTGACGAGGCGAGTAGAGCGGAAGATATGATTCCAACAACGGCCGTGGTCCGACGAGGCTCATATCACCGCAGAGGACATTCCACAGTTCGGGCAATTCGTCGAGACTCGAGGCGCGGAGCCATTGCCCGAAGCGCCCGAGACGCTCATCATCATCCCGGAGGGAACCGTCCGACCGTCGCGCATCGGTCATCGATCGAAACTTGATCAACCGGATCGGTTCGCCACGAAGACCGGGGCGCCGCTGACGAAATAGAATGGGACTGCCGAGAGCGATTCGCACCGCCAGGGCCACAAATAGCAGGGCGGGTGCGAGCAGCAGCAGTCCAGTGAACGATGCCGCCACATCAATCAGGCGCTTCCATGGCGAGAGGGCCCACGGTGAGACCGGCGCCGACATCGGATCAGCGATGGTCATGCGACGCAAAGGGTCTCAATGATCGCCGCCACGCCATGGTCGCGCGACAGACGCTCGCGATAGAACGCTTTCCCTTGCGCCGCCATCGCCGAGCGAATCGCGAGCGAACGGGTCGCCAGATCGACTACTACTCGTACTAGATCGTCTGGGTCACCCGACCTGAAAGGCAGACCGGCACCGGCCTCCTCGACGAGAGTACTCGCATCCCCAGCGACACCGCACAGAATGGGGCGGCCTGCCTGTAGATATTGCTGCAGTTTGGAGGGGATCGTGATGCGAAAGATCGGTGCGTCGGCAAGATGCAGGAGCAGGGCATCCGCACGCTGGATCAGCGGCTCCAATTGGGCCGGAGGCATCCTTCCGAGGAACTCGACATTGGGCAGGTGGGTCGCCGCCTTGCGCAGTCGCTCAAACTCCGTTCCCGCGCCAACGATCGAGAATTTGACCGTTGGCAGGCGGTCCTTGAGCACGGTCGCCGCGACCAGCACGACGTCTAGCGCTTGCACCGTTCCCACATTTCCCGCATACACGATTCGAAAACCATCAGACAGTCCGTGTTCGGTTGCCGTACGCTCAAGCTCGTGTGGCGCCCAATTATAGATCACGCGAACACGATCGGCGCGGACGCCGCGATCAGACAGACGTCGTGCGAATCCCGGGGACTGAGCGATCACGACATCCGCAGTCTTGTACGCGGCATCACAGAGTCGCCCCAAAAGCGTGGGAACCGGTTTCCTGCCCATCATGCCCGATGCGGTCACCGATTCGGGCCAGAGATCTTGAACGTCCAAGACGACGCGACTGCCCCACAGGCCTCGGGCGACCACGGCCACCGGGACCAGCGTGACCAGGTTGTAGATGTAGATGGCCTGGGGACGGAACCGGAGCAGAGGTAACGCCAGCAGACATGCCGCGGCAAACGACAGGTAGCTCAGTGCGCGCTGTGCACCATTCCGATTATGGCTCAGATATGAGCCCATGCGGATGACCTGGATGCCGTCAATGGTCTCGCGCTGCATCATCCGCCAGCGATACCCCGGGTAGAGCCGACCCCCGGGATAATTCGGACATCCCGTCAATACCCTGACGTCATGTCCCTCATCGCTCAGGCGTTTCGCCAGCGGGAGGCCCTTGAACTCAGGCTCTGGGGGGAAGTGCTGCGAAAGGATCAGGACCTTCACACGGAGTTCGATCGCCAGACCACGCGATTGACGTAGTCGACGTAGCTATGGATGATGCGCACCACTTTGTCGGACACATTCGGCATCGCATAATCTCCGACGAGGCGGAGCGTCCGGATGGACCCTCTTCCCTGATCGTGCAGGAGACGTAGACCCTGACGTACCCGGTCAATGTCCAGGCCAACCATCATCACCGCACCTTCTTCCATCCCTTCGGGCCGCTCGTGTGCCTCTCGAATGTTCAGGGCGGGAAAATTCAGGATGCTCGACTCTTCCGTGATGGTTCCACTGTCGGAGAGGACGGCGCGCGCCGAGCACTGCAGTCGCACATAATCATGGAACCCCAACGGCTTATGAAGGCGAACCAGCGTGTGAAAGGTGGATCCGGTTGCCTGCACGCGTTTCATGGTGCGCGGATGCGTCGAGACGATTACCGGAAGTGAGTGTTCCTCGGCCAGTCCGTTCAGCACCTCAACGAGCTTGGTGAATTGCCGAGAAGAGTCGACATTCTCCTCGCGGTGCGCACTGACGACGAAATATCCCTGCTCAGTCAGCTCAAGGCGATCGAGTACATCCGACGCATCAATCTGCGGACGATAGTGATGCAAGACCTCGAACATCGGGCTTCCCGTTTTTATGATCAAGGCCGGGGGCAACCCTTCTCGCAGCAGATACTCACGCGCGATGTTGCTATACGTGAGATTCACATCCGCCGTGTGATCGACGATGCGGCGATTGGTTTCTTCTGGGACGCGCTGATCGAAGCACCGATTGCCAGCTTCCATGTGGAAGATCGGGATACGACGACGCTTGGCCGGGATCACGGCGAGGCAGGAGTTGGTATCTCCCAGTACGAGCAGGGCATCAACCGCCCGCTCCGCGAGCACCCGGTCGACGCCAATAATAACGTTACCGATCGTCTCTCCGGGAGTACCTCCGGCCGCATCCAAGAAGAAATCGGGGCGTCGAACCCCCAGATCGTCGAAAAAGACCTGATTGAGTTCGTAGTCGTAATTCTGTCCGGTGTGGATGAGCGTGTGGTCGCAGTATTGATCGAGCGCAGCCAATACGCGGGACAACCGTATGATCTCCGGACGGGTCCCGACGACGGTCGCCACGCGAAGCCGTTTCATTCCGCGACCCCCATCGCAATCGTATCCGGATGTGTTGGGTCGAACGCCTCGTTCGCCCATAGCAAGACGATCAACTGCTCCCCCCCGATATTGGTGATGTCATGCACCCATCCAGGCACGGTATCCACGACCGTGGGTGCAGCACTGGTGACCTCCAAGAACCGTCGCTCGCCTGTGACGACATGACGGAAACCAAACCGAGCGCGTCCCTGGACCACTAGAAACTTCTCAGTCTTGGTATGGTGGTAATGGCCACCCCGGGTTATTCCGGGGTGGGCCGTGAAATAGGAGATCTGTCCAGCGTTTGGCGTCCGCAGGAACTCGGCAAACACGCCACGAGCGTCCTCGTGTTGCTGAATCGGGTAACTGAACGCATCGGCGGGAAGATAGCTCACATACGTCGCATAGAGCGCCCGCGCCAACCCACTCCCAACATTCCCGAAGGTTCCGTTCTTGCGACCAGAGGAAAATGCCTGAATCGACTCGGCGACAGCTCCAACCGTGGTCTCATAGATCGGCCCGGCAGCGTATTCGCCTGAGTGCGGTATGCCCTCTGACAGCAGTCGTTCGATGGCAGCTACTGCGTCATCGATGTACAGCAGCCACAGGGGGGCAGATGCGTCGTGCACCGTGATCGGCAGGCCCCGGCTCACATTGTGGCAGAATGTTGCAACGGCAGAGTTGTAGTCTGGCCGAGCCCACTTTCCAAAGACATTGCAGAAGCGAAAATAGGCAACGTGGGCACCAGTTTCTGCGGCATAGGCCATCAGGTGCTGTTCCGCAGCACGCTTGGAGCGGCCATACGGGTTGTCTTGGTCTGCTTGGACCGATGAACTGTAGATCACGGGAATCTGACGCCGAAGCCGCCGCAGGTCTGCGCAAAGCGCTGCTGTGCTACCGGCGTTGCCAGTATCGAACTCGGAGGAATCCGTAGGTCTGTTGACTCCAGCAAGATGCACCACCACGTCCGCCGCGGCCAATCGTTCATCTCGATCGGCCGCGCTCGTGGATCGAGTGATGCCCCGTACCGCACCCCTTCCCGATTCGCGCAGGCGCACCATGAGGTGTTGTCCGATGAAACCGTCTGCTCCAGTAATGACGATGTGCATCTGATCAGTCATGGGGCTGGGATGGATTCCCCGCGACGATGTCGCGAATGAATTCAAGCTTGAGCAGTAACCGCTGCATCCCCTCGACGTCGAGCCGATCTGTGTTATGGGAGGTGTACTCCTGAGCTTCGGAGATGCTACGCTCTCCAACTTCCGTGTACTTAGCGTAGTTCAAGTCCCGAGAATCCGGAGGAATGCGGTAGTACCCTCCGAGATCGGAGGCGGCCGCCATTTCCTCCCGGGAGAGTAAGGATTCGTAGAGCTTTTCGCCATGACGAGTTCCGATCTCCACTACCGGATGACTCTCGCGCCCCAGAAGACCAGTCAACGCCTCGATGAGAGTGCGGATGGTCGCTGCCGGTGCCTTTTGCACGAAGATGTCGCCGCTATTGCCGTGGGTGAACGCATAGTGAACCAGCTCGACCGCGTCATCTAGGGTCATCATGAAGCGCGTCATGCCCGGATCGGTCACCGTTATAGCCGATCCATTCAGAATCTGATCGACGAACAGTGGGATTACAGATCCACGTGAGGCCATGACATTCCCATAGCGTGTTCCACAGATCACCGTGTCACTGGAATGGCGAGAAGCAGCGACCATCACCTTTTCCATCAGCGCCTTTGAGATGCCCATGGCATTTATCGGATATACCGCCTTGTCTGTCGATAAACAGACGAGTCGCCGTACTTTGGCAGCGATAGCAGCGCGTATGACGTTCTCGGCTCCTAAGACATTCGTCCGCACTGCTTCCATGGGGTGAAACTCGCAGGAGGGGACCTGCTTGAGGGCAGCAGCGTGAAAGCAGAAGTCCACTCCTGCAAACGCGGCATCGAGCGATGACCTGTCGCGTACATCGCCGAGGTAGAACTTCAATTTCGCATTGCCATACTTCTTTCGCATGTCGTCTTGCTTCTTTTCATCTCTTGAAAAGATGCGGATCTCTCGAATCGACGAACTCAAGAATCTTCGCAGCACGGCATTGCCGAACGAGCCGGTGCCCCCGGTGATGAGAAGCACGCCGTCTAATTCAGGTTTCACTGTTGAGCTCTCTGTGATTCGGTGTTGGCAAGTTTCTGATCGGTAATAAGTTAGCCCCTTTGGGACCCCCCCCTGGCCCTGCTGTCTCCTTCGCACCGCGGGTAGCCTGTCCGTCGCAGACAACGCAGCGGCACGGTCAGTCCCAGGCAGAGGCTGACCCATTCACTGCGGCGGTGGCTCGCCCCCCGCTATCTCGCCTGCGTGCCGAACTCCGTCACCCCCACTTCGTGGGCGAGGGCTTCGATCTCCTGCTGTAACCGTTCGTATTCCGCCACCTTCCGGTGGAGGAAGAGCCGCGTAAGCCGTGCCTTCTCCGCGACCCCTGACGGGGTCAAGACATAGAGATAGGCCAACCGATTCCGGCTCCTCCCCACGTTCTCGAGCTTCACCAAGCCACGGGCCACGAGCGCCCGCGCCACATAATTGGTCTTCCCCAGACTGATCCCGAGGTCGTCGGCCAGCGAGCGCTGGCTCGGCACCGGGCCATCGGCCAGACGGCGGAGCGCCTGGTAGAGCAGCGAGTCGTCGAGCGTCACGCCGCCTCCGCCCGGACCACCGCCGCATCGCCGAGCGTGCAGAGGATCCCCCGCCCCACGCTCCCGATCCAGACCAGGAGCTTCCGCGACCCACGGAGCTCGACCACCTGCCCCCGGTACCCCGCGAGGGGGCCGTCGCGGACCAGCACCTCGTCCCCCGGGGCGAACGCCTCCCGCGTCACCGGCTCCACCGCAAGGGTGGGGTCCTCGATGATCCGCTGGAGGCCGGCCACGTAGTCGGCGGAGAGGGCGGCGGGCGTGAGCCCCTCTTTCACGAGGGTGAGGACGCCGGGGGTCTTGAGGAGGGGCACATACCCCGCCCCGCCGGTGGCGGCGAAGAGGTAGCCGGGGAAGAGGGGGCGCGTCACCATCTTCCAGCGGTCGGACCAGCGGTGCCTCTCGGTGACCGTGGGGAGCCAGACGGTGCAGCCGCGGGCGGCGAGTCGCTCCGCCACCTTCTTCTCGGCCCGAGCCTCGGACCAGATCACATACCAGGGGTCGTGCGGGGGGGTGGTCGGTGCTGGCGCGTTCACCCTATGAACTTACCGGGGTTTGGGGTGAGGGCCAAGGGTTTGTTAGTCGCTGGGGGCAAGGGGTTGGATTGTTTCTTGTCCCACTGTCTGGGTCGTCCATGCCATGGGCAAGCACCATCCGCGTGGAATTGATCCGCTATCCGCCCCTCGAGTAGGTCAACCTGGGGCGAACCGCGGGATCAGCGAGGCAGCGAGTGAGCACCCAGAGCCACATCGAATCAGAACGCTGGCAGCCAAGGGCGGCGTTGGTCGGACAAGGGATGATCGGCCTTGCCCTGGTGTATCCGAACGGATACATTTCTCAATGAGCGTATTCCTTCGGACGACCGAGTTCGATGCGTGGTTGAAGGCGCTACGCGCCACACTGGAGACTGAGCGATGAAGAAGCCTGTGGTGTTCGATGCGGCCGACTACCTCGACAGCGAGGAGGTCATCGCCGAGTATCTGAATGTTGCTCTGGCAAGCGAGGATCCCGATCTCTTCCTGCAGGCCATCGCCGACGTAGCGAAGGCGCGGGGGATGGCGCAGGTGGCCAAGGAGACGGGACTTGGCCGCGAGAGCCTCTACAAGGCGCTGGCGCCGGGTGCGAAGCCAAGGTACGACACGGTTTTGAAATTGATCCGTGCGCTCGGGGTCGAACTTCACATGACGCCGGTCGTGCAGAAGGCCTGACGGCCACACCGTGGTCCCCGACCGCGGATGTGCTGCGCGGCCGACGCTGCGAAGCCCTGCGTCGGCCAAGCGGCACTCCGCGGGTGGGGACGGGGGCCTACGTGCCGGTCTGCGGAGAATTGGTCCGCTGTCTACGAACTGAGTCGATCAACGTGGGGACGGTTGCCCTAACACCCCACTTGCATGCTATATATAAACAGGTATAACAGGAAGAATGAGATGACCCGGATCACCAGAGGCTCCGCCAACGTCTTCGCCGATCTCGGACTGCCGGACGCCGAGCGGATGTTGGTCAAGTCACATCTGGCTACAGCGATCACGACGACCATCGCTCAGCGTGGTCTCACGCAGACCGCGGCGGCGGAGATCGTTGGGATGCCTCAGCCAAAGCTGTCCGGGATGCTACGTGGGGAGTTCCGTGGCATCAGCGAAGCCAAGATGCTCGTCTGTCTCAATCGGCTAGGTCACGATGTGGAGATCGTGGTCAAGGAGCCGGAGGGGCGGAAGCGGCGAGGCAGGACGCGGGTCGTGCGTGGGTAGACGCCCAAACAGAAGCCCGAAGTCCCCGACCGCGGGGTGCTGCGCGGCCGACGCTGGTGTTCTGCGTCGGCCAAGCGGCACTCCGCGGGTGGGGACAGGGGGACAGGGGGACGGGGGGACGGGGGACGGGGGACGGGGGTAACGGCGCGATGGACCTCGTCTCGGAAAGCGCTACCTTCGAGGCATGGTCGCTAGGGCATCGATCGCGTTGGTCCTGACCCTCTCCCTGATGGGATGTGGGGGCGACACAGGGGACCTCGCCGCCGTGGCTCCACCACCCGCACCCACCCCTCGCGACACAGTTGTCACGCCGTACCGGCATCCCAGCTTCGTGCGGGATACCAGCTGGAACGAAGGGAATGTGGGGATGACCCTGGTGTTCGAGTCGGAGCCCCACGCCAAGCCCTGGTTCTTCACGGAAGTGACGGATACCACCGAGGCGATCCGGATGGGATGGAAGGCACAACGCTTCGAGATCCGGCCGGGCGACTGCGGCGGTGGCGATTGCACACGCACCCCGGTCTATGAGCGCAACGAGTTCGCTCAGGCCGCCGGTGAGAATCTCGAAGGGGATGAGTACTGGTACGGGTGGTCGTTCTATGTTCCCGCCAACATCCCGCAAGCACACTGGGTCTTCTTCGGTCAGTTCCAGCAACACTCCAACTACGATTCCGTCTGGATGTTCCTCAAACGCACCGGGGAGCCCTTCTGCGCGATCTTCGATTGGACCCGGAACAACATGTGGAGTTGCAGCGGGCAGCGCGGGACCTATCCGCTGATCAATGACTGGAACTTCGCCGGTCGGTGGCACGATGTGGTGGTCCATGCGCGCTGGACCCAGCAGAGCAACGGGTTTACCCGCATCTATGTCGACGGCGCCCTCATGGTCGACTACACCGGCTACACCCGGACCGTTGGGAATTCCGACGTCTACTTTAAGTACGGCATCTATCGGCATAGCTCACCGCAGACCTCGGTCGTGTACTACGACGAAATCCGGCGTGGCCGCACGCGGGAAGAGGTCGACATCCGACTGCGTGCTCCCTGATCCCTTCATCCCCCACCCAACCATGCGTCCGCTGATCACTCCCCTCATCGTACTTCTCCTCGCGGCTCCGCTCACCGCCCAGTCGCGCGTGGTGGCCGCTCGCACCGCGTCGGTGGCCACCGACTCCACCTATCGCGAGGTCGCCGCACTCGCGTGGCGAAACATCGGCCCGTCACGTGGCGGACGCGCGAACGCGGTGGCGGGGATCCCCGGGCTGCCGCTGACGTATTTCGCGGGATACACCGGAGGCGGGCTCTGGCGCACCGATGACGCCGGGATCAATTGGCGCAACATCTCAGATGGCTTCTTCAAGACGGGGTCGATCGGCGCGATCGCGGTGGCGCCCTCGGATGCGAATGTGCTCTACGTGGGCACTGGGGAGCACGCGATCCGTGGGCAGTCGTCGACCTATGGTGACGGCGTGTATAAGTCGACCGATCAGGGACGCACCTGGGTGAATGTCGGGCTCGCCGCCACACGCCAGATCTCGGCGATCCGTGTGCGCCCGTCGAATCCCGAGGTGGTATATGTCGCGGCGCAGGGAGATCGGTGGAAGGGGAACCCCGAGCGCGGGGTGTATCGCTCGCTGGATGGTGGGGCGAGCTGGAGCTTGGTATTGAAGGGCGTGAATGAGACGAGCGGCGCGAGTGATCTCTCGATCGACCCATCGAATCCGCGGATCCTCTACGCCGCGTTCTGGGATCATCAGCGCACGCCCTGGTTCGTGCGGAGCGGCGGTGAAGGGAGTGGGATCTGGAAGTCGACCGATGCGGGGGCGACCTGGACACGACTCTCGCAGGGGCTGCCGGCGCGGATGGGGAAGATCGGCGTGGCGGTCTCGCCGGCGAATCCCGATCGGGTCTTCGCGATCGTCGAGGCGGAACCGAATGGTGGGCTCTATCGCTCTGATGACGCCGGAAGGAATTGGCGGAAGTTCTCGGGTGATCGCCTGATCCAGACGCGCTCGTGGTACTACATGAAGGTGACGGCCGATCCCAAGAACGCCGACGTAGTCTGGGTGACGAATGCCCCCCTGCTCCGCTCGATCGATGGCGGGGCGACCTTCGCGCCGGTGCGTGCGACGCATGGCGACAATCATCAGCTCTGGATCGATCCGACCGATTCACAGCGCATGATCAACGCGAACGATGGTGGCGCGTCGGTGACGCTCGATGGCGGAAAGAGCTGGAGTTCGCAGGAGAATCAGCCGACGGCGCAGTTCTACCACGTGACGGTCGACGATGACGTCCCGTACAAGCTGTACAGCGGGCAGCAGGACAATTCGTCGGTGGTGATCCGAAGCCGCGGGGTGGCGGGGAGCGTCTCGGTACGCGACTGGTGGGATGGCGCGGGGTGCGAGAGCGCGAACATCGGCGTGAGTGCGAAGGAGTCGCGCTATGTGTACGGCGGATGTTATCAGGGGATCATCGACGAGCTCGATCAGGATACGTGGACCTCGCGCGCGATCATGCCCTGGCCCGCGATGAATCTTACGGAGCGCACCGACGCCACGCGCTATCGCTTCAACTGGACGGCGCCGATCCTCGTCTCACAGCACGACGCGAAGGTGATCTACCATGGCGGGAACGTCCTCTTCCGCACGACCGACCGCGGGACCACGTGGGCGCCACTCGCAGGCGGGAAGGATCTCACCCGCGATGATCCCACTCGGCAGGGATGGGGCGGCGGCCCGATCACCAATGAGGGGGCAGGTGGTGAGGTGTATGGGACAATCGTCGTGATCCACGAATCACAGCATGACGCGCGCACGCTCTACGTGGGGACCGATGATGGTCTCGTGCAGCTGACGCGCGATGGTGGGGCGACCTGGACGAATGTCACGCCGCCGGCAGCGGGCGATGGGCTCGTGAACGAGATCGAGGTCACGCCGCACGATCCCGCGACGGTCTGGGTGGCGTTTCGGCGCGATCGCCGCGGGGACCCGACCCCGCTCATCTATCGGTCGAGCGATTACGGCAAGAGTTGGACGCTGCTCGTGGATGGTCTGCGCGCGGGCGAGCCGGTGCGCGTAGTGCGTGAGGATCCGGTGCGGCGCGGGTTGGTCTACGCGGGGACGGAGACCGGCGCGTACTTCTCCGTAGACAATGGCGCGCGCTGGCAGCCGCTCAGCGGGATGCCGGTGGTCCCCGTCACCGATCTCGAGGTGCGCCATGGCGATCTCATCGCCTCCACCGAGGGGCGCGCCTTCTGGATCCTCGATGATCTCTCCCCGCTCCGGCAGATGACGCCGGAGGTCGCGCGCGCAGCGGTTCACCTCTTCGCGCCGCGCGGGACGACGCTCGCCGACTTCGGTGGCGGATGGGGTGGTGCTGGCGCCTCGAGCGTCGGGCGGAACCCTGCCAATGGCGCGACGGGGCACTATCGCCTTGGCTCGGCCCCTGATTCATCCACCGCTGTGTCGCTCGCCTTCCTCGATGCGCGTGGCAACGTATTGCGCACCTACTCGAACAATTCACCGGCGGGCCCCGCGCGACTCACGCCCAAGGCAGGGCTCAACACCTTCACCTGGGATCTCCGTCGTGATGCACCGACATCTCTGCAAGGGGTCGTGCTGTTCGGCGCACCCTCCGGTGGTGGTGCCAAGGTCCCGCCGGGTCGCTACACCATGCGCCTCACCGTCGGGAGTGTGACGCAGTCACAGAATTTCGATGTCGCTCAGGACCCACGATTGGATCCGATCTCCACAGCGGTGCTCGTGGAGCGCGACAGCCTCGCGAATCTTCTCTCGCAGCGGATCGCCGAGATCAACGACGCGGTGTTGCGCGTGCGTGACGTGAAGACGCAGGTGACGGGGATCGTCTCGCGCACCAAGGAGGTCCCGCTCGCCGATTCGATCGCCACCGCCGGGCGTGCCCTCACCGCGCGCGCGGACCAACTCGATCCCTCGATGACGACCAAGGCCGGGAATGGCCAGGACATCATCAACTACGCGAACGGGATCAACGGGCAGTTCGGGTTCCTACTCGGGCAGATCGAGGGGCACCCGGGGCTCACGCAGCCGGTGCGGGAGCGGTTGGCCGAGCTCGAGAAGGCGTGGGCGGCGCTCAAGGCAGATGTCACGCGATTCGAGACCGACGAGGTCGAGGCGTTCAATGCGTTATTGAAGCGTGCGGGGGTCGGGGGGGTGTTAACGCCGGCGAAGAGAGCGACGATCGTGATGTGAGCGAACGGGTAGCTTGGCACAGGGGGGCGGTCCTCCAGCTCTATTGACAAGTCGGGATGGCGCTGTAGGCTTGCTCAGAAGGTCCGTCGGTCGATGGTGCGTTACCGGTCGTCTCCTCTCCTCTCACCCCTTGAGGTCTCTTGCGATGAACACCCCCACGAAGGTCGTCATTGGCATCGTCGTGCTTTT